>WNGL01002824.1_pt1 | contig 29341 bp, 34 predicted proteins | sample 5400591 | NCBI WGS metagenome assembly WNGL01 (sample SAMN13153377, study PRJNA577476) | soil metagenome | isolation source: 80 cm soil or saprolite under Garry oak tree replicate 1 | place: USA:California | collected 2016-06-15 | reverse complement strand
TCGCCTGGCCGATCGAGCCGTCGCCGGCGCGCTTCTCCGACGATCCCTTCGAGCTCGCCACCACCGCCGCCGGCTTCGGCCCGGTGCGGCTCTCGCCGCTGCACGGCGCGCTCATCGCGAGCATCGTCGCGAACGGCGGACGCTTCGTGCCGCCGCGCCTGGTCGACGCGGTGGACGGCGTGCCGGTCGCGGCGTCGGCGGAGGGCCAGCCGGTGATCCGACCCGAGGTCGCGGCCGCGCTGGCGCGGATGATGGAGACCACCATCACCCAGGGCACCGCGCGGAAGATCTTCCGCCGCGATCGCGCCTCCCGCCGCTCCGCCCTGCGCGAGGTGACGGTGGCCGGGAAGACCGGCAGCCTCGCCGAGGCGACCCCGTATCGCGATTACTCCTGGTTCGTGGGCTTCGCGCCGGTCGACGACCCGCAGGTGGCGGTGGCGGCGGTGGTGGTGAACGAGCGGCTCTGGCGCGTGAAGGCGCCCTTCGTGGCGCACGAGGCGCTGAAGGCGTACTTCGAGGGCGAGGGCGGGCGCGTGGTCCGGACCGCGGCGGCCAGGTAGCCCAGGCGCCCGCGTGCGCCGGTGTGCGACCGCGGATCATCGGTGTGCGGATGTGCGAGCGCGCCTTCACCCTACGTGATTGTCTCCCTTGCTCCAGCTGGCCGGACCGCCGAACATGCGTCCATGCGCTCGCCCGGCAGGACCACGATTTTCGTCCTCACGTCGTTCCTCCTGCTCATGGGCGCCGCATGCAACTCCGCCCACCCGGCCGCTCCGGCTCCGGTGGCCACCTGCAGTGCGCTGTCGGCCAGCTGCGCGCTTCCATCGGAGTGCTGCTCCGGCGCGTGCAACGGCACTTGCGTGGAGGCCTCGCAGTGCAAGGCGGTCGGCCTCGTCTGCGGGTCGAGCGCGGACTGCTGCACGAACTCCTGCGCGACGAACGTCTGCGTGGAGCCGGCCGGGCAGTGCCTGGCGGGGGCCACGGCGTGCTCGAGCGCGAGCGATTGCTGCTCCGGCCAGTGCGCCGGCGGCACCTGCACGACGCCCGTCCAGAAGGCCTGTCAGCTCGGGGGCGACAACTGCCCCAACGGAAACACCGACTGCTGCTCGACCGCGTGCAACGCGACCACCCACAAGTGCAGCTCGACCCAGTTCTGCAAGGCCGCCGGCGCGACCTGCACGGCGAACGACGAGTGCTGCAACCTCACCTGCACCGGCGGGTCGTGCGCGAGCGGCGCCTGCACCTCCCTCGGTCAGAGCTGCAGCTCGGCGTCGCAGTGCTGCTCCGGGACCTGCACCGGCGGCCAGTGCGCCGCCGTCACCGTGGCCGGGAGCACCGCGACCTGCACGACGCTCGGGAATGCCTGCACCGCCGGCACCGGCAATACCTGCTGCTCCACGAACTGCCAGGGCGGGAAGTGCGTCCCGGCTTCCTCTTGCAGCGCCACCGGTGACATCTGCTACGGGACTCCCGACTGCTGCTCGGGCCTGTGCACGTCCACCGACGGCGTCACGCCCGGACGGTGCCAGGATGCGCCGGGCGGCTGCAACCAGGGCGGGGATCCGTGCGACAGCGGCACGAACTGCTGCTCGCGCCTCTGCCTCGATCTCGGCACGGGGGTCAAGGTGTGCCAGCCGGCCGGCGGCTGCCGCATGACCGGCGACTATTGCGACTCGAGCGCCGCCTGCTGCGGCGGCACCGGCCAGACCCGCCTCCCACCGAACAGCGCCTCCTACGGCATCACGTGCGACCTGGTGAAGCACGACTGCGGTAACGGCACGGGCTGCAATCCACCCGGTAACATCTGCGGCGCGGTCGTGGGCTTCAACGCCTCGCAGAACTGCTGCGACGGCAAGAAGTCGGTGTGCAAGCCGGACTCGAACGGGATCGCGCGCTGCTTCGGCGGCTGCCCGAACGACAATTGCACGGCGACCTGTCCGGCCGGTTACGACAGCGCGAATCCCCTGTGCTGCATCGAGCCGGCGCACGTCTGCCAGTTCAGTGATCAGTGCTGCAACGGCCAGGCGTGCGCGCCCGACCCCACGGATGGAATGATCCTGAAGTGCGGCGGCGGGGCGTCGGCGTGCACGCCGTTCGGCGCATCCTGCACCGGGACCTCCGACACGAGCTGCTGCTCGGGGCTCGGCTGCACCAAGTATGGCGAGAGCGGATTCTTCGCGTGCCTGCCCGGTACCGGGACGACGCCCGTGACGACCTGCAAGCTGACGGGCGGGAGCTGCGCCGCTGGCACGGACTGCTGCAGCGGGACCTGCACGAGCGGCAAGTGCGCCGACTGGACGGGCGGCTCCGGGTCGTCGACGTCCTGCCAGGCTCCGGGCGGAACCTGCACCGGCGACGCCGACTGCTGCGCCGGCTCGGCCTGCGGGATTCCTGACGGCGCGACGCACGGCACCTGCCAGGCCGCGGCGGCGGTGTGCGCCGCGACGAGCCAGAGCTGCTCGACGGGGGTCCCGTGCTGCAGCGCCACGGACACGTGCACCAACGGCGCCTGCACGCCGCGGGCCGGTTGCGGGTCCGCGTATCAGGCGTGCAGCGCGACCGCGTCCTGCTGTACGGGGTACTCCTGCATCGACGTGGCGACCAGCGTGGCGTGTGCCGGCGGCACCTGTCTGTGCGCGCCGCAAGCGTCGCAGTAGCGTCGGCGGTCGGTCAGCCCAGCTCCACGATCCGCCCCTCGACGAATTTCTTCACCGAGCGCAGCACCTCGAGCTCGGAGAGCGGCGCCAGCTGCATGATCTGACGGAGGTCGCGCGTGCCGTCACAGCGGCCGAGCAGGTACTTCTCCGCCGCCGAGAGCCGCATGAGCCCCACCTCGTGGGAGCGGACCTTGAGCCGCGGGGTCCGCGGCGGGTCGAGCAGCTCGCTGCGGAGCTGCGTGGTGGCGGCGCGGGCCTCGTCAGGGGACTCGCCGCTCGCCGCCGCGGCTGGCGCGGCCGAGGGTGGGGCTGCCGCCGAGACGACACCCCGCCGTTGCAGCGCATAGAGCCGCTGGTAGAGGTGGAAGTCGGTCGCGTGCACCGCCAGCCCGATCTCGTCGATGGTCTTGCCCTCGCGCGCGAGCTGAAGGACGCGGCCGTCGACGCTGTCGGGGCCGAGCTCCGCGGGCACGGCGTCCTCGTGGACGGCGAGCGCGGCGGTGCCGGTCGGGAACTGGGCCCGGAACGCCTGCCAGGCCGTCGTGCGGAACTCGGCCTCGCGCTGCAGCTCGGCGAGCGGCACCCGTGGATCGAGCTCGTCGGGCGGCGGTGGCGGCGTCTCGTCGACCCGGAAGATCCCCGAGTCCCACACGAACGCGTCGAGGAGCGTCTCGCGGAGCTTGATGCCGAGCGTGTCGCGGATGACCTCCGGCGACACGACCCCCACCATGGTGAGCACCTTTCCGAGCCGGATCTTCGTCTCCTGCTGCGTCTCGAAGGCCTTCGTGAGCTGCTCCTCGGTGATGTGGCCGAAGTTCATGAGCAGCTGGCCGAGGTACTCGCGTGGATCGTTCGAGGCGGCGCCGACCGCCACGCCGTCCACCAGGAACACCGTCTTGTGCACCATGCCGCGCTCGCAGGTGAGGCTCCCCGAGACGCGCCGGCGCGCGAGGAACTCGATGAGATCCCCGAGGGGCATGAGGGCGAAGGTGCCCATGAGTCCGCGCATCGGGCGGAGTGTCGCGCGGGCAGGCGGTGGCGGCAAGCGGCCGACCGGTGTAGAGAACCGCCTCACCATGCCCGCAGAGACGAGAGGCGAGAAGCCGGCCCCGAGCGGCGGCCAGCCGGTGCTGATGGTGGCGCTCCTGGTGGCCGCGGCGCTGGCGGTCGGAGCCGTGATCGCGCAGGCGGTGCGCCCGCGCGCGGTGGAGTCGCCTGCCTCCGCGCCAGTCGCCGCGCCGCTGCCACGGCCCCCCGCGGCGCCGCCTCCGCCGCGTGGCGGTCCGTACTCACCCGAGCAAGCGCGTGCCGCCGAGGAGCAGCTCCTCTCCGAGAGCGCGTTCTCGCACCCGGTCGACGTGCCCGCGCCCGACGTGCCGATCGTCACCCAGAATGGTAAGCCCCTCCGCCTGGCCACCCTGCGCGGCAAGGTGCTCTTCGTGAACTTCTGGGCCACCTGGTGCCCGCCGTGCATCCAGGAGATGCCGTCCATGCTGCAGCTCGGGCGCGAGCTGGCGGCCGCCCATCCGGGCAAGTTCCAGATGGTGGCGGTGTCGGGCGACGACAGCTGGGAGGCTGTGGACACCTACTTCAAGAAGACCTTCGGCGGACCACCGAAGGAGCTCGTGCTGGCGCGCGATCCGGACGCCAACGCCGCCCGGGCCTACTTCCACCGAGCGGGCGTGCGCCGGTTTTCCTTGCTGGCGTTCGCGGCCGTGCACTATAACCACGCGAGACCGCAGCAATTCTCACGAGATGCGTGGCCCCTGGAGGGGATGGTGACGGAGGGCTCGGACATCGTCCCGGTGGTGGTGATCGGCCTTGGCCACATCGGCCAGGCCATCGGCCGAGCCGCGCTCGAGCACCCCGAGCTGGAGCTCGTGGCAGCCGTCGATCCCGCGCACGCCGGGCGCCGCCTCGATCAGGTGCTCGGAGCCGGCCCGCCGCTCATCATCGCCGCCGACGTCAGCAAGGCGCTCGGGCGCGCGCGCGGAGGCGTGGCGCTGCACGCCACGGGTTCCTCGTTCGAGGACGTGCTGCCGCAGCTCGAGGCAGCGGCGCGCGCCGGCCTCTCGGTGGTCTCGACGTGCGAGGAGCTCGCCTACCCGTGGCTGCGCTTCGAAGCGCAGGCGGAGGCGCTCGATGCGCTGTGCGCCGAGCAGGATGTGGCGGTGGTCGGGGTGGGTGTGAACCCCGGCTTCGTGCTCGACCGGCTGCCGGCCTTTCTCTCGCAGGTCACCGGGCCGGTGCGTCATCTCCGCGCGCTGCGCGTGCAGGACACCGCGCGCCGCCGCCCCGGCCTGCAGAAGAAGGTCGGCGCCGGCCTCACCGAGGAGGCCTTCCACGCCGCCGCCGACCGCGGCGAGCTCGGCCATGTCGGGCTCTCCGAGTCCGCCATGCTGGCGGCGATCGGCTGTGGGTTCGAGCTCGACGAGGTCGAGGAGGAGCTCGTGCCGCTCCTCGCAGACGAGGACCTCGACGCGGCCGTGCCCGTCCACGCGGGCCAGGTGGCGGGGCTGCATCAGATCGCGCGCGGCTTCCACGACGGGACGGAGCGGGTCCGGCTCGAGCTCATCCTGGCGGCCGGCGCCGACGAGCCGCGCGACGAGGTGGAGCTCGACGCCCGCCCCCCCGTGAAGCTCCGCATCCAGGGCGGCCTGCCGGGCGACGAGGCCACCGCCTGGTCGGTCGTGAACGCCGCCGCGCGCATCACCTTGCTGCAGGGCCTCGTCACGGTGCTCGACCTGCCGGCGGGGCGCTAGGGGAACCATGCTCGACAAGTCCCTCATCGGCCGCGAGAGCGAGCCTGTCCTGCACGAGGTGGAGAAGGGAGCCATCCGGCGCTTCGTCGACGCGCTCGGCGATCCGAACCCCATCTACGTCGACGAGGAGGCGGCGCGCGCGGCCGGCTTCCCGGCGCTCGTCGCCCCGCCCACCTTCCCGGCCGTGCTCTCCATGAACGAGCGCTTCCGGCACTCGCTCGACCTCGGCACCCGCTCGCTGCTGCACGGCGAGCAGCAGATCGAGTACGGCCGGCCCATCCTGGCCGGCGATCGCATCACCGTCGTCTCGCGCGTGGCCGACGTGCAGGAGCGTGCCGGATCGAGCGGACCGATGGACATCCTGGTGCTGGAGGACGAGGGGCGCGACCCGCACGGCGCGCTCGTCTTCCGAACGCGCTCCACGCTCGTGCTCCGGCGCGGGTAGGGGAACCGATGGCTCTGCTGGCACGACAGCTCTACTTCGAGGCGATCAAGGTGGGCGACGAGCTCCCGCCGCTCGTCAAGCCGCCGGTCGATCGGACGCAGATCGCGCGCTACGCCGGCGCGAGCGGCGACTACAACCCGCTCCACGTCGACGAGCACCTGGCGCGAAACGCGGGCTTCCCGAGCATCCTCGCCCACGGCATGCTCGCCATGGGCTTCCTCGGCGAGCTCGTGGTGGACTGGCTGCGCGGCGCTCGCCTGCGCCGGTACGCCGCCCGCTTCGTCAAGATCGTCTGGCCGGGAGACGTGATCACCTGCCGCGGGCGCGTCGTCGACCGGCGCTTCGAATCGAGCGGCGTCTACGCCATCGACATCGAGGTCTGGGCCGAGAACCAACGTGGGGAGCTGGTGCTGAAGGGCCTCGTCACGGCGCAGCTCTACTACAACTCCGAGGACGACGCCGCCCAGCGCGCCGGGCGCGTGCCGCTCGTGGTGACGCCGCAAGAAGAAGCCGCGCGCCTCGCCAAGCTCTCGCGCGCCCAGCCCGCCAAGCGCCCCGCACCGCCCGCGCCTCCGCGGCCGCCGCTGCCCGCGAAGCCCGCACCGGTCCCGCAGCGCCCCGCCGCCGTCCGCCCGGCTGCCTCCCCCATCGCCCCGAGCATGCCTTCCGCCCCCCGCGCCGGCGGGAGAGCAGTGGGGCGAGCGGTGGGGCCGACGCCCGCACCCGCGCCGCGACCGGCGGCCCAGGCGCAGGTCGCCCCGAAGGCCGTTCCCCCAGCGTCACGCCCAGCCGCGAGCGGGAAGGCCGCCGGCCCGTCGCGCTCGCTCCCGAAGCGCCCTGCCGCGCGTCGCCCGGCGAAGGCCGCGCGCCCTGCGCCGCGCCGGCACGCCGCAAAGGCGCGCCCTGCCGCGCGCCCGGTGGCGAAGGCCAAACCCGCCGCTCGCGGCAGCCGCCCGCGCCTGGGCTCGAAGCCCACCGGCAAGAAGCGCCGCTGAGCGAGGGGCCGTGCTCGCGCTCCTCCTCCTCGGCGCCCTCGCCGGCGCAGCGGAGCCGCCGGCCTCGCCGCGTCCCTCGGCCGCGGCCGCGCCAGCGGCGCCGACTCCAGCTTCGTCCGCCGCGACAGCGCTCGCCGCCGGCGCAGCCGCCTACGTCGAGCGCGAGGATCCCGCCCGCCTGGCCGAGGCGCTGCAGCGCTTTCGCGAGGCTGCCGCGCTCGCCCCTTCCGATCCGGCGCCACTCGTCGCGCTCGCCCGCGCCGAGGCCTGGCGAGGCCTCTCCACCCCCGCCGCCGCCCGGGAGGCGTGGGGCGAGGCCGCGCGCGCCGCCGAGCGCGCCCTCCACCTCGTAGCCCCGCGCTTCGGCGAGACGGCCGACCGCGGCGGCGAACTGCGCGAGGCCGCGCGGCGCGTCGAGGCCCCGGGGGCTGAGCCCCTCTACTGGCTCGCCCTCGCCACGATGGGCATGGGTCGGGCGCGCGGGATGACGGCCATGCTGTCCGTCAAGGACGCCGCCCGCGCCCTCATGGAGCGCGCCGCCGCGCTCGACGAGCGGGTGGATTTCGGAGGCCCTCGCCGTGCGCTCGGCGCCTGGCTGGCGACCATCCCTTCGGCCGCCGGAGGGGGTGCGGCCGCGGCGAGGGCTGAGCTGGACCGGGCGCGCGAGCTCGCGCCGGACTACCAGCTCAACCGGGTGCGCGACGCCGAGACGCTATCGGTCCTCCTGCAGGACCGCGCCCGCTTCGAGCGCCTCCTCGGCGAGGTGCTCGCCTTCGACCCGGCGCGCGCACCGGCGGCAGCGCCCGAGAACCGCCTGGCGCAGCGCCTCGCGAAGGACCTCCTCGCCCGGCGCGATCGGCTCTTCTGATGCGTACCCGCCCGACACTCGTCTCCACCCTCCTGCTCGCGCTGTCGGGCCTCGTCGGCTGCCCGCGCGTACCGCCGCCCGCCCTCTCTCGCGACCCGGCCGCGCTCCTCGACCAGGTCAAGGCGGGCCAGCGGCGCGTGCAGCGGGTGAGCGGTCGCGCCCGCGTCAAGGTCACCTCGCCGTCCCTCTCCGGCACCGTCACCGAGCTCATCGCCGTCGAGAAGCCCGATCGCCTGCACCTCCAGACGCTGGACTTCTTCGGCAACCCAGCCGCCGTCCTGGTGGCAGCCGACGGGCGCTTCGCGCTTCACGACCTGCGCGGCAAGGTCTTCTACCGGGGACCGGCCACGCCCGAGAACGTCTCGAGGCTCTTGCCGTTCGACCTGCCCGTCGAGGAGCTCGTCACGATCCTGTGCGGTTCGGCGCCGCTCCTGCCCGGCACGCCGCTCGAGGTGGGCGCGCAGGAGGGGCTCGTCCTCCTCACGATCGGGCTCGGCGAGGTGGGCCAGCGCCTGGCGCTCGGGGAGCAGGCGACGGTGCTGTGGTCTCGCCTGCGGCGCGACGCGCCGCCCGGGAGCGCGCCCGAGGTCGCGAACCCCGGTTACGACCTCGCCTTCGACCACTTCGTCGACCGCGGCGGCCTCCGCTTTCCGAACGCGCTCGACGTCGATGCGCCGGCCGGAAAGGCGCGCGTCGAGCTCTCCTGGCGTGACGTGGAGGTGAACGGCGAGGTCGACCGCGCGCTCTTCCGGCTCCTGCCGCCGCCCGGCGTGCAGGTGGTCGACCTCGACGGCCACGCCCCGGCGCCTCGCCAGCCGATCCCACCGGAATGAGTCGGCCCGCCGGGCTGTTGCAACGCGTCGAAGGCTTCTCGGTTGATCCGCGCCCGCTTTGGCGTATGTCTCCCCTTGGCCTGCCGGCCGCCCGGAGCGTCCCCGCGTGAACCTCGAGCTCTTCTCCCTCGTCAAGACCAGCATCGCCATGTGGCTCATCGTGCTCTGCTCGGTGGCCGCGGTGGCGGTCGCCGTCGAGCGCGCCCTCGCGCTGTGGCGCTTCGGGGAGACGGCCCGGACGCTCGCCGACGCCGTGACGCGGGCGCTCTTCCGGGGCGACCTCGATGACGCGCGCGCGCAGTGCGAGCGCTCCGACTCGCCAGCAGCCGACGTCTTCCTGGCCGCGCTCGTGGCGAGCTCGCCGGCTCCGGCGGGACCGGGCCGCCCGGCCCGTGCGCCCTCCGCGGAGCGGATCACCGCCGCGGTCGAGCGGCAGCGGCAGCAGCTCAACCTCCGGCTGCGGGCCCGGCTGTGGCTCCTCGGCACCATCGGCGCCACCGCGCCCTTCATCGGCCTGTTCGGCACGGTGGTGGGCATCATGCAGGCCTTCCACCAGATGGGCATCTCGGGCCAGGGCGGCTTCAGCGTGGTGGCGGCCGGCATCTCCGAGGCCCTCGTCACCACCGCCGGCGGCATCGCGGTGGCCATCCAGGCGGTCATCCTCTTCAACTACCTCAACACGCACGTGCAGAAGCTGGCCCTCCAGTTCAAGCTCCTCGTCGAGGAGTACCTCGACATCGTGAAGGAGACGCTGCCCTCGCCCGCCCCGGCGCCCGCCCGCGCCGCCCGGGAGGAGAGCGCGTAGCCATGTCCGCGAGCAACCCCCAGGGAGGCGACGAGGAGCTCGAGGGCGGCGGTGGGATCTTCGCCGAGATCAACATCACCCCCCTCACCGACATCTTCCTGGTCCTGCTCATCATCTTCATGGTGACGACGACCGCGATCGCCGAGCAGGGCGGCCAGAACGGCGGGCTCAAGGTCTCCCTCCCCCGGGCGGGCAAGAGCGCCCCAGCCGCCGAGGTGCACGACCTCGCCATCGCGGTGCTGGAGGACGGGCGGACGGTGGTGGGCGGCAAGGTGGTGGACGAGGATCAGCTCACCGCGCTCCTCAAGAAGGCGTACGCCGACAACCCGGAGACGCTCGTGCTGGTGCAGGCCGACCAGGGCGTGATGCACGGGAAGGTGGTGGCCGTGATGGACCTCGCTCGCCGCCAGGGACTGGCGCGCCTCGCCATCGCCACCCGCGAGGATGTCGCCAGATGAGGTAGGATCCCTCCGACGGGGGTCTCGCGGAGGGCGGCATGAAAATCAAGAAGCGCCTCGGCGAGATGCTCATCGAGGCTGGGGTGATCGACGAGACCCAGCTCCTGTCCGCGCTCGGTCACCAGCGCAAGTGGGGCGGTAAGCTCGGGCAAGCCTTGCTCGACCTGAAGCTCGCCAGCGAGCCGCAGGTCGTGACCGCACTCTCGCGCAAGTTCGGGTACCCGGCAGTGAGCCTCACCGGCGTGATGCCGTCGCCGCAGCTCGACGCCGTGCTGAAGCTCGTGCCCCGCGAGCTGGCGCTGCGCCAGACGCTCCTCCCCATGGCCGCCGACACGAGCTCCATCACGGTGGCGATGGCAGATCCGACCAACATCGCGGTCATCGACGAGATCTCGTTCCGCACCGGTCGGCGGGTGAAGGTGGCGCTGGCCGGCGACCGCGAGATCGCGGCCGCCGTGCGCCGGGTCTACTTCGCCGACGAGGAGTCACAGCGGACGCAGGCCATCCCGCTCGAGGAGCTGCACGAGGACGCGCAGATCGAGACGACGCACGATCCCTTCGCGGCCATGCCCGACGACGTGCGCGAGGGATACTTCAACCGGCCCGCCCACACCGTGGCCGCGGGGCGCGTGCCCGGCGCCGCGGTGCCGCCGCCCCTGCCCGGCGTCCGCCCCGCCCCACCCCCGGAGCGGGTGACCTTCACCCCGCCGCCCATCCTGGCGCCCTCGGAGGATCCGCTGGGCGAGCCCATCCTCGCCACCGAGCTGGCGCCGGAGCCGGACCCGGCCGGCATCGACGGTGGTGCGCTGCTCCAGGCGCTGGAGCGCGCCGCGCGCGGCGAGGCGACGAGCCAGATCCGCCCGGCCCAGCTCCTGGCCGCGCTCGTGAAGGTGCTCGTCCGCCGCGGGCTCCTCAGCGAGGAGGAGCTCGCCGAGGAGCTCGCGCGCGGTCGCTAGGGCCGGCGGCGGGGGACAAGCCCCCGCCCTACACCTGCGAAGTAGGGCGGGGGTTCATCCCCCGCCGCCGCTAGCCGTCAGTTCAGCGCGCCGGGCGTGACGAGCGCGAAGGGCGCGATCTCGGCGTCGAAGGAGCTGCCGTCGTCACGCTGCATCTGGTAGGTGCCGCGCATCGAGCCGTGCGGCGTCTTCAGGATGCAGAAGCTCGTGTACTCGAAGGCCTCGCCGGCCTCGAGGCGCGGCTGCTGGCCGACCACCCCGTCCCCCACCACCTCCTCCCGCTCACCCTGCGCGTCGGTGATGATCCAGTGGCGCGAGAGGAGCTGGGCGGGGACGCGGCCCTCGTTGGAGATGCGGATCGAGTAGGCGAAGAGGTAGCGGCCGATGGCCGGCGCCGAGCGCTCGGGTCGGAACTCGCTCCGGACGTGAACTCGGATCCCATCGGTCAGGGCGTTCGACACGAGGAGCGTTATAACCGAGCGACGGGGGCGCGCACCCCCACCCCCATGCCGGCCCTCCTGCCCGCGCTCCTCGCTTCGGCCCCGCCGTACCCGCGGCGGGTGGTGTGCCTCACCGAGGAGACGACGGAGGTCCTGTACCGCATCGGCGCCGGGGAGCTGGTGGTCGGAGTCTCGGGGTTCACCGTCCGGCCTCCCGAGGCGCGCCGGAAGCCGCGCATCTCCTCGTTCCTGGCCGCCGACGCCGATCGCATCGCGGCGCTCCGCCCGGACGTGGTGCTCGGCTTCTCCGACCTGCAGGCCGACATCGCCAGGGACCTCGTCCGCCGCGGCCTCCCCGTCTTCGTCATGAACCAGCGCTCGCTCGCGGAGATCCTGCAGGCGGTGCGCCTCACGGCGGCGCTGGTCGGCCGGGCGGAGGCTGGGGAGCGGCTGGCGGATGAGCTCTCGGCCGGGCTGGCGCGCCTCGCCGAAGGGGCCGCGGCGCTGCCGCGCCGGCCGCGCGCCTTCTTCGAGGAGTGGCCCGAGCCCCTCATCTCGGGCATCCGCTGGGTCTCGGAGCTCCTCGAGCTGTGCGGGGCCGACGACGTCTGCCGCGAGACGCGCAGTGAACAGGGCGCGCAGGGCCGCATCTTCGCGCCGGCGGAGGTGGCGCGCCGTGACCCGGAGCTGGTCATCGCGAGCTGGTGCGGGAAGAAGGCGGTGCGGGCCCGCATCGCCGGCCGGTCGGGCTGGGCGGACGTGAGCGCGGTGCGCGACGACCAGCTCTACGAGGTGAAGAGCACGATCATCCTGCAGCCTGGACCCGCCGCGCTGACCGAGGGTGCGGCGGAGCTCGCCCGCATCGTCGCGGCGGTGGCGCGCGGGGAGCAGCTGCCGCCGCATCGCGAGGGTGACCTTCGCCGGGGGTAGAATGGAAGCCGCGCTCTTCGACATCCTCGACGACATCCGCCGCGCCCGCGGCCGGGTGGTAGCGCTCACCGGCGCTGGCATCTCCGCCGAGAGCGGCATCCCCACCTTCCGCGGCGCCGAGGGATTCTGGGTGATCGGCTCGAAGAACTACATGCCGCAGGAGATGGCCACCCAGGCCATGTTCCGGCGCGCGCCGGAGGAGGTCTGGCGCTGGTACCTCTACCGCTTCGGCATCTGCCGGAGCGCGCAGCCGAACGACGGGCACCGGGCGCTCGTCGCGCTCGATCGCGCGCTGGAAGACCGCTTCCACCTCGTCACGCAGAACATCGACGGCCTGCACCTGCGCGCCGGCGCGACGCCCGCCCGCACCTCCGCCATCCACGGGGAGGCGGCCTTCATGCGTTGCGCGGCGGGGTGCGGCGCGGTCAAGCTGGAGCTGCCCGACATGGGCCTGCGCGAGGCGGGCACGCCCTTCACGGCCGGCGACCGGGCGCGGCTCTCCTGCCCCCGCTGCGGCGCCTGGCTGCGACCTCACGTGCTCTGGTTCGACGAGTGCTACGACGAGGAGAACTACCGGATGGACACGGCGCTCCGGGCCGCCGCGCGCGCCGATCTCCTGCTCGTGGTCGGCACCAGCGGCGCGACGAACCTCCCCATGCAGATCGGCGAGCTCGCCTGGCGGCGCGGCATCGCCATGGTCGACGTGAACCCCGAGGAGAACCCGTTCTCCGAGCTGTGCGAGCGGAGCGCGCGCGGCTTCTTCGCCCGCGGCGGCGCGGGCGAGCGGTTGCCGGAGATCGTCCGCGCGCTCTCCGACGGCGGTCCGTAGCGGGGGGTGCCGTCGCTGAAGCCCGCGTCCGGCGCGAACCGCGTGCGGTCGGACGCGCGAGCTCGAGCCCTCGCCTACGCCCGCGCGCGGGGCGGCGCCCCGGCCCCCTCGAGCCACACCGTGAAGGTGGTTCCCACCCCCTCCTCGCTCCTCACCGCGATGCTCCCCCCGAGATCGGCCACCAGGTTCCGGCAGATCGAGAGCCCGAGCCCGATGCCCTGCTCGATGGGCTTGGTGGTGAAGAACGGATCCCAGATCCGCTCCAGGCTCGTCCGCGGGATCCCGCTGCCGTTGTCCGAGACCTCGACGGTCACCCCGCCGCCCTCGGCGTCGAGGTGCGTCGTGATCCGGATCGCGCGGCCTGCCGCATCGCCTTCGGGCATGGCCTGCGCCGCGTTGAGGAGGAGGTTGAGGAACACCTGCACGAGCCGGGTCCGGTCCCCCAGCACCTCGGGGATGGTGGCGTACTCGCGGTGAATGACGACCCCGGGCCGGACGTCCGGGCGGACCATGTCCACGCACAGGTCGAGGGCGGCGTGCAGATCCACCGGCCGCGCCTCGCGGGGCGCCTCGACCCACGACAGCGCCATGAGGTGGCGCACGATCACTCGCAGCCGCTCGATGCCCTCGCCGGCGTCGGCGAGCGCCTCGTCGAGCGCGGCCTGCACGGCCGGGTCTGCCGCGAGCCGGGTGAGCTCCCGGCGGACGTAGCTGAGGTTCGACTTGAGGTAAGTGAGCGGATTGTTGATCTCGTGGGCCACGCCGGCCGCGAGCGTCGCGAGCGTGGCGAGCCGGGCCGCACTGGCGAGCTGCCGCTCCGCCTCGCGCTCGCGCGCCCTGGACGCCTCCAGCTGAGCAGTCCGCTCGGCGACCCGGGCCTCGAGCTCCGAGTTGAGCGCGGCGAGCCCGCGGGCCAGCTCCGCGTTCGTGAAGCGGAGCCGCACCGCCTCTGCCAGCGCCCGGCCGGCCGATAACGAGATCGCCGAGACCGCCATCCCGAAGATCACGATCAGGATGCCCATCCCGATGCGGAGCCGGTCTCCGCCCGAGAGCAGCAGCACGACGACGGGCAGGAGCGCCGGAACGATGAAGGCGAGAAAGGCCGACTGGCGGCTCGCGTTGCTGAGGGCGGCGCCGGAGGCCATGCCGCCGAGCACGAAGGCGAGGAAGATGAGGTACGCGAGCGGCAAGCCCTCGCCGACGAGGAGCGGGGCCGCGCCCCAGATCAGGCCGTTCACGGCCGCGCCGGCGGTGACCCACCGCGCCCACCGGTCGATCTCGGCGGGAGAGAGGACGGAGCGGTGGAAGGCGGCGCCGAGGACGAGCCGGCTCGCCGCGACGAGCCAGAGCGCGCCCGCCCAGGCGAGGAGCCGCACCGGTGCGGCGTGACCCCACAGGACCACCACCACGATCGCCGAGTTCACGAAGACGGTCGCTTGTGCGATCGCATTCCGATCGAAGAGCGCGCGGACGCGCTCGGCGCGGACGAGCTCCTCCACGCGATCGGGTTCGGGGTCGCCCGTCGTTCTCGCCACCACTCCTGGCTCGAGCCCGTCTGGCAGGCTAACTCTCGCGAGCTCGCGGAAGACTTGCGAGCGCAGCGACGGTAGCAGGGCGCCGCGCCGGCGTCACGCCCGCCGCCCGGACGACGTCGGTCTCACGTCGTCAGCACGAGCTTCGTCACCTCGGAGGGGGCCCCGAGCCGCATGGGTGGGCCCCAGTAGCCGGCGCCGCACGAGACGTAGAGCTGCGTCGAGGCGTTGCCCAGGCGGTGCAGGTAAAGCCCCCTGTAGTAGGGGAAGAACGCCTTCACGGCGAGGCTCCAGGGGAAGAGCTGGCCGCCGTGGGTGTGGCCGGACAGCTGCAGCTCGACGCCCGCCTGCGCCGCCTCGTCGAGGCCGCGGGGCTGGTGCTGGAGGAGGACGAGCGAGCGCTCCCGATCGCGCCCGCGCAGCGCCAGCTCGAGCGCGGGCCAGCGGCCGTCCGCGGCGCGCGCCACGCTCCAGTCGTCGAGTCCCGCCAGGTCGAAGGACGCGCCGCCCGGCCCCCGATCCCCGACCGCGACCCGCTCCGCGGAGAGGGTCCGGATCCCATACCGCCGCAGCTCCGCGAGCCAGGCGCTCGCCCCCGAGTAGTACTCGTGGTTGCCAGTGACGAAGTAGACGCCGTGCCTGGCCTCGAGCCGTGCCAGGTGCTCGGTCGCCGCGCGCAGCTCGGCCACGCTGCCGTCGACGAGGTCGCCCGTGATCACGACGGCGTCGGGGCGGAGCGCGTTCGTCAGCTCGACCACCCGCTTCACGTGCTTCTCGCGGATGGTGGGCCCGACGTGCAAGTCGGTGATCTGCGCCAGCGTGAAGCCGGAGAGCTCCTTCGGGAGCCGCTCCAGCCGCACCGGCACCTCGACCACGCGGGGCTCGCCGGTGGCGATCCGGACCGAGGCGGCGGTGGCCGAGCCGGCCGCCAGGAGCGCGCCGCTCGCCATCGCGCGCGCCACGAAGGCGCGGCGTTCGGGGTCGGGAGCGGGGGCGAGCTGGGCGCCGAGGAGCGCCAGCAGCGGGCGGGCGCCGGCCCAGAGCATCCGGGCGAGATCGGTGGCGACGAGCGCCACGAAGAGCAGGAAGGCAGCGCCCATCCAGGTGAAGAGGACGGCCATGAGCGCGCGCGTGACCCGGAACGGGAAGCGCCGGATGAGCAGCATGCCGACCGGCACCCCCAGCGCAGCCATCGTGAAGAGGACCGCCAGCGCGCGGCGCGGGAGCACGGGCAGGGCGGTGTCGCGCACCAGCCGCGCCCACAGGTAGAAATGCATGCCGCCGAGCAGCGCGAGCGCGACGACGAAGAACAGGAGGAGCGCGGTAGGTCGAGCCACGGTGGGGGGCCCATCTAACTCTCGGCCCGGGGAGGCGCCATGTGCGCTCCCCGGGCCGGACGGCAAGACCGCTACCAGCGACCGTGCTCGTGCCCGCGCTCCAGCTCTGCGAAGCGCTCGTCGAGCTCGGCGCGGCGGGCGGCGTACGAGGCCTCGAAGCGGTCACGCCGCCACGGGTTCCCGTGCCAGCTCGCGTAGAAGCGGTCGCGCGAGAGCTCGAGGCGGCGGTAGTCCTCGCGGAGCGCGTGCATGCCGCCGCCGCCCCAGCGCGCGATCCGCCACGGCGGGGCGGCGCGGTAGGCGGGGGCCGGGGCGGGCGCGACCTGGTACGCGGGGGCGGGGGCAGGCGCGGGCACCGTCACGATCACCGGCGGGTGGCGGTCGCGATCGCGCTCCCGGTCGTCGTGGTCAGCGCGGGCGGTGGAGGCGGCGCCGGCGAGGCCGAGCGCGGTGGCGAGGGTGAGGGCGGTGCGGGTGAGGCGGGTCATGGGTTCCTCCGTGCGGTTTCTTTCCAGACTGACGGAGGAAGGCCCGGAGAAATTCAGCCGGTCAGCGCCCCGCCGGCGCAGCCTCCCGCGGGAGCTGGTCGATCTTGCCCGCCAGGATGAAGTCGTTCTCCGAGAGCCCGCCGATGGAGTGGGTCCAGGTGGTCACGTCGAGGACGTTCCAGTCGTGCAGGCTGAAGTCGGGGTGGTGGCCCTCCACCTCGGCCAGCGCGGCGAGCGCATTCACGAAGCGCATCGCGCCGGCGAAGTCCTTGAAGCGGAAGTGCCGGTGCAGCCGGTCACCGGCCAGCTCCCAGCCGTCCAGCGTCCCGAGCAGCTCCTCGGCGCGGGCGCGCTCCATCGGCGGCACGCCGCCCGCGCAAGGGGCGCACTTCTTCTTCGTCCAGTCCATGCCGCTTCGCTAACGCAGGCCCGGCGCGCGCGCTAGGATGCCCCGATGGACCGCCTCTTCCTGGCGCTCGGCGCGCTCTCCGCCCTGGTCTCGGTCGCCGCCGGCGCGTTCGGCGCCCACGCGCTGCGCAGCCGGCTCGCGCCCGACCTGCTCGTCATCTTCGAGACGGGCGCCCGCTACCAGATGTACCACGCGCTCGGGCTGTTCGTGGTGGCCTGGGCCACCCAGCGCTGGCCGGGCGGAGCGGCCGCGGGCGCCGGCTGGCTCTTCGTCGCGGGCACCGTGCTCTTCTCGGGGAGCCTCTACGTCCTCGCGCTCACCGACGTCCGCGCGTTCGGCGCGGTGACGCCGCTCGGCGGGCTCGCCTTCCTCGTCGGCTGGGCGCTCCTCGCCTACGCCGCGGTGCGCGGGACGTAGATGGCGGCGTCGGCCGCGGAGCGCTTCCCTCCGCAGATCAAGTACCTGGCGTGGAACGAGGGCTGCGAGCGCTTCTCGTACTACGGGATGACGTCCGTGCTCACCATCTACATGGTGCAGCGGCTCTTCCTGTCCGAGAGCGACGCGACCTCGCGCTACCACCTCTTCGTCTTCGCGGTCTACCTGACCCCGCTCGCCGGCGCCTGGCTCGCCGACCGCTTCCTCGGGCGCTTCCGCGTCGTCCTCTGGCTCTCGCTCGGCTACGTGCTCGGCCACGCCGTCCTCGCGGCCTTCGAGAGCCGCGAGGGCCTCTACGTCGGGCTCGCGCTCATCGCCGTCGGGGCAGGCGGCATCAAGCCGTGCGCGGCCGCCTTCGTGGGCGACCAGTTCACCGCTCGCGACCGGCACCTGCTGCAGAAGGTGTACGACCTCTACTACTGGATGATCAACCTCGGATCGACGGTGGGTACGCTGCTCATCCCGTACCTCCTCGACTCGCGCGGGCCGCGCGTCGCCTTCGCCATCCCGGGCGTGCTCATGGCGGGCGCGCTCGTCATCTTCTGGCTCGGCCGGCGCCGCTACGTCGTGTTGCCGCCCACCGGCCCGAACCCACACGGCTTCTTTCGCGTGGTGTCGTACGCGGTCTCGCGGCTCGGCACCGGCCGGCACGGGCAGCCGTGGCTCGACGTGGCGCGCGAGCGCTTCCCGGACGACGCGGTGGAGGGTGCGCGCGCCGTCTTCCGCATCGTGGCGGTCTTCGCGCCCATCGCCGGCTTCTGGGCCCTCTTCTTCCAGTACGGCTCGTCGTGGGTGCTGCAGGCGGAGAAGATGGACCGGCGCCTGTTCGGCATCGAGGTGCTCTCCTCGCAGGTACCGACGCTCGATCCAGTCCTCGTACTGGCGCTCATCCCGCTCTTCGCGGGCGTCGTCTACCCGAGCCTGGCCCGGCGCGGGCTGCGGGTGACCGCGCTCGGCAAGATGACCTGCGGGATGTACGTGACCGTGCTCTCGTTCCTGTGCGCGGGCGCCATCCAGCTCGCCCTCGATGGCGGCGGACGGCCCAGCATCGCCTGGCAGGTCTGGCAGTACCTGTTCCTCGCCACCGGCGAGGTGCTGGTTTCGGTGACCGCGCTCGAGTTCGCCTACACGCAGGCGCCCGCCTCGATGAAGAGCGCCATCATGAGCCTGTGGTACGTCACCATCGCGGCGGGCTCGCTCCTCACCGCCTGGGTGGCGAGCCTCAACCGCTTCCACGGCGCCGCACACTACTTCTTCTTCGCCGCGCTCATGCTCGCCTCCGCGCTCCTCTTCCAGTCGGTGGCGCGGCGGTACCGGCCGGGGGAGGCTGCGATCCGTTCATCGCCTCCTCCGCCGGTCTCCAGCTCCCCTTCTCCCCCGACGGGGGAGAGGGCCGGGTGAGGGGGTCCTGATCCCATGACGACCGCCGCCGAACGCTATCCACCCCAGGTCAAGTTCATCGTCGGCAACGAGGGCTGCGAGCGCTTCTCGTTCTACGGGATGCGCTCCATCCTCACCGTCTACATGGCGCAGTGGCTCACCTTGCCCGAGCACGAGGCCGAGGCGAACTACCACCTGTTCATCATGGCCTGCTACCTGACGCCGCTCGTCGGCGGCTGGCTCGCCGACCGGCTGTGGGGCCGCTACCGCATCATCCTGTGGCTCTCGCTCGGCTACGTGTTCGGCCACGCCACCATCGCCGCGTTCGAGACGCGCTGGGGGCTCTTCGCGGGCCTCGCGCTCATCGCGCTCGGCTCGGGTGGCATCAAGCCGTGCGTGTCGGCGTTCGTGGGCGACCAGTTCCAGCCCACCCAGAAGAAGCTCCTGGAGCGCGTGTACGGCCTCTTCTACTGGATGATCAACCTGGGCTCGTTCACGAGCACCCTGCTCATCCCGGTCCTGCTCGCCGCCTGGGGACCGCGCGTCGCCTTCGCCGTCCCGGGCGCGCTGATGGCGGTCGCGCTGATCGTCTTCCTGCTCGGCCGGTCACGCTACGTGACGGTGCCGCCCACCGGCCCCAACCCGCACGCCTTCACGCGGGTGGTGGCGAGCGCGCTCCGGCGGCGCGTCCGCGCGGGCGGCGGCCACTGGCTCGACGCGGCCCGGGCCGATCACCCCGCCGAGGCAGTGGACGGCGCGCGCGCCGTGTTCGGCATCATGGGCGTCTTCGCAGCGGTGACCGCGTTCTGGGCGCTCTTCGACCAGCACGGCTCGTCGTGGGTCCTGCAGGCGCGGCGGATGGACCTCGTGGTCGCCGGGCGCAACATGCAGGCCTCGCAGCTCGCGGCCTTGAACCCGGTCATGGTGCTCGCGCTCATCCCGCTCTTCCAGAGGGTGATCTTCCCGGCCCTGGAGAGGTGGGGGGTGGCGGTCTCGCCGCTCCGCAAGATGACGGTGGGCATGTTCCTCACCGTGTTCTCCTTCGGGGCGGCGGCCGTGCTCGAGCACGTCATGGCCGGAGGGGCGCGTCCGAGCGCGCTCTGGCAGATCCCCCAGTACGTCTTCCTCACCGCGGGTGAGGTGCTGGTTTCGGTGACCGGCCTCGAGTTCAGCTACACGCAGGCGCCGCGCTCGATGAAGAGCACCATCATGAGCATCTGGTTCCTGACGGTGGCGCTCGGCAACATGCTCACCGCCGGCGTGTCGGCCCTGAACCATTTCCAGGGCGCCGCCTACTTCTGGTTCTTCACCGCCCTCATGCTCGCCGGCGCCCTCGGCTTCGCCGCCGTGGCGAGGAAGTACCGGCCGGTCCCGCCGAGCGTATCGGTCGTGGCGGGGTAAGCGCGGTAAAGATCCGCCTCGCCCCGCGAAGCGGGGAGAGGGGCGTGCGCGGCTGTCAGCTGCCCGCGTCAAGTTGCAGCCAGCGCGGCGCCGAGTAACATTGCTTCCATGGCACTCGCCAGAAAGAAGCCGACGACCATCGCGCTCGAACCGGAGATGGACGCGCTCCTGACGCGGGCTGCGCAGGAGCGGGGCGTGTCGCGCGCGGAGTTCGTTCGCCAGCAGCTCTCGCTGGTTCTCGAGCAGTACCGGAGGCATCCCCGCCCGAGATCGGCCGGTATCATCGAGCGCGAGCTTCCCGAGCGCGGAGACGAGGCCGAGCTGTTCGGCGGACCGCGCCGTTGAGCACGCCCGCGCTCCTCTGCGACACCGGCGCGCTCATCGATTATCTCGTCACGGAGGCGCCAGACCACGCCGCCTTTCGCGAGGCCATCGATTCCGCGCGCGCACGCTACGTCCCGGGGCTGGTGCTCGCCGAGGTGGATTACTTCCTCAGGGACGAGCGGACGGCGATGGCCGCGCTCATGCGAGATCTCTCGCGCGGCGCGTTCACGTATGCCGCGCCTACCCTCGGAACACTCGCCCGCGCCATGGAGATCGATCGCCAGCACGTCCACCTCGGCCTGGGGCTCGTCGATGCGTCGATCATCGCGCTGGCCGAGGAGCTCGGCGTTCATCGCATCGCCACGCGCGACGTGCGCCACTTCACTGCCGTCACGCTGCGGCGCGGGAAGCGCTTCGAGCTCGTCGTCCAGCCGACCAGGCCGGAGCGTTAGCCCGGCCCCCGGTGTCGAGCTGGCGACCTCACAGGCTACAGTGTCCCTCGTGTTCAAGACCTCCAGACACGGCTCAGGCGCGGTCGCAGATCGAACGGCCGAACCGGCTCGTGCGCAGCTGATCGCCCGCAACTCGCCCGGTTCGCACGGACTCCCTCGCCCCGCGAGGCGGGAAGAGGGTCGGGGAGAGGGGCGTTCGCTGGTCTCAGCCGCTCGCGTTCCACCCCACGGGCCGCCGGTCATGGATCAGCACCTCGGGATCTAGGTCGGCCCCGTTCGGCCAGACGATGGTGCCCAGCTCGGGGTCCACCCTCACGCTCGCGAAGAGCGCCGGATCATTGCGCAGCGGCTCGAAGACGGGTCCGCGAAGATAGCGGTCCAGGTCGACGACTCGCGTCCCGCCGTCGGTGAGCCCAAGCTCCACCGAGAACCCTCCAAGCAGCCGGACGGAGCGGATGCGGACCATGAGGCACTCCTAGTCCAGCGGCGCGATGGGCGCCAGGGGCACCCCACTCGCCGCCGCGCTCCAATCCGAGAGCAGCTCGGACTGACGCAGGTTGGCCCACTCGAAGACGAGCGCCAGCGCCCGCCGCGGTAGCCAGCCCTGAAGAATGCGCAGCGCCTGGATGTCGATGAGCGCTTCGTGGTCACCATACCGTGCGTGAAAATGAGGTGGTGCGTGGTCCTGGTAGTACATCGCGATCACGATGCCGTAGAAGGCGCTGACGCGCGGCATGGAGTCCCCCTCCGTCCGCCGCGTGGACCGTCCGGCCGAGGCGCGGGCCGAATACGGGAGGAGCGGCGGCTCGGAGGCGGCGCTGTGCACGGCCGGTGCCGATGCGACGAGCAGACTACGGGCTGGGGCGGGGGTTCTCGGGATCGGCCTTCGGGCACAGCTTGATGTGGTGACCTCGACCTCGACGGTGCTGCTCCTCTCACTGCTCATCGGGCAGTCGGGGGGGGCCTCGACCGTGAACGTCGTGACTCTCCCCGAGCCTCCCCCCTCACCCCAGCCCTCTCCCCCGTCGGGGGAGAGGGGGCAAGGGTCCGCGCCCCCGACTTCGAAACCGACCCCGACCGCCACCCCCTCACCCCAGCCCTCTCCCCCCTCGGGGGAGATGGGGGAAGGGACCTCGACCGCGACCTCGAGCCGGGACACTCTGCGTGCCCTCCAAGCCCGCACCGAGGCCGCGCTCGCTCGCGCACAGGCGCTGGAGCAGCAGCTGGCTCAGCTCGAGCAAGCGCGCCAGGCCGATCAGCAGCGGATCGCCGCGCTGGAGCAGCAGGTGGCGGAGGAGCGCGGCCGGCGCGAAGAGGCGGAGCGGAGCACGGGGCAGCGGCGCCAGGCGCTGGGGATGGCGACCGGCGATGTGGACGGGGCCGTCGATGCGCTCGCCGGCGGGTCCGACGCCGTGGGCGCGTCGCTCGCTCAGGCGCGGGCTCTCGCCGCGCAGGCGTCCCGCAATGCGAGCCAGCACGGCTCGCAGGCGGAGGCGTTGGCGGCCGACGAGGCGCAGCGCTGGCTCGGCGTCTCACAGGAGGCGCTCTCGCGCGGCGATCTCTTCCAGGCGCGCCAGGCGGCGGCCGCCGCATCGCAGGCGGCGAGGAGGGCTGGCCAGCTGGCGGGGATCCCGCCGCGGGCCAGTACCGGGAGCAGCGGCGCCTACTAGGGCGGGGCTCTGCCGACGGGGCGGGGCCGCAGGCCCCGTCGCGATGTCCGTCAGCGGCCCATGTCCCCGCGCCGATACTCGGCCGTGAGCTCGTCGAGCTTGGTCTTGAGCTCGGCCGAGAGCGGCGCCTCGGCGGCGGCCAGGGCCGGGGCGAGCTGCTCCGGCCGGCTGGCGCCGATGATGGGCGCCGTCACCGCCGGATTCGCCATCACCCAGCGCACGGCCAGCGTGACGAGGTCGAGGCCCGCCTCGGCCGCCAGCGGGCGGATCCGACCCACCGTCTCGAACATGTCGTCGTGCCAGTAGCGATCCACGTAGCGCTGCGCCGCGGAGCCGAGCGTGAAGCGCGATCCCGCCGGCGGCGCGCCGCCCGCGTGCTTGCCGCTGAGGAGCCCGCCGGCGATCGGGTTGTAGGCGATGACGCCGAGCCCCTCCTCCAGGCACAGCGGCAACAGCTCGCGCTCGGCCTCGCGGAAGAGGAGGTTGTAGCGCGGCTGGACCGAGTCGAACCGGACCACGCCGAGCGCCTCGCTGCGGCCGACGGCGCGCGCCACCTGGTAGGCGAGGAAGTTCGAGCAGCCGACGTGGCGCGCCTTGCCCGCGCGCACGACGTCCTCCAGGGCGCGCAGGGTCTCGTCGATGGGCGTCTCGGGGTCGGGCGCGTGGAGCTGGTACAGGTCCACGTGGTCCGTGCGCAGCCGCCGCAGCGAGGCGTCGATCGCGTCGAGCACGTGCTGGCGCGAGTTCCCGCGGTCCCATGGCCGGGCCGACATCGGCATGTTGCACTTCGTGGCGACGATGAAGTCGTGCCGCCGCCCCTGCAGCCAGCGGCCCAGGATCTCCTCGGTGCGGCCTACCGTGTCGAGGCCGCCGCCGAGCGGGTAGACGTCGGCGGTATCGAGGAACGTGACGCCGCCCTTCGCGGCCGCGTCGAGGATGGCCACCGAGGTGCGCTCGTCGCACTGGAGGCCGAAGGTCATCGTGCCGAGGCAGAGCCGCGAGACGCGCAGCCCGGTCCTTCCGAGGCGGGTGTGCTGCATGGCAGGTCCTCCAGTCAGGCGTCGCGGCGGCTGGCGCGGTCCAGGTGCTCGAGCTCGTCCGCGCCCAGCACCAGCGTGGCGGCGCCGAGCAGCTCTTTCACCTGCGCCGGGGTGGTGGCGCTGGCGATGGGGGTCGTCACTGCAGGTCGATGGAGCTGCCAGGCGAGCGCCACCTGGGCCGGGGTCGCGCCTCGCGCCGCGGCCACCTCGCGCAGCGCCGCGAGCGCCCGCATCGCGCGCGGGTCCTGCAAGTACTTCGCGACGGCCGACGAGCGCGCGCCGGCCGGGGCGTCGGGGCCACCGTACTTGCCCGAGAGGAAGCCGGAGGCGAGCGCGAAGTAGGTGCAGACGCCGAGGCCGCGCTCCCGACACAGCTCGGCGAGCGGACCCTCGAAGGCGTCGCGCGCCACCAGGCTGTACTCGGGTTGCACCACGGCGTAGGCGGCGAGGGCGCCGTGCGCGCTCGCGTCGAGCGCGGCGCGCAGCCGGGGCGCCGTGTAGTTGGACGCCCCCAGCCAGCGCACCTTCCCCTCGCGCACGAGCGCGTCGAAGGCGCGCATCGTCTCGTCGAGGGGCGTCTTCGGGTCGTCCTTGTGCGCGTAGTACAGGTCGATCGCGTCCACGCCGAGCCGCCGCAGCGACCCCTCGCAGCCGCGCCGGACGAGGTCGGCCGTGAGGCCCTCGGTGAGCCCCGGCCCGCCGGAGCCGACCTTGGTCGCGACGACCATCTCGCTCCGGCAGCGCCGCTCCCGCAGCCACTCTCCGAGGAGCTCCTCCGATTCGCCGCCCTGATGACCGGGCACCCAGTGGTTGTAGGTGTCGGCGGTGTCGACGAAGTTCCCACCCCCTTCGCGGTAGGCGTCGAGCACGGCGAAGGAGGCGGCGCGGTCGGCCGTCCACCCGAACACGTTGCCGCCCAGGTTCAGCGGATGGACGAGGAGGTCGGTGGCGCCGAGGCGGCGCCGCAGCGGGGCATTACGCATCGCGGGAGAATAAGCGGTCCGCTGCGCTGGGGCGACCCGGAACAGCGTGAGCGGCCTCTGCCCTACGCCGCCGCGCCGCCGTTCCTGGCGCGGGCAGGCTCCACGCAGAGGGCCTGGTTCAAGGCCGCGATCGCCTTCCGGTACTGCGCGCGATCGATCACGAACTGCATGTTGATCTGGCGCAGGGACTGGGAGAAGGCGTTCACGTTGATCCCGTTGTCGGCCAGCACCTGGGCGGCGCGGGCCAGCACGCCGGGGATGGCGATGTTCGAGCCGATGACGCACACCACCGCCGACGGAAGGACGGTCACCTTCTCGTAGGCGTTCTCCAGCTCCTCGACGAAGGAGGGCTTGGCGGCCCTCTCCCAGACGACGTGGGTGATCGAGTTCGCGTTGGTGGCCTTCAGGATGTACGAGACGCCGTGGCGACGGAAGATCTCCATCACCCCGAGGTCGAAGCCGACCGTTCCCACCATCGACGGATCGTGGATCTCGACCACCGTGACCTTGGGCGTGCCGGCGATCACCTCGATGCGCGCCTCCTTGCCCACGAAGTCCTTGGTGATGAGCGTGCCGGGGTGGTCGGGCTCGAAGGTGTTCTTGAGCCGGATGGGGATGGACGCGAGCTCCATCGGCTTGGCGGCCTTGGGATGGATCGCCTCCATCCCCACGTCGGCCAGCTGGTCGGCCACGTCGTAGTTGGTGCTGCCCACTCCTTGTGGATGATGGCCTCGCCGGCGCGGATCTCGACCGCGGCCTTGCTGAAGGTCACCTCGGAGTAGCCGCGATCGAACTCCCGCATGATGCCTTCGACGCCCTTGGTGTAGCCGGTCACCACCACCACCTGCTTCGACGGATCGACGGTGCGGAAGGCCTGGTGGATGCGCTCGTCGATGGTGAGCGGGTCGTCGTCGTCGAAGCCGGTCAGGTCCATGAAGATGGCGGAGACGCCCTTCGCCCGCAGGATCTCGACGCTGTTGAAGGCGCTGTGCGCCTCGCCGATGGCGGCCAGCATCTCGCGCGCGGCGAGGAGCACGTTCTCGCGCTTCAGGTAGCCGCTCGCCAGCACGTGCCGCATCGAGTGAAGGTACGCCTTCAGCGCCGCCATGCGCTGCTCGATGAAGCTGTTCGCCACCCCGAGCGGCAGGCCGATGGGCGCGAACCCCTCGTTGATCGCCTTGAGCTTGGCGGTGACCGCGTCGAGCGCGGCGCCGTAGTCGCCCCCGGAGGTGAAGCGCGCGTATACGCCTGGCTCGCCGGTCTTCTTGTGCTCGAGGAGCTGGTTCGTCACGCCGGCGTAGGCGGAGACGACGTAGACGCGGCCGTACACGCGGGCCGGGTCGCGCAGCATGATGTTCCGCAGCACCTCGTCGAAGGCGGACATCGAGGTGCCGCCGATCTTCTCGACCGTGATCATGGACGCAAGGTAGCCGTGAACCCGGCCCCCGCGTCAAGATGTCCCGCTCAGATCAGCGGGTTCGGGCCCGGACGCCGGCCCGGGAGCGCGGCGCCACCGCGCCTGCGGCGGAGGACGGCGCGAGGACGGCGCCGTGCTCGCGCAGCGCATCGAGGGCCGCCTCGAGCGTGAGGTGGGCCGCATTCCGCCGCGCGCTGTCCGGCATGGCGCGCGACCAGCTGCGCAGGACGACCGACTGCCGGCCGCGCTCGCCGGGCACGCTCGAGCAGTGGACGAGCAGCCCCGACTCGAGCTCCTTCGCCGCGCGGGCCAGGTCGCGCTCGGGCGGCCAGGAGTTCTGACGGCCCAGCGCATCGAGGTGCGCCTCCCCGGTGCGCTCCACTTCCTCGTACAGCCGCCCGGCCGCCGGGGAGAGCCCGGGCACGATGCGGGAAGCCCGATCCGGATCGCGCGCGACCCGCACCAGCGCCGGCCAGAGGCTGGAGTGGACGAAGGTCACCTTGCCGCCCACGAGCTTCAGCACCAGCACCTCGGGGGAGGCCTCGAGCGCCGTCGCGATGGCGAGGATGCGCTCGCCTGCTGGGTCGTCCGTCCAGCTCCCCTTCACCGGCCTCCCTGCCACCAGCTCCACGAGCGACGCCGAGCCGCCGACCGAAGTGAGCGGCAGCACCCCGCGCTCGCGGATCGAGGCGAGGGCTTGTTCCATGGTCTCGAGGGCGCGGTGGGGCATCCCTTGTCATTAACGCCGCTAAACTCCTCGTCAACTCCCATGGGTGGCGCGTGACCGGATCACACCGCGCGCAGGCCGCGCGGCGGCACGGGCACGCCATCGAGGTAGGCCACCCGCAGGCCCAGCGTGGCCGGCACGCGCACCCCCGGGGTGAGCAGGCCGATGAGGTTCAGCGGATCCGCGGCGGAGAGCTCCACCCGCTCCTGGCCGTGCCGCGCGGAGCGCCGGACGCCCCGCAAGGCCTCCACCGCGCCCGGCAGCGCGAACTGCTCGCCGGAGAAGCCGCTGACGAACCGGCCGCCGCGGAGCGTGCCCCGCTCCTCGCGGCGCCGCAGCACCCGCACCAGCTCCCGCCAGGGCGGCGCGTCCGCTTCCCGCGCCAGGAGGTCCCGGAAGACCACCCCCCAGCGCCGCAGGTACTGGTCGGCGCGGCGCTCGAGGAGCTCGCCGCCGGGGAACGCCGGCCGCTGCAAGAGCGCCCACCGGCCGCCCGCGGCTCCCGGCCGCCGCCGGCCCCGCGCTGTCCGGCCTTCCACGAGCGTGCGCAAGCCGGCGAAGCCGTCGCAGGTGACGGCGCCGGCGCTGACGAGCTCCCACAGCGCGGCGTCCACCTCCTCGAGCCTCCGGCCCGCTGCGGCGGCGAGGTCGGGCAAGAACGAGGCGCCGGCGCGGGCGAGCACGTCGACCAGGGCCTGCGCCTCCGGCCCGAGCGGCGCGCGCGGGCTGCCGGCGGCGGCGAGCCAGCCGAGGTCGCGCCGCAGGGTGAGCGTCACCGGCGCGTGGCGGGTGGGCGCCGCCCGGCGCCTGGGCGTCTCCTCGGGGGAACCCACCACCGAGAGCCGGCCCCAGGCCACCTCGCCTTGCGCGCACAGCTGGTCGAGCGCGGCCGCCTCGTAGCCGAAGAGCCGCGCCGGCAGGATCTCCCGCTCCCACGCGCCCGCCGGAGCGTGGAACCCCTGCAGCTGCTCCACCACCTCGCACAGCCCCCGCGCGCCGTGGAGGAGCTGGCCCGGGAGTGCGTGCTGCCAGCGGGTGAGGAAGCGCAGGAGGTCAGCCGCGCCCACCGGCTCGATCTCGCGCCGCAGGCGTCCCAGGGTGAGGCGGTGGATGCGCGCCAGCAGGCCGCGCTCGCACCAGTGCGGCGCCTCGGAGGTGTGAGGCTCGCCCGCCAGGAACTGGCCACGCAGCACGGCGCCCTCGAGCTCGAGCGCGAGGAGCGCGTCGCGCACCAGCGGCGGCGCGAGGCCGAGCCGCTCGGACAGCGCGGCGGCGGTCACCGGGCCGAGGTGGGCGAGCCAGCCGCGCACGACGGCGGTCGCCGCCGCCTCGGGCGAGTCGGGCCGCGCCTCGGCGGCGAGCGGCGCGAGCGGCGGGTCGAGCCGCGCGGTGGGATCGAGCGCGCCGAGGAGCGCCACCCGCTCAGCCGCTACCCACGCCTCGCCGGTCGACCGCCGGGCCCGGGCGGCGCGGCCGTCGGTTACGAGCCGCTCGAGGAAGCCGGCCCAGCGCTGGCCGTCCCGGGCCGGCACGAGACCCACCCCGAGCAGGAGGTCGTGGAGCTCCTCCTCGTCGCGCAGGTCGGGCCAGACCTGCTCCGCGATCTCCTTCACCGCGGCGGGATCGAGCGCGCCCAGCTCCGCCAGCTCGCCGGCGGGGAGCGTCCGGCGCAGCGCGACCGCCCGGGCTCGGCGCTCCTCGAGCGGCGCGTCGTCGAGGAAGGCCCAGGGCCTCGCGCCCACGATCTCGTGGGCGAGCGGCGAGGGCTCGGGGGTATCGCGCGCCACGAGCCGCAGCTCGCCGCGCTCGATGCGGCCGAGGAGCCGCGCCAGGCCCGGGTAGTCCATCGCCTCGTGGAGGCAGTCGTGGAGGGCCTCCTGCACGAGCGGGTGATCCGGCGCCTCGAGGGGCCCTGCGTGCTGGTCGGCGTTGTCCTGGCAGGACACAGCGAGCGGGAAGACCGCCGCCAGGAGGTCGTCGGCGCGCATGCGGGCGAGCGCGGGCGGGAGCTTCTTCCCGCCCCGCATGCGCGGGATGGCGAGGGCGCGGGTCGCATCCCAGCGCCAGCGCACCGGGAACATGGGGGCTTGCAGCGCGGCGGCGGTGAGGACGTCCTCGGCCGAGCGCGCATCGACCAGCTCGAACACGCTCTCCAGCGGGAAGCTGTGCTGCGGGCCGAGCGAGAGGAGCACGCCTTCGTCGGTGGCGGCCGCCTGCAGCTCGAAGTCGAAGGTGCGGCAGAAGCGCTTGCGGAGCGCGAGCCCGAGGGCGCGGTTCAGGCGCGCGCCGAACGGTGCATGGAGCACGAGCTGCATCCCGCCGCCCTCGTCGAAGAAGCGCTCGGCGACCAGCGTCTCCTGCGTCGGAAGCGCCCCCAGCACCGCCCGGCTCGCGGCCAGATACTCGACCGCTTGCCTGGCGCCGTCCTCGGGCAAGGCGCCCTCCGCCGCCAGCCAGGCCACGGCGCCGTCGCGGTCGGCGAGGCGCGACTCCACCTCGGCCCGGAGGTCGGACACCTCGCGCGACAGCTCTGCGCTCCGCCCGGGCGCCTCGCCCAGCCAGAACGGGATGCCGGGCGGCGCGCCGTGCGCGTCCTCCACCCGCACCACCCCCGTCTCGACCCGCCGGATGCGCCAGGAGGCATTTCCGAGCAGGAAGACGTCGCCGGCCAGGCTCTCCACCGCGAAGTCCTCGCTGAGCTGGCCCACCACCACGCCCTCCGGCTCGGCCACCACCTGGTACTGGGCGCTGTCGGGGATGGTGCCGCC
>WNGL01001423.1_pt1 | contig 29348 bp, 23 predicted proteins | sample 5400591 | NCBI WGS metagenome assembly WNGL01 (sample SAMN13153377, study PRJNA577476) | soil metagenome | isolation source: 80 cm soil or saprolite under Garry oak tree replicate 1 | place: USA:California | collected 2016-06-15 | reverse complement strand
GCCTCGGTGACCTTGGCTACGCCAGTGAACTGCTTACTTTCGACGTAGGCAATCAGGCGGTCGATGGCCTTTGAGTAAGCCTCCGAGTCGGGAGTAATGGGCAGGCCGACAGTGTCCAGTTCGACGCGGGGTTCGGCGATCTCGGTGATGAATTGATCGGCGCCCGATTTGTCGGCGTAAGCGATAAGTTCGTCCAAGTGCCCGACGCTGAACACGGAAACCACGGAGTGGATGCCCACCGTCAAGTTCTTCAAGCTCTTCCGCAACGAAAGAAGCTGCCCAAGGCGTTCTTCGAACTTTACAAAGTTCCCCTTGATGCCTCGGATGTAGTCATGCTTCTCGCCCACGCCATCCAGAGAGAGGTTGATGATCAACTGGCTTTTGGGGCAGGACTTGGCGATCTGCTCGACGCGGTCCGGAATGTTGGGCAGGATCGCGTTGGTGGGAATGTTGATGACGCCGGGAGAGCAGTGTTTGTATGCCAATTGCGCCAGTTCCACGACGTGCGGATACATGAGCGGTTCCCCGCCACTGATGGTGAACCAATACGGTGTTTTGCCAAGCGAGGCGAGAACCTTGTCCCATTCGTCGATGGTCAGTTCGTTCTCGCGCTTCATCCAAATATTGCAGGTCAAGCAACGAGAATTGCACTTGGGAGAAGGAGAGAGCGTTAGATTCAACGGCAACAACTGTGGCCAGCCAAACTTACGGTAGAGTTTGAACAGGGGAATCCGCGCCAATATGCCCGCGGTGGAATTCATATCTTGTGGACCCCTTTTGAATCTGTGACCATCCTCAGTTGTTTGGTCGTGGTTGCGATTTCCCAAACTTGGTGATTACGCCGCTTTTTGTAATCGCGCAACCCAAGCAAACGACCGTAGGCTTCGAGTCCGACCACAGCCCAAGTCCGAATGAAAGGCAAGGGGCGCCAATCGAGATTGCGGAGCAGGAGAACGAGGATCCGGCGGGCGTTCATCGTGCTAACGGTGTAACCCAGGGTATCACGAACTGCCAAATGGCCGGCGTAGATGCGGCGACGTTGACGCAAGAAGTCGGCCACAGTTTCCGGGCCCTGGTTGTAAACGACGGCCGCAGGAACATACCGCACGCTATAACCCTGCCCTCGGACGACCGGCTCGATACTGGCTTCATCCACGGCAGTGTGATACGGAATACGCTCGAAAATCTTACGGAATGCGATCATCTCCCCGGACTTGAAACTAGTCAGGTTAATCGTATGGTGCAGACCCCATAGCATGTGGGCCGCAAAGCCCATAAACAGCCCGGGGTCGTTCACTGGCACAGGGTGGGCGGTGGTCATCCCAACTTCAGGGTCAGCGAAAGGGGCCACCAGGTCCTCAAGCGCCTCGGCTACGGGAAGCAAGTCTGCGCTGCACAGGACGATGACTCTTTCCTTTGCTTGAGGGAGATACTCGTTGATGGCAGACGCTTTACCTCCCCGTTTCTCCTGCACTATCAAGCGGATACGCACGTCGCGCTTTGCCCAGTCGAGTACTATTGCATGCGTGCAGTCGGTGCAACCACTGGCCACAACCACAATTTCGCTCAGCAAAACATTCTTCAATTTTTGTGAAACTAAGGCCTCGAGCAGCCGCCCGATATTGGCTTCCTCGTTGTGGGCCATGATTCCCATAGAACATGTGATGGGCATTTGAGCAGCCTCCTCGGCGGCTAGTAAATGGTGCGAATAGGGTTGGCGCTCGTAAAATGTTGTAAGCGAGACCGCAGCAACACAAAAAAAGCGCGAGGACTCACTTCTTTAGAGCCCGGGCCTCAAAGCGCGAGGCTAACGTTGATCGACCGAAAAATCTCACACGGCATGAAGCCGTAGGATAATGAGGTACGAATTGGGTCGGTGCAGCAGGTCCGCCAAATTTGCTATTCGTTATCATTAACTGAGCCCCATTTGTCTCGGCTGCATACGATGCATTCGCTCAAAGCGGATGCGCGGAAGGCAACTAAAGCTATGACCTTCGATGTGACTTCCAGCACGCTCTAGACAAGCTACCGCCATTGATGGCAAAGGAGACGCTGGAAGAATGTCGCAATCGGGCTACCAGACTCTTGACAGCTGGTGCCCTTTGGCAGGGTTAGATTGTTGCTTGTTCATTGCAAACAAACGGCTTAACTTTGCAGAGGGTCCACTCGTGAAGGGACAATTTCGAGAAACGTGTTTGGCCCTAACGGAGTGTAGAAAAACCTTACCACCTTTTGCTAATCGATTTCCCTCGCAAGCCAGCGATAGGATAAAACCTCGGGTTCCAGTACTTAACGAACTGCCTAAAGCTGGCTCGACATCGTCCGCCATCTCCGAAAGTTAATTAATAATTAAATGGATGCAACGAAGGGAAGTTCAGCCCACGTTCCGCGGTCGAAAGACAATCACCGTCGGCCCCGATTCACCTGCGTATTGATTCTTTTCCACAATATCGAATTTGCTCTCTATGGCGCTCACAATCGCCTGTGGCCTTTTCTTGGCTTTGCCATCCTTCCCGTCCAAAACTGCAATCCTGACGATGAAGACGCCACTGCCCTTCAAATGTTTTGAGTACTTATCCAATATGGGTGCAATCTGGCTTAACGGAACATGGTACATGGCCTCCCGGAAGAGGATCACATCGAACTTCTCAGTCGGCATGTAGCTGAGGAAATCCGATTGCACAAAACGATTCTTGTCAGACCGGATGTTCTCCTCTGTCCGCTTCGTCGCCTTGGCCAGAGCAGCCTCGGATATGTCTACACCGATGTAGCTCCGATATGCGGTCGTCGCCAATTCATTCGCCGTATTGCCCGGTCCGCACCCAAGATCGAGGATACTTCCGTTCCGGACATACTTTTCCAGGTTAGGGTACACGCAATCCCCAACTGTGTTGTCGATGAAGTCCCACTTGGTACTGGAGAATTCATTGTCCCAAAGAATTCTTTTGACGCTGGAGGGACCGTAGCTCTTAAGAAAAGCATTCATGAGAGTCAAGGTGCGTCGCGCAATATTCATATTCAGTCTCCGTCTTGAATTTAACCATCCAAAATCAGTCTGCTACCTGCTGCGGATTATGAGCAACTTTCACACACAGTCAACTGTCGTCTCATTTTGTCGTAAGTCCTGCGTTTCACGGGCCTGCCCCGGAATAGTGTGCCTGTAAGGGCACACCCCACGCTCTGTCCCACTGTACAGGTCCGCACTCCTGCTCGTAATCTGTTCCCCCGACCAGTTGGATTGACTTGGCGCCGGGGTCTACGCTGTATGAGATGATTATCAGGTAGAAGAATGCGCGAGATGCGCCAGGTGCCTTGTTCGGCTGGCTTTAAGACAATCTAAGGAGGAGAAGTTAGAATCGGCCCATGGGGGCTCATGAGCTTGAGGAGGCTTTTACGTGCGTAGAATAGCATCAACATTCCCCTTACTTTGTCTGCTTTTCGCGTGGCCCGCTTCGGCGCAGCAATGGTCTGGAATAATCACCCCCACCCGCGCTATTAATTGGTCAAACGCCGGTATACCAGGAGGAATTCCGAACCGCACGACGCAATGCGGAGCGACGATTGCTGGCTACAGCGGATCAGCCTCGACAATCAACAGCGCTATCGCCAATTGTCCCGCCGGTCAGTTTGTCTCCCTTGGCGCAGGAACTTTCAATCTGTCAAGTGGCATCGCTTTTGGCCAGCACAACAATGTGACTCTTCGCGGACAAGGAGCAAACAGCACTTTCCTCGTATTCACCGGGGCTGGTGCCGGATTCTACAACGCCGACGTCTCCTTGGAGGGAGCCTTCAACGAGAACGATGGCTTTGAGAACAACGTGTGCGATTGGACGGCTGGGTATGCGCCAGGGACGACCGTCATCACCCTTGCTAATTGCGGTAGCACTATTCCCGCAAAAGGCAGTCTGTCGAATCTAAAAGTCGGAAGCATTCTAATTCTCGATCAAGACGACGAAACGCTCGACACCGGAACGATCTGGAATTGTGCGATCGTGAATGTCTGCGCAAATACCATCCAAAGCGGATTTCAGCGGCAGGACGGCCCTATTGTGAGCGGTATGGCGGTCCGTTCGCAACAGCAAGGCGTCAGGGTTGTCGCCATCAGCGGCAATCAGGTCACCATAACCCCGGGCTTATATATGCCGAACTGGCGCAACAGCCAGGCGCCCCAAGCATGGTTCGATACCTCGATTGCCACAGGGATGGGCTTGGAAAACCTTTCGATTGACAATACTGGTTCTCCTAGCACGGAGACAGTAATGGTTGCTAACTGTGACCAATGCTGGGTCAAAGGCATTCGCAGCATTTACGCGAACCGCAGCCATGTTCGTCTCTATCTGGACACCCGCTTCGTTGTGCGCGACAGCTACTTCTACGAGAACAAGAGCCACCAGACGGTGAGTTACGGCGCAGAGATCGCCGATTCATTTGATGGTCTCATCGAAAACAATATCTTTCAGCAAGACACCGACAGCGAGCCAAGTTGCAGCGGGTCATGCGCCGGAGACGTAATTTCATATAACTTTGATATTGACAACGTGTACGGAACGGCTGGCTGGTTTCAAGCAGGCTATTATCAGCATTCCTCAGGCGACGTGTTTAATCTTTGGGAAGGAAATATAGGTCCAGGATACACGGCTGATCAGGTGCATGGCACGCATCACTTCGAAACGCTATTCAGGAATTATTTGATAGGAAACCAATCCGCTGGCTGCGGTGGCGCGGGCGTAAATACGTGCACGGCGAACACCATTCCAATCAACGCTTACTCCGGCTCACGGTACTTCAACATTATCGGTAACGTCCTTGGGCAGCAAGGTTATCATACAAAATACTGGTGCAATGCCTCGAATACCAGTTCTTGTACAAATGGCATATATGCGATCTTCGCGACGGGCTTCACGAACAACAACGCTAGCCCACTCGGTTCCATCCTCGGGTATTGCGGCGATCCTTCTTGCTCCACTCGGGGTGACTTCGACCCCCAAACAGGTAGCTATCTTTTGCGCTGGGGCAATTACGACGTCGTAACCGGGGCCGCCCGCTGGTGCGGAAGCTCGTCCGATACCGGGTGGAGTACGACCTGTGCAAGCACATCAGAGATCCCAACTGGCATAGCTCAGTTCGCAAACACAGTCCCATCTGTCGGCGATACGAGTGCGGGTCAGCCTGCACTGCCCGCGTCTTTTTATTATTCCTCTAAACCATCTTGGTGGCCTTCCAGTAAGCCATGGCCGGCAATCGGTCCTGACGTTTCTGGTGGCAACATTACTGGCCTCGGAGGACACGCAAACACAAACCCTGCTCAGGATTGCTACACCAACGTAATGGGCGGTCCAGCGGCCGGAACAGGTGCCGTGCTCAATTTTGATGCCAGAGCGTGCTACGGGACATCCGTTTCACAGGCCCCGGCTCCACCAACGAACCTCAACGCAATCGTGCACTGAACCCCAGCTTCGGGGCTGGGCAAAAGAGTGCGTCCATGAGCAGGATTGCAAACGGCCACCGTACGTTTTAGAACTTCTAGGTGGAATCCGGGACTGTGAGATCGGCCAAATTCCTATATTTAGCTGCGCGCAAGGAATCGGCCGCGACGCTAAAAAGTTCCTTGCCTGTGAGTGCGACAGGCAGGCCTGTCACCCACTCCATTCCCTCAGAGGATGAATTCAGACCCGGACCAAATAACACTGGTTGACAGCCCACAGCCAGAGCAGCTTGAGCATCTGTCTTAGAATCTCCAATAAAGATGGAACGACCTAAGTTAATGTTGAAGTCCGCGGCCGCTGCCCGGAGCAACCCCGGCTTAGGCTTTCTGCAGAGGCAACCTTCTTCAGGGGTGTGCGGACAAAAATACGCAGCCGTGAGGCGTGCGCCATGATCGATCAGGGTCTTCTGCAGGCGCCTGGTGAGCTGTTGTAGAGCCGCAGAGGTCATTAACCCCCGCCCGACCGCCGATTGGTTAGAAATGACAATCACCGGCAATTGAAGACTCGAAAACTTTTTCAATGCTTCAGGTATATCCGGTAAGAAGAGAAACTGCGACCAATCCAATACATACCCGCCTGCTCTTCTGACGTTGATTACTCCATCCCTGTCGATGAAGATAGCCGGGCCGTAGGCACTTTTCTCACCGGCTGAAAATGTAAATCGTATCAAAATGGGAAGATCCTCATTCTCAGTTTCGCGAGCTCGATCGGACGGCATGTGCCGCTGAATGGGCATCAGGGGTTTCGCTTTTGGAGTGCCCGAACAATCTCTCTTCTACAATCTCGCAAATGATGTGGCCTATTAGGATGTGGCACTCTTGAATTCGCGGCGTCTCTTCCGAAGGAATGCGAATGGTGCAGTCTGCGATCTTTCTTAGGATCCCCCCGGATGCCCCCGTAAGAGCTACAGCATAGATCGACTTCGATTTTGCGATTTCCAATGCTTGAACTATGTTCCGCGAGTTCCCGCTTGTGGAAATCCCGACCGCCACATCTCCTTCTTTCCCCAACCCTTCAATTTGACGGGCAAAAACGCTGTCAAATCCATAATCGTTTCCGATGGCTGTTACTGAGGAGGAATTCACGTTCAACGCCAGCGCCGGCAAAGCACTCCTATCCTTTAGATAACGTCCCGTAAACTCAGCGGCCAGGTGCTGCGCATCTGCGGCACTCCCTCCATTCCCGAAGAAGAGGACCTTTCCTCCAGCGCGAATGGAATTGATTATTCGCGTGGCGACTTGCACTGCTAGGTTCTGAAAATTGGCGTCGACCAGCAACTTGTTCTTGATTTCAATGCTGCGCTGGATTCTATTGCGCACCAGGTCTTTCAGGGAGGCGGTATTTTCTTGCTTTTTCATAGTTCTTCCATCCTTGCACATGTCGTAGACGCTCAAGCGCATTGTCTCAATCGAGTAACCTTCCCTGTTGCGGGCCTACTTTCCGTGGTAAGTCCGACTCTTTAGTGCGGCTATTTACCTATAGGCCGAAGGGCTTGGTTTAACCTGAGCGGAGTCGCAAGGCTGTTGCTCTTTTTTGTACCCTCCAATGCTTGCCATCAACTGAAAGGAGTCTGTTTTAGAATGAGTGACTTACGAAATGCTCTTCCCGTAAGTCCTTATTTTTGATATTCATCCATCTAATGGGGGTATGGTGTATCCGAGCAAAAGCAACTTTGCGGGATTCAGCCAAAACGTCGCCCTTTGATTTAACTACTCCTGTTTTGTTTGGTTATGCATTCCTTTGGGTTACAGCCAACCCATAACTAATCTCGAATCAACAGCTTACGCACTCCTTTTTATCACGACGGGTGCGAAGGTTCTTAGTCTGACCAAAACACCGGACCAGTGATTAGGTTAGGTGGTTCTAAAGCGCTAGCCGGAGTATTTGCCATCGTCTTCAGGGACGCTCGGCGCCGTTTCGACGTTTGCCAGCAAATCTTGTGCCCTTAGAAATCGTTCTGGTGTGCCTATATCCACGCACTGCCCAGAAAAGTGAAACGCCCTTACGCTCTTGCCCTCCGCAAGCCATTGGGGCAAGAGCTCCTCCTCCAATGAGATCCGTACTCCAGGAGTTATGTCGCGAAGGATACGCCGCGTCACCATGTAAATTCCAGCGTTGACGTACTGGGAGCACAACGAAAACTGTTGTTTTTCGCTAAAACGCAGCACATTCCAGTTCTGGTCGACCGATACCAGTCCACAGTCAGAGCGTTCATCGTTAGATACTACGACGATAGATACATCAGCCTTGGCCTCTCTAAAATCAGATGCGAAGCGGCACAGGTCTACACCCGTGTAACTGTCTCCATTCATGATAAGAACTACATCTGATTCAACGAGATCAGCAGCATTGGGCAATGCGCCCCCGGTTCCAAGGGGAGAAGACTCCGGTGAGTATTCGATTGCCAGATCGAACGCTCTATCGCCGAAGTGCGAATGGATCACATCCTGCCGATAACCAACAGCCAAAATGACCCGCCGAAAACCGTGCCGCCGTAATTGCCTAAGTAACAATTCCAGGAATGGGCGCCCGGCAACATTCGCCATAGCTTTTGGGGCGTCTCCTGAGACATTGCGCAGTCGAAGGCCCGCCCCTCCACACAACAGGATGGCCTTAGTCACGCTGTGCATACACCTCGCGTCGCTCCCTGGCAAGTGATTGGTCGTAGGCTACCTCCGGCTCGTATACGACAACGTCGCTGCCGCGGTTTGAAAAGGCGAATGGAACGCACAACAACTTCTTCAGCCGAGTTCTCAAAGCTTCCCGTCGCTCGGGCGGTACGAAGAACAACATAAAGCCGCCGCCTCCCGCACCCAACAGTTTGCCTCCAAGAGCGCCTGCCTCGAGCCCCGCATCATAGATTTCATCGATACTCGAATTCGAGATTCTTTGGGTGAGCGTTTTCTTTATTTGCCAGCTTTCGTGCAGTAATCGTCCAAATTCATCCATTGAGCGGCGAGGATCTGCAATGATTCCTTCAGCCTCGTCCACCATTTGAAACATGAGGTCTAACTCTCTCTTTCGCTGAGGTGTCACACGTAGTTGCTCTTTTGCGATTTCCGAAGCAATTCGTGAGAATCCGGTAAAGTAGAGTGCAAGGCTCTTCTCGAGTTCCCCCAATCTAGTCTGGGAGGCCAGTATTCGCTTTACTTCGATTGCGTCAGTAGGATGGAAATTGATGCGATTAAAGCCTCCGTATGCGGCGCTAACTTGATCTTGCGCCCCAACGGCCTCATGCAACAATTCTTGCTCCACAAAGATTGCGTCACTTGCTAGGGTATGCTTGTCGCGCATTTGATCTCTGAGCGCGTAAAGCCCGAGCAGAAATCCCACCGTGAATGCAGAACTCGTTCCCAAGCCCGTACGGGCGGGCAGGTCCGCCACGTGGTGAACTTCCACGCCGTCTCCGATTTTCATGAATTGCAAGCATGCCCTCACCGACGGGTGTTCGATTTCATGATTGCGACTGACATTTTCAACTTTTGAATAGGAGATGCGGCTGTGGTACTCGAAAAATGGGGGCAACCACCTGCAAGTGATGTAACAAGACTTATCGATAGTCGTCGAGAGCACAGCTCCGCCGTACTCGCGGTACCAAACGGGATAGTCGGTACCGCCCCCGAAGAAGGAAACACGAAGAGGAGTGCGTGTTATTATCATGAATATGGCTAAGAAAGCGAACTACGTGATCATCCTAAGTATAGGAAATCTCGGGTATCTTATTTCGCTGATCACCGAACTTGTTTCCTAGACTGACGTCAACCCTGGAAGACTCTCGCCAAACCGAAGATCCAAGATTCACGAGAGAGTTGTTTGCCTCCAACAGCTGCTTACGCCACAAGCGCCAGCGACGCCTCAAGCGCGGGAGCGCCAACACCGTACAGGGTTGGGGCTAGCGTTCTAAATTCTAATCTCATGATCTCACAACGCCTTAGGTCCTTGGTTTTGGACTTGATAAAGCGTTTTGTCCCAGAACCTTTGGACTGACCACCTGATGTTGGGCAGCGAGCGTTGAGCATGTTTGGCCAAAGGCCAACCAAAGGCTGCAGCGATCCAGGAGTATTTCCACGATAGCCGAGGAACATCGAGTTTTCCTCCCAATTCCTTGGTCAACTGCCGCGCCTGCTGAACGAGATCGGGCCGTTCCGGATAAAAGTAGATCAGCCAGTTCTGCAAATATTGCACACATGCAGCTCGCACCCTATCGCTGTCCTCAAGCGACCGGAGATAACCGATATGCAGCTGCATTGAACACCACTGCGCGTCGCGTTTTTTGTCGGACCGTCCTATATAGCTCAGGCTATTGGTCCCAGATGCGCGATAGTAAACTCTAGCCTCTGGAACAAATCGGACGCCACAACTTGCAAGAAGGATGCGGCAAAAGTATTCTCCATCGTCGTCGCCCAACAAGCGGGTGTCCCACGGACCGGCGGCCTCTGTCAACTCGCGACTGACGAGCCAGGACGCTGTTTGCATGTAGAGATTTTGTCCCATCTTCCGAACCAACCATTCCACGGGAGACAGGTTACACCACAAGGCAGTGGGAACAAACTTCGTTCGATAATGCCGGTAAAGAAACTGTCCCCAGCTCCCTGAAAGAAGGACCGACTTATCCAGAGGTTCATCCAATGCCGCCATTTGGGTGGCAATTTTGTCGGGGGCCAAGAGATCATCGGCGTCCAACCACTGAATATAATCGCCGTGGCTTAGAGAGAAGGTTCTGTTTCGCGCGGCGGCAGCGCCCTGGTTTTCTTGAGTAAAGACTTTGAGGCAGTCCGATTCAAACCGTCGCGCAATCGCCATCGTTTGATCGGTGGAGCCATCGTCGACGACGATAATCTCCTTTCGTGGCCATGTTTGCGCAAGCGCTGATTCCAGTGTACTGGCGATCCAATTCTGGGCGTTGTACGCAGGAATGAGAATGGAAACCAAGGGTTTCATGATAGCTGGCTCCCAAGCAATTCTGTGTAGGCCTTGCAGGTCAACTCGCTCACCGCATCCCAGGAATATTGCGAGCAAGCATAATCTCGTATTTCCTGCCGTCGCCTCTTCAGATCTCGGTAGAGGTCACTTGCAAAATATTTCTCGATTGTCCCAGCCATATTGACGGGGTCTCCTGGCTGACAAACGAAGCCGGTTCTACCTTCGATTATTTCTTCCCTGAAGGATCCCACGTCGGTCGCGATCACGGGCAACCCGAAACTATACGCCAAGAAAAGCACACCGCTTTGAAAAATCTCCTTGTACGGCAGTACCAAAACGTCTGCCGCTTTGAGGTATAGTTCGATTTCCTCATCGGGAATGAATTGTATCTTCAGGGTTATCTTCCCTTGTTTAAATCCGCGGTCCACCTTCTGCTCAATCTCTTTCAGGTAGTTCTCATTCCCCTTTTTGGGCTCGCCAGCGATAATCAGGCGGTAATTCTCACCTCCGTCAACGAGTCGTCCAAACGCTTCCAGCAAGTCTTCGAGACCCTTGTACGGTCTAATCCTGCCGAAGAAAAGGATCGCCCTTTCGTCATCCCGGATCGCAAGTCGATTTTTTGCCTCGGAAGGACTGAGAGAAGTGTCTGGAAAAGCATTGTTTATCGGATGGCGTAGCACCGTGATGGCTTGATCGGGAACTCCGAAATCCTGGTGTAGCTCGCTTTTCATCTTTTGCGTGTGAACGAATATATGATCGGCAAGACCATACTGAATTCTTAATGTAAGGCGATTGAGCAGCGAATCGTTCAAGTCCCTTCTGCGCTGATTCACATTGTGAGCTGTCAGAGCAATTTTCTTCCGCAGGGCTTTGTAATACAGCATCATTAGAGTTCGATCGAAGTACTCAAACTTATTATTCCATAGTATATGGAAAATCTTTGGTTCGGTCCTCGCGGCATAGTACATAAGCCGTGTATAGTAAAGAAGTAAACCGGATAGCTTCTCTTTATAACTTGCCTCCTGCCGGTGTCTCCCGCGCAAGTTAAGGAACGACAGCTTGGGAGTCCTGTGCAGCTCAGGGCTGTCCTCCTCGTCACTACCGATGAGATCCAGGAGTACGCCTCTTGAAACAAGGGCCATGGCCAGGCCAAACGCGTAAGGCCTATCCTGGCATCCGGTTAGTAAACCGACTGTGATTTCGCCTGTTTTTGCGGACTCCAAGTGCTTTTCAGGGGGCATCGTTGTTGCGAGTTGTAGTTGATGCGAATTGAGATTGGCGAAGTTGCGCATTCTATGTGTGGTCTGGGCATCGCCTTACTGGGCTTTGGAGATACTGTGTAGAAGCAGCGGTCCGAATGAAAGATTGTGCCGTTTTTCTCAGGCGAGCAGCATGCAGCGTAGGGGACAATCTCGCAGCATTGGAGGCGATGGCGCCGACTTCTTGATGAGCTCCGACCGCACGCGAGTCCCTGCCGAAGGCGACGACCGCAAAGACAAGAAAGATCCATGCGGGGCACAGCAGCCGAAAGGAGGCTTCGGTTATGCCGTAAATCGCTGCGGTAGCAACATAAGCCAGCATAAGACTTCCGAGCGCCGGATTGCGTCGAAAGGTAGCCACGGCGCGTCGATACCCGGTAAACAAGATTAAGGCGATGAAGCTTACGCCAACCAACCCTAGATTGAGGTAAACCTCAAGGTAGCCGTTATGCGCTTCGTCGACGTGCATGTAAACGGAAGGGAGCCTCGCCCATACTTGGTCCAAACGCGGGCCGAGCCAAAAGCTCTCGAAACCGGCGCCAACTGCCGCGTTGGGAGCCACTGGAATGACGGCATTCCAAATGTCTGCGCGCCCCGTTAGATTCGTCTCCCTGCCCATGGCATGGAGGACCACCGCTCTGCCGCTCAACAGCATGGTGAGTGCGCAGCCAAGCACAATCGTAAGAACGATCGCATGCAAGGTCCACGGGCGACGTCGGATCACCGGCTGGTTAGTCGCTAGAATCAATACTGCGCCGAGCGCGAAGCAAGCCGAGGACGTCGCTGAGTGCGCCATCGCCAAAAGCGCTCCGCCAGTGATGAGCAACGCCCCCTGCGCCAGGAGCCGCCGACTGCGGTGAGGCTCTTCCTTGGTCCGGAGGAGCGCGAGAACGTTCCAGAGCGCACCTAGCGTAATGACGAATGTGATGACGCCGAGGCTATTCTTGTTTGTCGTTACGCCGGTATTCATCGGATTTCCGTCGGGGTCGTATCCGCGGCCCAGCTCACCGAAGTATCTGATTAGTAGGACAGAAAAGGGCAATAGGATAAACCCGACACGGGCAAAAAGCCGTTTAAGTGCGGCGGCCACATCGGTCTCAGTTAGAACAATAAGGACCATAACCAGGTCGCCGATAGCCTTGGTCCAGCGCTTGAAGGCTACGCCGGGGAAATCGGACCACGTGATGCTGAGGAGGCAATAGGAGAAATAGCTTAGAATGAGCCAATTCTCTTTAAGCAGTGCGCTTGTCCGACTGCTCCTAAAAATGAGAACGATGATTCCAATGCCGAGCAGAATCTCGAACACAAGCCGGTCAGTCGGGCTGCCCTCGAGAACTTGGGCGCGGTCGATGACTGCTGACTGCACTCCTAACCAAGCGGATGCAGGCCTTGACCCGACAATCCAGAGCCAGATGACCGGCAGCCAGAATGCTTTGGAAGTGCGGATAGACTTATCGCGATCAAGGAAGAAAAGAGCGAAGATCCCAAGAATACAGACGAGAAGAGCCGGCAAAGGATTCATCTTGGGCCTCTCCGTCCTCTTTGTATAGGGTATGGTGAGTTCATCTGGCGTCCAAGAAGAGCCGATGCAGCAGCTCGAGAGAAAGAAGACGGTGAATCTCGGAAGTGTAGTTACGATTTCCCCTCAGATGAGCGGCCACCACCGCTTCGACACTTTTTGCTTCCAAATACGGGCGCCCCAGTGAGCGCGGGTCGAGGAGAATCTCCTGGACATATTTCGCAAGAATGGTCCGATACCACCAGCGAAAGTGGAAGAGCTTGTGCCGGCCCATCCAAAGCCGCTCCAAATGAAATGCAGCGAGAGCATGGTCCAGTCGTGCAACCCATTGCGGCATGCCATAGTCGTACGCGTATTCGGCTTTGAACGTGAACTCGAGATAAGCCCGATTAAATGCGGCGGCGAGCGCATTCGGACCGCCAATGCCACGATCCGTACGCAGCTTCGCGAGCGCCGGGCTACCATCGCGAATGAGTCGCAGCCGCACGTCTTCGCCGCTTTTAGTGCGCGGAGCCCTGAACACCGTGCGCACGACATCGTTGTCAAGATAGGGCGAGCGCAACGTCAATTGCGATTGCTCCAACATGAGCACGCCAACGTGATACGCCGCCGGTTGACGGAAAGCGACGAGGCTCGTCGGATGGCAGCGAGATTGGTCGCGGTAGGTCTGCCCTGCCTGCGACAGAAAGGGTTGAATCTCCGGGCGGAAGAGACCGGCCGATAGCGGCACGGGTTTGAACATCACCGCTCCTCGGATTATCTCGCTTCCAAATGTTCCAACCATGCGCACTGGCGCGATCTGCCTGGCCATTTCGTTGTTGTACAGGTCTGCGGATCGGCTGATGTCCACAGTTCCGTCGGTCAAGTAAAGAGTGCGCTCCGCATAATGAGGGAATCTCGCCAGACATTCTTGACCCACAGGAATGACTTGATAGGGCTGGTCACAAATTTCTGCCACGCGCCGCGCCAGGCGGACATCTTGATTTTCGCGAAACATGCTGCCGAATGTGTAGCACGGCAATGAGCCGGGCGGCGCTTTGCGCCAGGCCATGATAATTCGGGTATCGAGCCCGCCCGTGAGTGAAACCCCGACGCGCTCGCGGCCGTTGAAGTAACGCGGTAGATTGCGCGAGAAGACATCACGAAGTTGTTCGTAGTACACATCCACTTCGAGCGGCTCTTGCTCTTCCCATTCACGAGGCTCGAAGTAGGTGGTTTTTTTCTCCAGCGCGCCACCACGAAAACTCCACGCCGAGCCAGGCGGTAGTGCATGGATGCCGCGGAAAAGTGTACGATTCTCGAGAACGCAGCCACAGGCAATGAACTCGCCGAGGCCGCGAAGGTCTGCGTCGCGAGTCTCCGGGAGCACCTCGAGGATTGCTTTTGCCTCCGCCGCGAAATAAAAAGCATCCTCGGCCTGGCGATAATAGATCCGCTGTAGTCCAAAGCGGTCGTTGAACAGCGTTGCGGTGCCGCTCCTGCAGTCAGCGACCAAGCCGTGGAACCGGCCGTTCAGATTCTTGGGGAAACTGGGATCCTCCTCGTACTCATGCACAAGATACGAGGGACCTTCCAGTTCACATCCGTGGCCCCTCTCCTTCAGGCGCCGGGCTTTCTCCAGCTCCGGATATTCCTCGCCGGAAAAGACAAGAACGATGTCTTTGCGCTCATTTCGGACCGGCATACCATCACAGAAGGAATTCTCACGCGCGGTCCACCCAACGTAGACTCCAGACGACTCATCGCACCATGTTCCCGTTGTGTAGAAAGATTCGTGTTGAAGGACCTTCAGCATCCCGAGCAGTTGCTGCTCTGCCCACTGGCGCGGCCGTGTAGTCAGGAGTCCGACAATCCCGGGCATACGTCAGTCCTCGAATCTTCCGTAGTTTTCCTGAATTTGCGGTTGTACAAAGCTTTCCGGAATTCCCTGAGCTTCGCGACTAACGGTTCAGGAAAGCGATCAATGAGTTTGTGCTGCAGACCGAAGAGTAGTCCCAGCCGGCCCAAAGGAGTCAATGGGACATAGTACCGGGGTAAATCGAAACGCTCGAATCCGTTGATTTCCTTGAAGTGACTCAGGCTATCCCCTTGCTTCTTACCGTAGCTAAAATTCTGGTATGCGAGGTGAGGGATACGCCTCTCGCTGCATACCCGGACGGCATGGGCGATAAGTGCATTTGTCGGCGCCTTATCCCTGTGCTGTATCATGGAAACAATGGCCATCAGATTGGCCTGCGTTCGAGACTCATCGGTCACCAGTTTCGCAAAACCGATGAGCACTTCACCGAGAAACGCTCCGATAAAAATGCTGCTGTCAACGTAAGTTGCGATCTCGGTACGGACCGCTTCGAGCTCCATTCCGTATTTGCTGAACAGCTTTCCCTGGCGGACGGGGCACTCGTTATAGATTGCCCAGATTCCGCGAACGAGAGCGTCATCAAACGCCACCTCCCGGAGCGTTACGCCCTTCTTCTCAGCCTGTCGTCCCCTATTCCTTGCGAACGAACGGATTTGATGGTTCCACCAATGCTCGAAAGTGGAGATTGGGATGACCGCCAGGTTGTCCCACTCCATGGGATAGTCATATTTTGGCGCGCGGTCACCAATACCCTGCAAGAATGTGAACAGATCGATGCGTGCACCGCAGTTCCGCAGGTCGGAGAGAAATGCCTCTGGATTGTCCAGGAACTGGTACTTGTCCGCATCAAGGCGCGCGATGCGGAGCAGCCGACCGTGAATCTTAATGTCTCTTCCTTTGACTCTATGTAATGACATTCTTGCTCTCCGGGATTTGGTCTTCCCTCACAATAACCGCATTCCGAGTTCAGTACCGAGGGTACTTCAACTCCTCACGAAAAACTTCCTCAGTCTGCGCATTTGTTCTTTTCTTCTGAATCGCACGAAATCGGGGGGAACCTGTCGTTGGACTCGCATGATCATGGCCCAGAAAAACCCTACAAAGCGAAGAGCTCCGCCTAACAAAACCGGTGGCCGCGTCAGTTGATAAATGCATCGAAAAAACTCCCACACCGGGTGGCTCCCAAGCACATAATCTGCTCGCCCCACTCTATATGGAACGATCACCGCATTCTGCGCAGCGGTTCCCATCTGCCGATTATGATTGTATGGCTTTTCAAGGAAAGTCCTGGTTTGCCAGCCTTTCATCCGAGCAGTGGTCACGGCAACTAAATCAATACCCCCGATTTTTCTCGGTACGTATCCGCCGATTTCTTCGAAGCACTCGCGCCTAAATAACTGGCACTGTCCAGACACGTGCTCAATGCTCGTGAAGCGGTAATCGTATTGAAACGATCCCTCCCTGTAGGGAGTTCCAGCGACACCCAGCCGGGGATTCTCGGCAAATTTTCCCAAAAGAAAAGCAAAGTATTCCTGGTCAAACGTGACGTCAGCATCCAAGTTCGCGATAACGTTGTACTCCAAGCCAGCTAGTTTGGTGTAGCCAGCGTTGAAGGCACAAACTTTCCCGGCAAAATCCCTTCCCTGACGCTCGGGCATTCTGACCAGTTCAATCCAAGAGTGATCAGTCATGTATTTTTGCACAATTTGATCCGTGCCATCGGTCGAACCGTCGCTGACGATCACCCATTTGAGAGGTAGGACCGTTTGTGCCGCCACGGACCTGAGCGTTAGTTCAATGAAATCAGCCTCGTTCCGCGCTGGGGTAATGAGAACATACGTAGAAAGAGTCGTCACGCCTATCCCCCGACGGAACCCAAGGAATGAGGGGTCTGTGGCTGTTTGAGGGCTTCGTTCAATTCTCGCAAGAGCACCGAGAGTGCTAAAAGCATCCAAGCCTGCGACCATCGCATATACGAAGTACGAATGGTGCAAAACCGCAGGACCCGATAGTAGAAGAAACCTCGTTCGTCCCACATGTGCTTCATTGCCCACTGCCATACCAATTGAGCGAGCGGTATGTTGTCCGCATCGTGATCCTTAAATGCCAGCGGCGTGATGATACTTTGCGCGATGCAATGAATATCCACGGGATACGTGCGGTCATGAAAGTACCTGACTGCGCCATCTTTGAGGAAGAAGTGGGCGCGGTAGAAGGCGAACCCGCGCCGAATGCACGATTCGAACTCTGTCGTTCCCGCAAACCCGCCGATGGCCTGCAACGCGCATAGGTTGTAGCCGGTGTGGAAGTTGTCAATCCATCTTTGTGACGGTGCCTCTCCGTAATACCACGAGCCATCGGAGTGCTGCATCCTGGCCGAGTACCGAGCTACCTTCAAAGCAGGGCCGAGAAATTCCTGTCTGCCGGTGTGCCCGTAGACACGGCACAAGAAAGAAGCAGCAAGAAAGTTCGCATTGTGAACTTGATTCCGGAGTGAGGAGAGCGGATAGGCGAAGCCGGCAAGAGTACTACCGTCGGTCCAGTAGAGCTTCTCCAGAATGTACTCTGCCGCACTTACCGCCATGCTTAGGCACCGTGAATCCTGACGCTGCTCATAGGCGTCCAACAATGCGCCAGCTGCAAACACCGTGCAAACCAAGTTGGGAGCCCCTAGTGGCACGATCTTTGTGCGCATCTGCCAGGGGAAACTGTACCCCCAGCACCAGTAAGGAACGTTTTGAGACCGAAGTGCGATCAGCCGTTCGATCATCAACTCAATGAGGACTTCCTGATTGACCACCCCGGCCTTTGACAACTTGAGGATCGCAGAGAGAAAAAGTCCGATTGCTTTTGGATTCTGTTTCCTCGGAATAAGCAAAAAGCGTCGGATGTTAATCGGGCTCCGTTTCAACGCTTGCGTGAGGACCAGACGAGGAATCCTCGAATTCAGAAATGGTAATGCATCGACCACTTTGCTGTTCAAAGCATCGTATGGGTCATAACCGGCCCAATCGTTCCTCCGACAGTACGCCAGCAATTTTTGCGCGGCGGCCTGAGCATCCTCTAGGCAGGCGCGATTATCGACGTAGCGTTTGTCGGTCCAGGTTCCCATGACACCCATCTATCTTTCCGCGGCAGTCATTTCCGTGGTGTGTGAGCGTTCGGACTTGGGACGCGTGGAACCGGCCATGTCTTCGATCAGATTCAAGTAACGTTGCCTCATTACATCCCACCGTATCGGCGCGTACTCCTGCTTGGCTCTGGCCGCTAGCTGAGCACGCAACCCCCGATCCCGGTAAAGCCGAATCATCTGCGCAGCTAAATCTGCAGGATCGTTGGGCTCAAAATAACGGAGGGCTTCTTCACTGAAATAGTGTCGTATCGTCCTAAGACGAGACATGAGAACCGGTTTGCCCATAATGATGAACTCGGGTAGCTTATTGGGAAAGGCAAAGTCGAGAAACAAATCGCGCCGGATCGGAAGAACTCCAACGGTGCACTTATTCAGCCACTCGGCAATGTCCTCTGAGGGAACTTGCCCAACCAGCTTGATCTTTGATGTCAACCCATATTTTTGCACAAGGTCCACCAGCCTCCCATGCTCGGGCCCGGACCCCAGAATCCACAGCTCAGCTCCCGGCATGTCCGCGTGCACCATATTGAAAGCCTCTACGGCGATCGCCAGCCCGTAGATTGGTGTGAGAGTGCCGTGGTACATCATAATGAATGGGTCCGAACCCCGATTTCTAGCTGACAAATTCAGGCTTGATGCAAAGCGATCTTCATCAACGGAGTTCATCACAACGATAGATTTTGAGGGAGATAGTCCGCGCTGGACTAGAAGGTCGCGGATAGGCTCATTGATTGTGATAACCCAGTCGGCACAGCTAAAGCTGATCTTCTCTAGGTAATGGAGGAGTCGAACTTGCAGCGAGTTCTTAGCGATCCCATACTTCGAGGCATAGAATTCCGGAGTTATTTCATGCATGTCTAGTATTAGCTTAGCACCCATCCATCTGCCAGGAAGCGCAGCGAAGATCAGGAAATCTGGCAACGTATTGACGTCAATGACCGCATAGCCTCTTCGTCGCGTGTGCAGAAGCAAGACAAAGAACGCCCATGAGAAGAACGCGGCGTACTCATACACATAACGGGCCAAGGACCCCCTTTTCTTGCCCAAGGAGAGTGTGCGGACGTTTACCTTGTTGAGGGTATAGGTCTTCTTTCCATGGGTCCCGGCCAGCGCCAGCACGTCTACAGCATAACCTGCCGACGCCAAGGCCTCAGCTTTTCGCCTCACTCGGGCATCCATGTCGTACACGTTTTGAACTAGGATACAAACAGACTTCATCATTAGTTCCTGAGCGACTGGAGTGCCACTGGTAGTTTGGAGATTCTCCAGAGGGAAGAATCGAATTCGACGATAGTCTTGGTATCCCAAGGAATGTCACTGTAAGGAAATTTCGGCTCGCTGGATGGCCGTGTATCTTTTCCCGCAAGAGGCCGGTATACCCGCAAGCATAACGCCGGCAGGGCATCTTCTCCCTTCCCACTAGATACGGCTCGCGTGCCGGATGCGCTCCCAAAACGATCAAAACGCACTTCACGTCGCTTCCGAAACCAAGTAACTGCCTGTGCCGCCGTGGCGAACCACGCATCGGTAGATTTCAGCAAGCGTACCAGGCTAATGTAGAAGTCGCCCCAAAACCGCTCCGGTCCATGACTTCTGTCATGCCAGAGAACGGTAAGGACGCCTCCAAATTGCCCGGCGTTTTGAATCAAGTCTTTGCACCGTATTTCGGCTTCTGGCTCGGGTAGGTCGAGCCTGTTGTGATAGAACAACGCCCCGTCTTGGATGTGCAGCGGGAGCTCAAGTAGAGTCTTTGCATTCAGCGGACGGAACACTTGCGAGGTCCCGCTGCGGTACCCTACAGTCTCGCTGTAACCTGCAGTGGAATCGTACGAATAACCACACTCGTCGAGAACGGAAGCTGTCTTCTCGTCATGCAGAAGCCAGTGCATACGGATGCCGATCGCCGCCTCTCCCGTAATACCTGCGATCCTAGCTAGCTCAGCACGGCCTCTCTCAACACTGTGCCACGCGTCAATTCCGTGGACGCCCAACTCGCAACCTTCCCTCCTAAGAATCGCCGCCCATTGGTGAAGATCGTCAACGTCATAGGCGGTGGCGCGCCGGGTTGCGTGTGAGCTCTGCACGTGCTCGCCACTCTGCCGCTTGAATGGAATTAAGAAATAAGTCGCTGGCAAGTCTTTCTCGACCCGCAAATACCATTCAAACGGACTCCAGAAGTCCCTCACCCAGCCGAGGTAGACGAAAGGAAGTGAAGCGGCCGCCTGCCAGATCTCAAAAAGACGGCTTATCGAGATTCTTCGCCGAAGGAAGTTTCGAACCGCACCAACTGTCGAACGGTAGAGAAATCCCCACATCGTATGGTCGAAAAGGTGTTGTCGTATTCCCACGAAATCTATGTCGTGGGTCAGACACACAACGAACCCGTGGCCCGAAGGTACAGGAGGGATCTCCAAGAGAGGAATCTCTTCGTTTAGGATCCAGTTTCTCAACATCCCGATGTGAATGTCGAGCGTGGGGTTGTGTGCGTGCTCGATGGGCTGGCCAGCTGAGAGGAGGAGCTGAACTTCCTGAAACAAGTCATATCCGAGTCGCACCACCGTTGCGTTTCCCTCGGACACGATACGCAGGACCGCCGTTGCTGGAGCCGTTGCGAGACATGGAATGCTCTCGCATTCCCCTTCAAACATGCTTAACTGACCGTATATCGGGAGGGCAATTCCCTGATAGTTCAGAAATCCGCCTCTAAGCTGTGAACGCACAACGATGCCGTTAGGCGCGTCTGTATTCTTGGTTTCGGAGCCGTAGAGGAGGAGTAACCTTGTGTCAACTTCAGGTAGGTCGTCGACCGTAGCGACAACCACTTCATATGCCCGACCGGGCTGGTAGAACTCCCAAGGGGTCTTGAAGAGCTCGAAAAACTCTTCAACCATTGGCTGTTGATCAACTTTGGATAGGACTCCGATCACGGGATCAGCGCTTAGATTGAGGTCCGACCAACTCTGAGGATCTCCCACCGGAGATGCTCGCGCTGTCGGGGCTAGCCTTGACAAAATCGCGGACGGACTCTACCACGTAACGGAGTTGTGCCTCGGAGAGCTCCGGATAGATTGGCAGCGCCAGAGTCTCTTTGGCGGCCCGCTCACTATCGGGAAATGCACCCACTCCATAACCCAGATAGGCAAAGCACTCTTGAAGATGCATGGGAATCGGATAATAAATCTCGGTACCGATGCCTCGCTGTTGCAAGGCAGCTTGCAATTGGTCGCGACGATTTACCCGAATCACGTATTGGTTGAAAATGTGGCGCCCTGTGACGACCTTGGGCAAGCCGATGTTCGTCGAGTCACGTTCAGCGTTCGACGATCCCGCTTCTGCAAAGAATTGATCGTACTTTTTGGCGTTTTGTTGGCGGGCAGTTGTCCAATCATCTAGATGTCGCAACTTTGTAAAGACGATGGCCGCCTGAAGGGCGTCAAGCCGGAAATTTCCTCCAATAATCTTGTGGTGGTATTTTGGTTTAGAACCGTGGGCGCGCAGGCACTTTAGATTTTCTGCGCGCTTTGTATCGTTGGTCACAATCATCCCGCCGTCGCCGGCGGCGCCGAGGTTTTTTGAAGGGAAGAACGAAAAGCATCCGTAATGTCCTATTGAGCCGGCCCTTCGGCCAGTGCTCTCGGCGCCGATTGCTTGGGCAGCATCCTCGATGACTACGAGCCCATGCATCTCGGCCACAGCCATCACCTTATCCATATCCGCCATCTGGCCGTATAGATGAACGGGAATGATCGCACGAGTCTTACTGTTTACCTTCGACGCGATCTGAGAAGTGGCGAGGTTGTAGGTCACCGGGTCGATATCAACGAAGACCGGTGTAGCCCCGACGCGCGCGATCGCGCCGGCAGTGGCAAAAAACGTGTATGGAGTGGTAATGACCTCGTCACCGGGGCCGATATTTTCCGCCATCAGACAGGCCAGCAATGCGTCGCTGCCTGAGGAAACCCCGACCGCGTGCGCGCAGCCGCTATACTCCGCGATTGCTTTCTCGCATTGATCCACCTTCGGTCCCAAGATAAAGTGCTGGGATTCCATCACCTCGGCAATAGCAGCCTCGACTTCGGCCCTAATCGTTGCGTGCTGGGCCTTAAGATCGAGCAGTGGCACCTGCATACTTTGTATCCTCTCTTTTCATTTGTTTGTAGGACTTGGTGCTCTTGCTTAAGTCTGCAGGCAAAGGTGCTTCTTCATCCAAGTCGAAGCACCGCACAACGCCGGGCTCAATTTCATGATAACGGTACCCGCTCTCCGGACAAAGCATTACTCCTTCGGAGTCGGGCAACCCGAGCCGGTGCCCATGGCGGCTCATCCAACCAACTTGCCTAGCTGGATTTCCAACAACCAACGCGAAGTCCGGAACCTTCTTGGTGACCACCGAACCGGCTCCAACGAATGCGTATCGGCCGATCTCTACGCCACAGACGATTGTCGCATTTGCTCCGATGGTGCAACCGCGCTTCAGCAGAGTAGTTTCGTACAACGAATGCCGGTTGATCTGGGACCTGGGGTTAGTCACATTTGTGAGAACACACGATGGGCCAAGGAACACGTCATCCTCGATGACCGCGCCCGTATAGACGGACACATTGTTCTGAATCTTGACGTTGTTCCCAATCAAGGTGCCTCCATCGACGTTCACATTTTGTCCGATAACGCAGCGTTCGCCGATTCGGGCCCCTTTCATTATGTGAGAAAAGTGCCAGACCTTAGTGCCGGCTCCGATTTCAGCGCCTTCATCGGCATAGGCGGAATCGTGCACGAAGTAAGGGCGTTCTTGCTTTTCTTCCTTGGCCCTGGGTGCTTCTAGCGCGATCTCCCCATCACGCAGTGCCCGCTGACAGGCATCCAGAACTCGCAAAACCCTGAGGCCTTCTGTGCCATCACTTACAGGAGAAGTTCTGGATTCCACGCAATCTACAAAGTGTTGGCATTCCGCACGGAGTGGCTCCCGATCCTCTAGATCAACGATTTCGCCGTCTGCCTTAACAGCCGTGGGGATGCGATTTCTCCATTCGACTTTATGAGGGTACAGGACGAGCTTATTTTCCGTAGTGTCGTCAAAGATGGCCATTTTCTCGGAGCCAACGACCACTAGTCGCTGCTCTTTGATCGGATGCAACCAGCTGACGAAAATGTGCGCATGGACCCCGCTCGGGAATTCGAAATGGCTCAAGGTTACATCGGGGATATCGCGATTCAGATAAGAACCACCCTGGCAGGTAACACACGTGGGCATTTCATTGAGGAGCGACAGCATCACAGAGATATCGTGAGGGGCAAAACTCCAGAGTATATTTTCTTCTGTCCGTATTTTCCCCATGTTCAGACGATTGGAATACAGATAGTTGATTTTCCCAAGAGAGCCGTCCCGTATCAGCTTCTGCAATTTCAAGATTGCCGGATGATACCTGAGAATGTGTCCAACCATCAGAATTCGGTGCTTGGCCTGTGCCAGTTTCACGAGCTCCTCGCCGTGCTTAACGTCAATAGCAAGCGGCTTCTCGACTAAGACGTCTTTTCCGGCTTCGAGCGCCATCTTGGCCAAATCATAGTGCGTTACTGCTGGCGTGGCCAAGGCCACCGCGTCGATGGAAGAATCGCTGAGGACTTCGCTGAACTCCGAACAAAACCTGACACCCTCATAAGACTGCTTGCAGGCCTTTTCAATAGATCTATCCGCGTCGCACAGCGCCGCGAGAGTTCCAAGTTCATAAAAATTTCTGACCAGGTTTTTGCCCCAGTAGCCAACGCCGACAACTGCTACCCTGACCTTCGGCTTATTGACGCCAATTTGCATATTCAGCCCTTTCAGCAAGACTCATCGGCTCGTAACCTGCCCCTAGAAGATCCACGCACTTGTCTGCGGCGGCCCCATCCCCGTACAGTACCGGATGTGAGGAGGGCGGAGCATACGAATTCACGGCGTCGACAATTCGGCTCGAATCGGAGCCGACCAAAACATTCCAACCGGCACCGACTGTCTCTACCCACTCGGTTTCCTTTCGAAGTGTAAGGCAGGGTACGCCGAGCCAGTAGGCCTCCTTCTGCAACCCTCCAGAATCGGTGAGAACCAACCGCGATGAGCCGAGCAGCGCGACCATGTCCACATATCCCACTGGATCGAGCAGGCGTACGTGAGGTTTAGGGTGGAAGCCCATTTCGTTGATGATTTTTCGGGCTCGCGGATGAACCGGGAAGACGACTGGCTCGTCGATAGCATTAAGAGCTCTCAAGATGTTTGACATTCGCGTCACTTCATCCGTGTTCTCGCTGCGGTGCACGGTCGCTATTAGGTAAGCCTGCCTGCTTAATCCAAATCGTTCCAGAATCTCCGACCGCTTCGCATCGGCACGTTGCTTTGCCCAGTTCAGAACGTCCAGCATGACGTCGCCGACGAGATGAACACCTTCTGTGATACCTGCGGCAGCCAAGTTGTTGATCGCGGTCTCACTTGGGCAAAGCAGTGAATCCGATAAATGATCCACTAAAACACGGTTGATTTCCTCTGGCATCCGGCGATTGAAACTTCTCAGCCCAGCCTCCACGTGGGCAATAGGTATGGATAACTTTGATGCCGCCAACGCGCCCGCCAGCGTAGAGTTCGTGTCGCCGTAGACTAGGACACGGTCTGGACGTTCGGCTAGTAGCACATCCTCAATGGCTTTGAGCATCGCCCCGGTTTGAAAACCATGGGAGCCCGAGCCAACACCCAAACTTGCTTTCGGTTGGGGCAATTCGAGTCCATCAAAGAAAATGCCGGACATTTCGTAGTCATAATGCTGCCCAGTGTGGACCAAGACCTCTTCGTGTCGTTCTTGCAACTTCCGACTCACCGCGGCAGCCTTGATGAATTGAGGCCGCGCTCCGACGATGGTGACGATCTTCACAGCTCCCTCGCTATTCTCTCTGCGTTACGTGGCGAAGAGTCAGCCGATCTTGGACTGCATTACGGATTGCTTCTCGGTGGCGGCAAATTTCTTGAGTTCCCTCACCACTTCGCTTTGCTCATCGCTTCGCAATTGCGGATACATGGGAAGAGAAAGGACTTCCGCGGCGGCCTTTTCCGCGACAGGAAAATCTCCTTTCTTATAACCGAGCCCTGCATAAGCGTTCTGAAGGTGCAATGGAATCGGATAGTGAATCCCCGTCCCGATGCCAACCGAATTGAAATACTCTATGAGTTCCTCCCGATTATTGAGTCTCACCACGAAGAGGTGATACACAGATCTGCTCCAATCCGGTTCGTAGGGCATAGTTACTGTGTCGCTGCCAATTCCACAAAACAACTGGCGGTAGCGAGACGCCGCCGAGCGCCGCATCTCGGTCCACTCGGGAAGATGTTTGAGTTTCGCCTGCAAGATTCCCGCTTGGATTGCATCGAGTCGCCCGTTGTACCCTTCCATTGAATGGTAATACTTCTTCGCTTGACCATGATCGCGCAGCATCCGAGATTTCTGTGCGAGCACTTCATCATTAGTTGTCACCGCTCCTGCTTCCCCGCATGCACCCAAGTTTTTGCCGGGATAGAAACTGAATGCGGCCGCCCTTCCCATCGAACCAGCAATCCGCCAGCAGTTCTCCCTCTTTGAGAAATATTGCGCGCCGTGGGCCTGGCAGGCATCCTCAATGAGAATCAGCTTGTATTGCTGAGCTAATTCCAGTAGCTGATCCATGTCAGCCATTTGTCCATAGAGATGGACTGGGATGATGCCTGTAACTTGCTTACCACTCTTATTTTCGATCACCACACCAAGCCGCTCATCGACCGTGCAAGAGTTCTCCAGGTATTCGCGAACTCTCGCGGCATCCATGTTATAAGTGCGTTCATTGATGTCCACGAATCTCGGCTCTGCACCCGCCTGTGATATTGCCTCTGTAGTGGCTATGAAGGTGTGCGGTACCGTAATGACGATATCGCCCGCTTTTACGCCGCTGGCGGTCAGTGCGAACCTCAGGGCATCCGTTCCACTGCCCACACCGACACAGTGCATCGTGCCGCAGAACTCAGCGAAGCCGCGCTCGAATTCCTCGACCATCGGACCACCGATAAAACTAGCGGTATGGAGGGCATGCTTGAAGACTTGAGCAAGTTCCGGCTCAAGCTCAATGTGAGGGCTAACAAGGTCAAGGAACGGAATGCTGTCTTTACCTTTCACTTTTCATCTCCCGGGACAGTGAACTCTTTGAGACCGATATACCTTTTGACGCGCGCAGGGTTTCCCGCGACGATGGCATTAGCAGGCACGTCCTTCGTAACAACGCTCCCAGCACCGATGATGGCGTTTTCCCCGATAACAAGATTGGAGAGGACCGTGGCTCCCGAACCGATTGAGGCGCCCTTTTTTACGATGGTCCGCTCGACCTTCCAATCCTTCTCCGTCTGCAACTGCCCGCCGGCCGCAGTTGCCCGTGGGTACGAATCGTTGATGAAAGTTACGCTGTGGCCCACAAATACGTTGTCTTCGATATGGACACCCTCGCAAACAAACGTATGGCTCGAAATCTTGCAGCGACGGCCAACCCTGGCGTTCTTCTGAATCTCAACGAACGCACCGATTTTGGTTTCGTCCCCTATTTCGCAACCGTACAGGTTGATGAACTTGGAGAGCTTGACTTCTTTGCCCAATTTTACGTCCGGCGCAATCGAGCAGAATTCGTTCACAGGCGCACCAACTCTCCTCTCTTGCGGATAGAACGCTCGGCGGCTTCCAACATTCGAACAACGCGCAGGCCTGCATGTCCGTCGTTGAACGGCACCGTGCTATTCAGAATGCAATCGGCAAAGTAACCCAGCTCGGTCCGTAACGCTTCCCCCTGCTCGATCTGGGGTGCCCACATATCGCCACTACGGTAGCTTACGAGGAGGTCGCGTATCCCTTCCCCGGAGCTGATCTGGACTCCTTTGTCGTAGATCCGAATTTTTTCGTCGGCTACGAGATCGTTCCAGACGACCATTCTCTTCTGCCCGCCGATGAGTGTCGTGCGAATTTTCACTGGCGATAGCCAATTCACGTTGATGTGGGCGATCACATTATCTGGAAAATGCAATGTCATGTACGCGACATCTTCCACACCATTCAAATGCTTTTCGCCGGTTGCAACTATGGCTTCAGGTTCTTTCTTTATTAGATGATCCATGATTGAAAGATCGTGCGGCGCCAGATCCCAAATCACGCTCACGTCATGCTGGAAGAGTCCCAGATTCACACGCAGAGAATCGTAGTAATATAGTTTGCCCAACTCTCCGCTCTCGGTCAGTTCCCGAATTTTCCGGACGGCACCGGTAAACAAAAATGTATGATCCACCATGATGGTGAGGTTTTTGCGTACCGCCAGTTCAATAAGTTCTTCAGCTTGCGCCCGGTTGGAGGTGAGAGGCTTCTCCACGAAAACGTGTTTGCCATTTTCAAGGGCTGTTTTCGCTAGCTCGTAGTGCGTCCAAACCGGGGTGATCACGGCAACGGCATCGACGTGAGGCGAGCGCAATACATCGTTAGCATCGGAAGTCGTTAGAACGCCTGGATACGTCTTCCGGACACGCGCTAGTGCTGCAGGGCTCTTGTCACACACGATCTCCACCTGCGCACTGTCTAGCCCGTGCAAATTCCTGACGACATTTGGTCCCCAATAGCCGTATCCGATGACACCTACTCGAATCAGCGCCCGTTTAGTGTCGGTGGAATGATTCGGCGAACAAACAAAATCGACTGCCATATGGTAAATCTCCTGGGAGACCGAATTTGACCTCAAGAGACAGCGTGCGGAGTAATCGAAGTGCTTCGCTACTGTTGAAAGGCGACTTGGGCCGCACCTGCTCGTCTTTACCCGCGCAAGCTACCGCCGTAAAACGCCGCTTTCGGCGACCTCGGAACTCTCTCGTTCATCTAAGCCACAGAAAATAAACAAGTTACGGCGAAGTGGACACTTCAAACCGTACTTGGACAGGTTGCAATCACGGTACCAGACCCCAGGCTATCCAGGATCCCGACTGTGGCAAGATACCTGCGATCAAACCATTGAAATGATGTGGGATAGCAAGCAAACGGGGTGTCGTCATCGACTCGCCTCGGCCCATTCAGCAACGAGAACTAATCTGTGGGAAAACTCGTACCATCATTTGACATCAGGGTTCCTATCTCCAAGGTTGGATCCGTACGGGTTCTACCCGTGTGAGCCGTTCAATGACCTCGGGTAAAGGTTACAGGTGTACTCTTGTTATAGGAGCTGTACCAAGCCGTAAGATTTACTTTCGCTCTCGTGAAGATGAACCGTGTGGGCTAATGCGGAAACGCGCCAGGGCCTCGCCGAGGTTTTGAATGAATGCTTCGGAATTGTAAAGTTCTGCGCTGGTTCGCAAATTCTCCGGTGAGGCGATCGGTTCGACCTCATCCAACTGAAATTCCCGTGCGACGTCCTCGATCGTCTTCGGTTCGATCGGCCGCTGTTGTTCAACATAGGCGTTAATAAGTGCATGCTCACACAGAAGGTTCACAACGCGGGGAATCCCCAGCGAATATAGATGAATGGTTTCGACAGCCGCGGGACTGAAAATCGGCTGCCCGTTTTCCGTCGCGCCCCCAATTTTCATTCTTTCAGACATGTAATCGCGAGTCTGCTCCTTCGTCAGAGCGCCAGTCTTACAACGGAGCATGATACGCTGCCGCAGCTGCCGCAGCTGAGGCAGATTGAGCTTTTCTTCGAGTTCGGGCTGGCCGGAAAGAACAATTTGCAGCAATTTTTCCGTTGAGGTTTCCAAGTTTGTAAGGAGTCGGATCTCTTCGAGCACCGGAAAGGTTAAATTTTGTGCCTCATCAATGATAAGTACAGCAGTTTCGCCCGAAGCAAATCGTTCCAGAAGCCATTGATTCAATTTCATTAATTGCTGGCTCTTGGACCGAGATTCACAAGGAATATCGAATTCTGAAAGAATGAAGTCGAAGAGCTGTGACGAATTCATCCGTGAGTTGAACAGAAAAGCTGTCTTTGTCGCGCGCTGGTGCAGCCAGTCAAGGACCCGATTGACGAGCGTTGTCTTGCCTGTTCCCACTTCGCCCGTAAGCGTTACGATCCCCTTGCGCGTCTGAATGCCATACATCAGACTGGATAGGGTCTCCTCGATCTCTTTCGTCAGAAATAGATACCGGGGATCCGGGCT
>WNGL01001422.1_pt1 | contig 29363 bp, 32 predicted proteins | sample 5400591 | NCBI WGS metagenome assembly WNGL01 (sample SAMN13153377, study PRJNA577476) | soil metagenome | isolation source: 80 cm soil or saprolite under Garry oak tree replicate 1 | place: USA:California | collected 2016-06-15 | reverse complement strand
GCAGGCCTCGATCCACAAGGACTGGGGCGGGATCGACCTTCGCGATCTTCGCGCGGTGACCGAATGGATGACCAAACAACACGAGTTCGATCGCTCTCGTCTCGCCGTGTACGGCGGCTCGTACGGAGGCTTTGCCACGCTCCTTTGTGTCACACAGATCCCGGACGTGTGGCGATGCGCCGTCGACGTATTCGGTGTCGCGAACCTCGTCACCATGATCGAGAACGCGCAGCCGAACTGGCGGCGGTTCCTAACCCGCTGGATCGGAGACCTAGACCACGATCGCGCGAAGCTCGTCGAGCGCTCGCCGATCACGCACATCGACAACGTGCGCTGTCCGATGCTCATCCTCCAGGGCGAGAACGACCCGCGCGTGCCCAAGGAAGAATCGGACCAGGTCGTCGAGCGACTTCGCGCGCTCGGTCGCCGCGTGGACTACGTCGTGTATCCGGACGAAGGCCACGGCTTCACCAAGCGCGCAAACGCGGAGGACGCGTACGAACGGATCGTCGATTTCCTGACGAAGGAGCTCGCCGTCTAGCACGGCCGCGTTCTGACGAGCCCTCTTGACATGTGACCATACGGTCACATATTGTCGTTTTGGCCGTGGACAAGGTGTTCAGAGCGCTGGCTGATCCGACGCGGCGCCGTTTGCTCGACGCTCTCTTCAAGGAGGACGGGCAGACGTTGCACGCGCTCGAGGGACGGTTTCGGATGACGCGCTTCGGAGTGATGAAGCATCTGAACCAGCTCGAAGAGGCCGGCTTGGTCGTGACGAAGCGGCGTGGGCGCGAGAAGCTCCATTTCCTGAACCCTGTCCCGATCCGGCTCGTCCATGACCGGTGGGTGAGCAAGTACGCGGAGCCATGGGCATCAGGACTGAGCGGGCTAAAAAACAAATTGGAGGAGAGCGTGGAAAAGGTATTCGAGATCTACATCAAGACCACTCCGGAGCGGCTTTGGGACGCGATCACCGACAGTGAGATCAGAAGCAAATACAACTTCGGCGTCCGGATCGACTCCGACTGGACGCGCGGGTCGAAGTACGAGACGAGCCACCCGAGCAACGCCGGGCCCCTGGTGGAGGGCGAGAACCTCGAGGTGGATCCGCCACGCCGGCTGGTCCAGAGCATGAGGGCCCTCTGGGACGACGACGTAAAGAAAGAGGGGACCTCGAGGGTCACCTGGGAGATCGAGCCGGTCGGCGACTCGTGCCGCTTGACCGTCACCCACGACCAGCTTCGCCAGGGCGCCAACGAGGAGCTCTACGGCGGCTGGCCGATGATCCTCTCCGGCCTGAAGACCTGGCTCGAGACGGGCGCGCTGCTGACGACGCCGGGCTCGCTCAGGTACGCGACTCCGGAGCCTGCGAACAGGAAGCGGTAACGCGCCGCGACGGGTGCCATCCGTCGGTCGTCGCATTGACGACCGGCGGAGCGCCCGTCACTACTTACCTGGGATGGTGCTCCCGAGAAGGACGCCGTTCGCCCAGTACGTTCCGGTCGCTCCCGCCGGTAGGACATCGAACGTCGCGCCGCCGGCGTACGGGATGAGCTCGGCGCTCACGACGACCGCGCCGTCGTAGCGATCGCCGGCCGCGAGGTCGCCGACCTTCCGCCCGTCCACTGTGGGATGACCCGGAGACACGTCCACCGCCCGCCCATCGGAGAGACGCAGCTGCACGGTGCGATGCGTCGCCGGAACCGGCGTGCTTCCGATCTCGACGAGCGGAGCTGCGACCCGCGCACCCGTTGCGTCGCGTGTCCACACGATGTCGCCGACCCGCAGGTCTTCGACTGCGATGTCACCCGACGGCGTCGCGATGCGGGTCCCTCGCGCGAGACAGATCGGACACGGTGGCTGCCCGCTCGGGGTCCGGCTCGCCACGCTGACGTTCCCTCGCTGATCGATCGTCCCGTCGACGCGGCTTGCTTGCTGTGGAGTGCCGAAGACCGCGAGGAAGTGAAAGCCGCCGCTCACCTGCTCCAGACGCAGCGCGTTGAGCATCTTCCAATCGCGGTAGATCGCGAGCTCCTGATCTTTTGTGTATGAGGCGGCGGGCGCGATCCCGAGGTGAGCCAGAATCGCGCTGAACGTCGGCGCGTCCTTCTGGATTTCCGGCAAACGTTCGTGCGCGAGCGCCTGCTCGTCGGCGCGCGCAACGGGGTAGTAGTCCGGGTCGCAGAACAGCAGCCGGCCGAATTGATCCACGATCTGGTACTTCAGCTGGGCCTGCGTGAGCCCGCCGGGGGCTGGGCTCGGTGTCGCCGAGGGCGATGGGGTCGGGTTCGGCGGAAGCGTTCCCGTAACGATCGTCCCGATGATCGCGGTGGCGGTGACCGACCCCGCCGGGGTGATCGTCGCCGTTTCGGCGGTCGCGCTTGGCGCGGGGGATGAAATTGTCGCGGCGCCGCCGCACGCCACGAGCGCGACCACAAGTACAAGCCCAGAGACGCGCATACCCCTAAAAACGGCGGGCACCCCCGGGTGGTTCCCGCTTGCCCGGCCGCCGCCGGCGAACGTAACGGGTCGCATACACCTCGTCGCCCAGGGACAGGATCTTGTTGTCGACCCAGCCCGTCTGCAGCATCGCTTCCTGCAGCTCATCCCACCCCGATGCGCCTTCGCGCAACAAACCCTTCTTCCAGACGACAAGCCAGATGGCTCCGTCAGGGTGCGTGGCCCTCACGAGCTCGGTACCCAGCCGATCGAGCGCGACGGCGTCGAGGGCGAAGCAGAGCACGAGGCCGTAGCGTCCGTCCCTTGCTCGGATCGGCACGCGCAGATCCTGGATGTCGAGCTGCCCGGCGATGTGCTCGATTGGGCGGTCGTAGGTTGCGACGCCACCGATACGTAGGGCCGGCATGCCCGGTTTCACGCTCAATTTCGGGACGACCTCGACGGCGGTGCGCATCCCGCGAGGCAATTTCACCGGTCGTCGAAGTTTAGGGAACGCCGTATGCATAAAGGTCAGCGTGGCGTTTGGCATGACTTCGCGGCCGCGTCCCGTGCTGATCGTCGATGACGACATCGAGACCCTCGCCGTCGAGCATCAGCTTCTCGCCGAGAACGGCTTCCGCGTCGTCGAGGCCCACGATGGCGCCGAGGCACTCCGCGCGGTCCAGGAGGATCCGCCCGCGGTCGTCGTCCTAGACGTGCAGATGCCGGGAATGGACGGTCCATCGTTCGCGCGCGAGCTCCGCATGGCGCTCCGTCGCGTCCCCCTCGTGATCCTCACCGGCGTCGCGGATCCCCGTCGCGAGGCCGATCGCTGCAATGCCGAGGCGTATCTCGCGAAGCCCTTCGACGCGCAACAGCTCGTCAGCGTCGTTCGCCGCTTCGCTGCCTGATCGCCCGCGCATACTGCGAACATGCCTGCGCGCCTTCTCGTCAAAGAGCAACACGCGGTCGTCGATCGCCCCGCGGACCAGCTCTCCGAGCTCCGCGGCGAGCACCCGTGCTGGCTCGACATCTCGAACCCCCAGAGCGAGGAGTTCGATCTCGTCGCGAAAGAGCTTGAGCTTCACCCGCTCGCCGTGGAGGACGCCCGGCACGGCCACCAACGACCGAAGATCGATCAGTACGAGACGCATTACTTCATCGTCTTTTACGCACTCGAGTCGCCGAGCCCGGACGTCGTCAACTACCACGAGGTCGCGATCTTCGTCGCGCAGAACGCGATCGTCACCGTTCACGAAGGTGACTTCTCGGCCCGGCGGCTCGTCGAGAAGCGCTTCGTCGAGGGTCGTCTCCCGACCAGTGGTCTGCTTCTCCACGCGCTGCTCGACACGATGGTCGACCAGTACTTCGAGGTCGTCGACCAGTTCGGCGAGCGCATCGAGCTGCTCGAGCAGTTCGTCGCGGAGGAGACTGGACCGAACCTGCATCGCGCGCACGCACCCCTCCGCGAGCTCTTCATCGTCAAACGGGAGCTGCTGCAGCTCCGCAAGACGATCGCGCCCGAGCGCGACGTGCTTCAGGTCCTTGTGCGCGGCGACATCCGCGAGCTACGGGAGACCGGCAAACGCGCGTACTTCCAGGATGTCTACGACCACATCCTCCGTGTGACCGACGAGATCGACACCTTCCGCGAGCTCACCTCGAACGTCATCGACGCGTACCTGGCCGCCGCATCCAACCGGCTGAACGAGGTCATGAAGGTCCTGACGAGCATCGCGACCGTTCTCCTTGTCCTTACCGTCGTCACGAGCTTCTTCGGCCAGAACTGGGACTTCATCCCGTACGGGTCGGTCACGCTTTTCTGGCTCTCCATCATCGTGAGCGGCATCCTTGCCGTCGGCTTGACGATGTACTTCCACCGCCGCGGCTGGCTCTGAGTCGGTTTTGAGTGCGCTGCGATCCGCTGCTAGGCTTGTCGCGCATTGCCCGAGCGGGCTCCGCGTAGTTACGGGGGCGATCTCCTAACCATCGGGTTCCAGATAGCGATCGTGGTGGGCATCCCCTTGCTCGCCGCGGCGTTCATCGGGGACGCGCTTGATCGCCAACTGGGTACGACGCCGACGCTCGGCCTCGTAGCGATCCTGCTCGGGCTGGCTGTCGCGGGACTCGGAACGTTCGTCGTGTTGCGGCGTTACCTCGCGGCGAACCCGGACCAGCCGGCGAGCGAGAAGGCGCGCGAGGCGGGGCGGGCGTGGGACCGTGAGATCGAGGAGCGCGAGCGAAAGCGCGAATCAGGGGAGGACGAGTGACGACCGCGAGCTGGCCGGCGCGACTCTTCGAGCTGCCGCCACGAGGCGTGATCGGGCTCGTCCTCCTGTTGAACGGTGCCGCGGTCGCCGGCGCTGCGCTGACCGGCAACCTCCCGAATTGGCCACCGGCTCAGAGCGACATCCATGTCGCCGACCAGACCGGCACGCCGATCTTCACCGTCGCCGGCGCCGACAACATCTCGTCCGGCGGGCCGATCACCATCTGGAACGACATCTCGATCTCCAACTCCATCTTCACCGCGTGGCTCGTGATGGCCGTCCTCGTTCTCCTTGCGATCCTCGCGACCGCGCGCTTGAGCGAGCAGCCGGGCCGTCTGCAGAGCTTCTTCGAGCTGATCGTTCAGGGTCTGGTGGACTTCATGCGTGAGGCCGGCGGACCGGGCGTCGTTCGGTTCCTTCCGCTCTTCGGATCGCTTTTCCTGTTCGCGCTCTTCAGCAACTGGCTTTCGATCGTGCCGCCCGTCGGCCAGATCGAGCTTCTGCATTCGCCGACCGCCGACTACCACACGAATCTCGGCCTGGCGCTCACCGGCTTCGTCTGGTACCAGGCTGCGGGGATCCGACAGAACGGCCTCGGCTACTTCACGCGCTGGGTCAACTTCCCGGCCTTCAAGGAGGGACCACTCGTTGGGTTCGTGATGCTCATCTTCGTGGGCCCGATCGAATTCGCGAGCGAGCTCTTCCGCATCCTCACGCTGACGCTTCGTCTCTGGGGGAACATCTGGGGTGGCGAGATCGTGCTTTCCGTGCTTGCCGCGTTGCTTTTCCTGCCGAGCCTCTCGCTACCGTTCATCGGGCTTGAGCTTTTCATCGGCTTCATTCAAGCGTTCGTGTTCGCGTTCCTCGTGCTCCTGTACATCATCCTTGCGCTCGAGTCGCACGGCGGGGAGGAGCACGAAGCGCATGAGGGCGAAGCGCATCACGAAGCACTACCTATGGCGGCCTAATTCGCGAGGAGGTAGCAACGCATGAGTCTTGCCTGGCTTGGCGCTGGCATCGCGATCGGTTTTGGCGCACTCGGCGCGGGACTCGGGATCGGCATCGCCGGCTCGAAGGTCGCCGAGGCGACTGGACGTAACCCTGACGCGGCGAACGCGATCCGTACGAACGGCATCATCATCGTCGTCTTCGCGGAATCTCTCGGCATCTTCTCGTTCGTCATCGCGTTCTTGCTCCAGGGCAAGGCTCTCTAGATGCCTTATGGCGTCCTTTTCGCTGCGGAAGGGCCGACCGGGCTCGTCGTTCACCCGTTCTGGGTGCTCGTCTCGATCGTCAACTTCCTCGTCATCCTTTACCTCCTGCGGCGGTACCTGTGGGGACCGATCCTGACCGTGCTCGCCAACCGCGCGGAGAAGATCCGCGAAGGCCTGGCGATGGCCGAGGCGGCGAAGGCCGAGCGCGAGCGCATGAAGGTGGAAGTCGAACGTCTCCTCGCGGACGCCCGACGTGAAGCGCAGGCGATCGGCGAGCGATTGACCAAGGCCGCGGAGGCGGCGGCCGGTGAGATCCGCATGGACGCGAAGAAAGAGGCCGATCGCATCCGCGAGCGTGGCCGCGAGGATGCGAAGCAGCTCCACGATCAGGCCCTCGCCCAGCTGCGCTCGGAGCTAGCAGGCATGGTCGTTCTCGCGGCGAGCCGCGTCCTCGGCCGCGAGTTGGACCCCGAGAAGCACCGCGCTTTGATCGAGCAATCTCTCGACGAAGCAGCCCCGCAGCTCACGGAACAGAGCTAGTTGGCCCTCTCCGGTTCGGCGGCGCGCCGCTACGCGGAAGCACTCCTCGCGCTCTCCCCAAACGAACGCGCCGTCGCCGAGCTCCGCACCTCGCTCGAAAAGCTCGCCCCGGTGTTCGACCGGGCAACGGTCGCCGCGCTTCGCGACCCGTCCGTTCCGACGAAGCAGCGCCTCGCCGCACTGAGCGCCGGGGTCGCGGGAGAGCCGGCCGCCGTCCGATCGCTCATGGTCCTTCTGCTCGAGGGCGAACGGATCGCGCTCGTGCCACAGATCGCCCTCGCGTTCGGCGACCTCGTCGACCGGCGCGAGGGAATCGCGAAGGCGCGCATTACGACAGCCGTCCCGCTCGGCGAGTCCGACCAGCGCGAGCTGGTGCGCCGTCTCGAGCGCGAGTCCGGACGGAAGCTTCGCGCGACCTTCGCGCTCGACCCGACGCTCATAGGGGGTGCGAAGGTGCAGATCGGCGACCACCTGATCGACTCATCCGTGCACGCCAAGCTCATCGCACTCGGGCGACAGCTCGCCTCATAGGAGGGGATCACCATGGCCACGACCTCGTCAGAGATCACCGACATCATCAAGGCGAAGATCAAAGGTTTCGAAGGGGGAGCCGAGTCGGTCGACGTCGGCACCGTGGTCGAGATCGGGGACGGGATCGCTCGCGTCTACGGCCTCGCGAACTGCAGGGCGTCCGAGCTGCTTGATTTCGGGAACGACGTCTTTGGCCTCGCCTTCAACCTCGAGGAAGACACGGTGAGCGCGATCATCCTGGGCGACTACACCGGCATCACTGAGGGCGGGGAGGTCCGCACCACCGGACGGATCGTGGAGACACCGGTTGGCGACGCGCTCGTGGGCCGAGTCGTGGACCCGCTCGGCCGAGCGCTCGACGGGAAGGGCCCCATCAACACAAGCAAGGCGCTGCCGGTGGACGTCGTCGCGCCGGGCGTGATCATGCGGCAGAACGTCGATACGCCGGTCCAGACCGGCATCAAGGTCATCGACGCGATCACCCCGATCGGGCGTGGGCAGCGCGAGCTCATCATCGGCGACCGGCAGACCGGCAAGACCGCCGTCGCGATCGACACCATCATCAACCAGAAGGGCAAGGACCTCACCTGCATCTACGTCGCGATCGGCCAGAAAGAGTCGTCCGTCGCGAAGATCGTCGCGACCCTCGAAGAAGCGGGGGCGATGGAGCACACCATCGTGGTCATCGCGGGTGCTTCGGACCCGGCGACGCTCCAGTACCTCGCGCCGTTCGCCGCATGCGCGATGGGCGAATTCTTCCGCGACAGCGGCAAGGACGCGCTCATCGTCTACGACGACCTCACCAAGCACGCGTGGGCTTACCGGCAGGTCTCGCTTCTCACCCGGCGCCCGCCCGGCCGGGAGGCGTATCCGGGCGACGTCTTCTACCTGCACTCGCGCCTGCTCGAGCGCGCTGCGCGCCTGAACAAGGAGGAGGGCGGCGGCTCGCTGACGGCCCTTCCGATCATCGAGACGCAGGCGAACGACATCTCCGCGTACATCCCGACGAACGTCATCTCGATCACCGACGGTCAGATCTACCTGGAGACGGACCTCTTCAACCAGGGTCAGCGGCCCGCCATGAACACCGGACTGTCGGTGTCGCGCGTGGGCGGCGACGCGCAGACAAAGTCGATGAAGGCGGTCGTCCGGAGTCTGAAACTCGAGCTCGCGCAATATCGCGAACTCGCCGCGTTCGCGCAGTTCGGCTCCGACCTCGACAAGGCGACGCAGCAGCAGCTCCGGCGAGGCGAGAAGGTCACGGAGATCATGAAACAGCCGCAGTACCAGCCGCTGCCTCTCGAAAAGCAGGTCGTGATCATCTTCGCGGCGACCAACGGATACATCGACGACGTTCCGAAAGAGCGCGTGGCCGCCTTCGAGCGCGACCTGTATCGGTTCATGGACTCGGTGGGCAAGAACGTCACGGCCAGGATCGCGAAGGACAAGAAGTGGGACGCGGACATCGAGAAGGAAGTCCGCGCGATGCTCGAGGAGTTCAGGAAAACGAACCCGTACACCGACGAGAAGGCCCCCGCCGCACCGACACAGGACAAGAAGCCCCAAGCGCCTGCGAAGCCCGAAGGCAAGAAGGCGGAGCCGGCGGCGAAAACTCCTTCGCCGACGAAGGCCTAGCGCGTGCCTTCAGAGCGCGAGCTCCGGCGACGTGTCCGGAGCATCAAGAACATCCAGCAGGTCACGCGCGCGATGCAGCTCGTCGCCGCATCGAAGATGCGCCGCGCGCAGGCCGCCGTCCTCGCGTCGCGCCCGTACGAGGAGCGCCTCCGAACCGTCCTGAACGAGCTCGCACCGTATGCCGATCCCGAGACGAGCCCGCTCCTCGCGAAAAGGGAGGTCCGCCGCGTGGGGATCGTGCTCGTGACGACGGACCGCGGCCTGGTCGGCCCGATGAACGTGAATCTGATCCGGGCGGCGCTCCGCTTTTCGGAACAGCAGCCCGCGGCCTCGTTCGTCGCCGTCGGGCGCAAGGGCATCAATCAGCTGCGCCGTGTGCGCGCAACCGTGACCGCCGAGTTCCCCGGGATCCCTGACCGGCCCAGCAGCACCGACACGAACGTCATCGCGCGCGTCGCGGTCGAGGAGTTCGTGACGGGCAAAGTCGACGAGCTCTATCTCGCCTTCACCCGGTTCGTGAACACGCTGCGCCAGGAGCCAACGATCCGCCGACTCTTACCGTTCGTCCCTGAAGAAGAGGACCGGGACGACCAGCCGATCCTCCAGTACCTCTTCGAGCCGGATCCGGAGACGGTCCTGAACGAGGTCATCCCGAGACTCATCGAGGTCGCGGTCTTCCAGACCATTCTCGAATCGAAGGCGTCCGCGTTCTCGGCGCAGATGGTCGCGATGCGCAACGCGACGGACGCGGCCGGCGATCTCATCGACGACCTCACGCTCTCCGCGAACAAGGCACGTCAATCGCGCATCACCAAAGAGATGCTCGAGATCGCATCGGGGGCCGAGGCCCTCGGTAAGGGGTAGGAAAGATGGCTGTCGCCACGAAGGAAGCCACAAAGACGAAGGCAAAGGACGTGGGCAAGATCGTGCAGATCATCGGCCCGGTCCTCGACGTCCAGTTCGAAGAAGGCCACCTGCCCAAGATCTACGACGCGCTTATGGTCAAGCGAGAGGACGGCGGTGAGGTGATCGCCGAGGTCCAGCAGCACCTCGGCAACAACTGGGTGCGCGCCGTCTCCATGGCCGCTACCGATGGGCTCCGCCGCGGCATGGACGCGACATGGACCGGCGGGCCCATCACCGTCCCCGTCGGCGAGGCCACGCTCGGCCGGCTCTTCAACGTCATCGGCGAGCCGATCGATGGCAAAGGCGACGTGAAGGGCGATCGGCGCGATCCAATCCACCGCGCCCCGCCTCCGTTCACCGAGCAGTCGACGCAGGCGGAGATCTTCGAGACGGGCATGAAGGTCATCGACCTCATCTGCCCGTTCCTCAAGGGTGGGAAGTCCGCCGTCTTCGGCGGTGCCGGCACCGGCAAGACGATCGTGATCCAGGAGCTGATCCGCAACGTCGCGTCCGAGCACGGCGGCTACTCCGTCTTCTGCGGGGTAGGCGAGCGTTCGCGCGAGGGCACGCAGCTGCTCGGCGAGATGAAGGAGTCGGGCGTCATCGACAAGATGTCGATGGTCTTCGGTCAGATGAACGAGCCGCCGGGCGCGCGCCTCCGGGTCGCCCTCACCGGTCTCACGATCGCGGAGTACTTCCGCGACGAGCAGGGCCGTGACCTTCTGATCTTCATCGACAACATCTTCCGATTCACCCAGGCCGGTTCGGAGGTGTCGGCGCTGCTCGGCCGAATGCCGAGCGCCGTGGGCTACCAGCCGACCCTCGCGACCGAGATGGGCGAGCTGCAGGAGCGCATCACCTCGACGAAGAAGGGCTCGATCACCTCACTCCAGGCGGTGTTCGTTCCGGCCGACGACTACACCGACCCCGCGCCGGCGACCACGTTCGCCCACCTCGATGCATCGATCCGGCTCGAGCGTTACCTGACCGAGCTCGGTCTGTACCCAGCAGTGGATCCACTCACCTCGACGAGTCGGGCGCTCGATCCGAACATCGTCGGGCAAGAGCACTACGAGACGGCGCGCGAAGTGCAGCGCGTGCTCCAGCGGTACAAAGACCTTCAGGACATCATCGCCATCCTTGGGATCGACGAGCTCTCCGACGAGGACAAGCTGCTCGTCGCTCGTGCACGCAAGCTTCAGCGTTTCCTCGCGCAGCCGATGTTCGTGGCCGAGCAGTTCACGGGCGTGCCCGGCCAGTACGTGAAGGTCGCGGACACCGTCCGGAGCTTCCGCGAGGTCCTCGAGGGCAAGCACGACGATCTCTCCGAGCAGGCGTTCTTCAACGTCGGAACGATCGAGGCGGCCCGCGAGAAGGGCGAGCTCATGGCGAAGGAAGGCGGTTCCTAGTTGCCCCTGCACCTCGAGGTGATCACGCCCGAGCGCAAGGTCTACGAGGACGACGTCGACATGGTCGTCGCGCCCGCGACCGAGGGTTACGTGGGCATCCTCCCGCACCACGTCCCGCTCTTCACCACGCTCGGCCCCGGCGTGTTCAAGGTGAAGAAGGGCGGCGTCGAGGAGGTCCTCGCCGTGTTCGGCGGGTTCATGGACGTCCGCGGTGACCGGGTCGTCGTCCTCACCGACGCGGCCGAGCCGGCGGAGGAGATCGACGCGAGTCGAGCGCAGCAGGCCCGCGAACGCGCTCAGCAGGTCCTCGCGGCGGGTCCGGCCTCCGCCGCGGACGAGCAGCGCGCGAGAGCCGAACTTCAGCGTGCCCTGGTCCGTCTGCGGATCAGCGAAAGTCGGCGTCGGCGTCGGTAAACCTAGACACAACCGCTCGGACACAACCGCTCGCTGAACGGCTAGGCTCTCCGCACGCGGGCGGCATGGGGTGGAATGGCGGTGAGGCTCGTGCGTATGTTCGCGCTCGCGATCATCGGCACGATGGTCGTCGCCGCGTGCGCGTCGACCACCGCCGGAGCACCTGTTGTGTCGGACGTCGCCGCATACCAGTCCGAACCCGCGCCTGCCTCGTCGCCCACGCCGACGCCGATCCCCGCGCCATCGCCTCCGCCGCTCTATTCGAAGCTCCGCATCTTCGTCGCTTCGGAGAGCACCGATCAAGTCTGGGTGCTCGACGGGAAACCCGGCGAGCCGTATGCGCTCGTGGGGAAGATCGCGGTCGGCAAGCTCCCGCACCAGCTCGGCGTTTCGCCCGACGGGAAGTGGGTCGCGGTCAACAACCGCATGGGCAACACGACTTCGATCATCGATCCCGTCGCCATGAAAGAGGTCGTCCGCCTCATGGTCGGGAAGCAGCCGCATGGGATCACGTGGTCGCCCGACGCCAAGACGCTCTTCGTCGGGCACGAACACGACATGTACATCGCGCGTTTCGAAGCGGGCACGTGGAAGCCCCTTCCACCGCTCATGGTCGGCGTGCCGCAGCACGTCCTCACCATCGCGCCGAGCCGGCCGAACGAGCTCTGGTTCACGCTCACGAACACGTCGCAGGCCGACGTTCTCCGTGTCTACGACCTCGACACGAACAAGATCACCCAGATCAAGGTCAGCGACGTGCACGACGCGTACTTCACACCGGATCAGAGCGAGGTCTGGTCGAGCTCTTCGGGGTTCATCGACAAGCCGTCCGATCGGATGGTCATCTACGACCCCGTCACCAAGACCGTGAAGAAGGAGATCCACCTTCCCGGGACCTATCCGTTCCACACCGAGAAGGTCGATCAGGACGGCGTCTACTTCATGGCGGACCGGTCGCTTATGGTCCTATCCGATCACCTCGGGCCGGGGCTTCTCTGGGTCGATTGGAAGGAGCGCCGGGTCGTTTCGGAGACTAAGCTCGGGCAGCAGCCATTTCACACGACATACGACCCCGAAGGCGATCGACTTCTGACGACGACGAACGTCGACGGGATGGTGAACGTCATCGACGTGAAGACACGCGCCGTGGTGCAGAAGGTGGCTGTGCCGAAAGCACATGGAATCGGAGCGGTGGGTATAGCCGCGCCGTAGATTTGGCGCGTGCTTTTCCGACTGCTGGCGGTTTTCTACAACGCGCTTCCGGTCCGGTGGCAGCGGCGCATCCTTAATCGCACCCAGGCGCGGTTCCTCGTCGGTGTCGTGGGCCTCGGCGTCGATCCGAACGGCCACGTGATCCTGGCCCGCCACCGCTTCGGCGCCCCGGAGTGGCGGTTCCTCGGCGGCTTCCTGTCTCCCCGCGAGCGGCTCGAGGACGCGCTCGCCCGTGAGGTCCGCGAGGAGACGGGCATCGAGATCGAGGTCGGTCCGATCCTCGAGGCGAATCAGGGGTATCGCTGGCAGCGGATCGAGCTCGTCTACGCGTACCGGCTGCTTGGCGGCATCGAGCGACTGTCGGAAGAGCTCGTCGAGGTCCGCGCCTTCGACCCCACCGACCTTCCGGACGTGCGCGCTGACCAGCGCGGGATCATCGAGCGCCGCGCGGGCGAGGCCGCGGAGTGGGCCCGGAGGAGGCGATGAGCAAGCGCGTCGGGGCGGCCATCCTGCTTGCCGTTCTGGTCGCGTGGCTGGTAGCGCCGGTTGCCCGTGCCTACCAGCTCGTGGCGGGGCGTTCGAGCGACCCTGTCGCTCCGCAGGATCTTCCGGTCGAAGACATCCGCGTCGACGCCAGCGCCGATAGCGAGCTGCTGCAAACGGGCGTCGAGCTCGCGGGATGGACCATCCACACCGTCCACGGCGCGCCGGCGGTCGTCCTCGTACACGGATTCAAGACGTCGCGCGAGGAGATGCTCCCGTGGGCCCGCTTCCTTCACGACGCCGGCTACAACGTCCTGCTCTTCGACACCCGTGGCTGTGGCAAGAGCGGCGGGTCGACTGTGGGGTTGGGCGCGACCGAGCCTCGAGACATCTCTCTCGCGGTGACGTTGGCTCGCGATCAGTTCGGAACGACCAAGGTCGCCGTGCTCGGGATCTCTCTCGGTGCGGGCGCTTCGATCCTGGCCGCGGCCAAAGATCAGGACATCAGCGCGGTGGTCGCCGACAGCGCCTGGACGGATCAGGACCTCCAGCTCTCACGACTGTCGTTCCTTCCGCTCGGCGCCTTTCGCGTTCCGCTGCCGCCGTATGGCATCGCCGCGGTGAACGCGTTCGTCGGCGCGGACGTCGGCCGCGCGCGGCCGCTCGACGCGATCGCGGCGATCTCGCCCCGCCCCGTCCTGCTCATCCACTCCGCGGACGACAACAACGCGACGACTCCGGTCGAGGGAGCGCGCAGGCTCTTCGCGGCGGCGGGTGAACCCAAGGATCTCTGGGTCGCGCCACGAGGCGGCCACGTCGGCGCGATCAACGCGTTCCCCGACGAGTACCACGCGCGCGTGCTCGCGTTCCTTAAGGGCGCGCTGAGCTAACTCACTGGGGTGGCAATGCAGCAAGCTGCATTGACGGGGCCTCAGCAGACCGGATGGCCGAAGCCCGAGGACTACTCGGGCGGGCGGTTCGCTCCGAGCGCGGCGACGATCTCCTTGATGTGTCCGAGATGCTCGAACTCGTGCTCGAGGATCCGGCGCATGACCTTGCGAGTCGTCCAACGCCGACCCATGACCAGATGGTCGAGCTCCGTGTCCGCGGGCTCCATCACCGTGAATCGTTGGAACGCCATGCGATGGACCGCCTGCAAGGTGTTGTACGGGTCGGCCGGCCACTTCTCGAGACGCGACAAAAGGGAGGCTTCGGTGAGCATCACGTGCTCGAGCGCCTCGCGCACGCTCCACATCGTCTCGGTCGGCTTTCTCTCGATCTCCTCCGCCGAGATCTCGCGGACCAGCGAGAGCAGCGCGGCGCGCGAGGCCTCGAACTGATGCAAGAAGTCGCGGAGCTCGTGCTCCTCCAGCCCCCCGATGTCTTCGGGCACGACGCGATCCGCTGGCAGGTCACGCACCTGGAAGGTGTTCGCGTCAAGGTCTTTCCAGTGCTCGATCGAGACCCCCCGCGCATCGAGTAGCTCGAGGTACGCGCGAAAGGCGCGGCGCGCGTTCGCGACCGCCTCGTCCCGCGTCGTCCCTGACGCGATGCACCCGCGGAGCACCGGAACGTGCGCGAGCCAGTAACTGCCGTCGCCTTGAACGTAGATCGCAGGTTTTTCTTTCATGCTCGTACCCACACTTTTTGCCCGCAGTCCGCGCGGATGGTTCGCTCGGCACCGTCGACCATGACACGGATCGGCTTCCCCTGCCGGAGGTCGACGACGCGAACATCGACGCCCGGCTTCAGACCCTGCGAATCCAGGTACTCGAGGAAGCCGGGCTCGTGCTCGAACTGATCGGGGATCCGTTCCACCGTCGCGGTGGTGCCGGGCGTCACGCGCTCGAGCGGCTTGGTCGGGCGCGGCGTCACGCCGGGCATCGGGTTGCCGTGCGGGCAGGTCTGCGGGTCGCCGAGCACCTTTTGGATGCGCTGCTCCATTTCCGGAGACATCGCGTGCTCGAGGCGCTCGGCCTCTTCGTGGGTCTTCCACCACTCGAAGCCGAGCACTTCGACGAGGAACCGTTCGGCGAGGCGATGTCGCCGAACGATCGAGTTCGCGTGACGTTGCCCGGCCGTGGTCAGATGCACTTCTTTACGCTCGTCCAACGCGATCAGGCCCTCCCGCTCCAGGCGGTGGACCATCTCCGAAACAGCCGGCGCGGAGAAGCCCAGGAACTCGGCGAGGCGAGCCGAAACGACGTGGCCGCTCTCATCGCCGAGCGTGTAAATCGCTTGGAGGTACTCCTCGACGGCGGGCGAAGTGGTAATTGTTGACCTCCGCAGTCGGAAATCGTTAGGCTCACCTTAGCCGTTAGGGCGACCTAAAAGGGATGCTCCCGACGGCGAGTATCGCACCGGGAGTGGCGAAGCCGCGATGTCGATGGGCGAGATCCTGGCGCTTGGCGCGATCGCGGGATGCACCGTCTTCCTGGGCCTGCCGCTCGGCCGCATGCGCAATGCCTCGACCCGGATGCGCTCGCTTCTTACGGCCGGCGCCACGGGAGTCCTCCTCTTCCTGTTCTGGGATGTCCTCGCCAAAGGCGTCGAGCCCGTCGAGGCCGCGCTCGCGGAGGCAAACGGTGGTGGGCCATGGCTTCACTTCGCGTGGCTCGCACTTGTCTTTGCGGTGTCGTTGACCGTCGGGCTGATGAGTCTCGTGTATTACGACCTCTGGCTCGCGCGGCGCGCCCGCGCCACGGTTCGTTTTGGCCCTGGCGCCGCGAACGTTCGCGAGTTTCGCGCCGGTCCGATCGCGCGCCTGAGTCCGGCTCAACGGCTCGCCTTCTTCATCGCGCTGGGAATCGGTTTCCATAACCTCTCGGAGGGTCTGGCGATCGGCCAGTCCGCTGCCGGGGGGCAGCTGCGTCTCGCCCTCGTGCTGGTCATCGGTTTCGCGCTCCACAACGCGACCGAAGGCTTCGGCATCGTGGGGCCACTCGCGGGTGAAACGCACCTCCCGAGCTGGCGTTTTCTTGGCGCGCTCGGCCTGATCGCGGGTGGTCCGACCTTCCTCGGCACGGTCATCGGTCAGTCCTTCCAGAACGAGACGGTCTTCGCGGCCTTCCTTGCGCTCGCGGCGGGATCAATCCTGTACGTGGTCATCGAGCTTCTCGCCGTCGCGCGCAAGCTCGGACACAAAGACATGACGACCTGGGGCATCCTGGCCGGGCTCATCCTCGGATTTGCAACCGACTTCATCCTCACTGCGGTCGGTGCGTGACGAAGTAACGCACCTTTCGGTCTTTTAGCCCGTTAGAGTTCACCGCGTGTTCTCCCGCCAGATCGGCATCGACCTGGGCACCGCCAACGTCATCGTTTACGTCCGTGGGAAGGGGATCGTCCTCACCGAGCCATCGGTCGTCGCGCTCGCGAAGGAGGATGGCTCGAACCGGCCCCGGATCGTCGCGGTGGGTGAGGAGGCGAGACTCATGCTCGGGCGAACCCCGGGCACGATCACCGCGCTCCGTCCGATGCGCGATGGCGTGATCGCGGACTACGTGATCACCGAATACATGCTCAGGTATTTCATCAACAAGGTGTGTGGCCAGATCCGCATCTTTCAGCCGCAGCTCATGATCTGCGTCCCATCCGGCGTGACCAGCGTCGAGCGCCGCGCGGTGAAGGACGCCGCCCTGCGGGCGGGCGCGCGCGAGGCGCATCTGATCGAGGAGCCGCTCGCGGCCGCGATCGGCGCGAACATCCCGATCTCCGGCCCGTCCGGCAATCTCATCATCGACATCGGCGGCGGCACCGCGGAGATCGCGGTCATCTCTCTCGGGGGGATCGTCGTTTCGCGGAGCGTTCGCGCCGCCGGGAACAAGCTCGACGAGGCGATCGCGAACTTCGTGCGCAAGCGCTACAACCTGATGATCGGCGAGCGCACGGCGGAAGACGTGAAGATCCAGATCGGATCGGCGCTGCCGATGGATCCCGAGCTCACGATGGAAGTGCGCGGGCGGGACCTCATCGCCGGTCTCCCACGCACGATCACGATCGGCTCCAACGAGATCTCCGAGGCGATGGATCCGGTCCTTCAGCAGATCATGGGCGCGGTGAAGGCCGTTCTCGAGGAGACCCCTCCGGAGCTCGCGTCGGATGTCATCGACAAGGGCATGGTGCTGTCGGGCGGCGGCGCGCTCCTGCGCAACATGGACAAGCTTCTGACGCAGGTCACCGGGGTCCCCTGCTATGTCGCCGAAAACCCGCTGTACTGCGTCGCCAAGGGAACGGGCATGGCGCTCGAGCACCTCGACTTCTTCCGCAGAAGCCTCGTCGCAGTCCACTAGCGAGGCAGCCTTGGCGCCGGCGCGCGTCGACATCCTCGGCGTGGGCTTCGACCGGGTCGACCTCGCTGCCGCGGCGGAACGGATCATCGAGCGTCATGCCGCCGGTCAACGCACATTCGTCATCACGGCGAATCCGGAATTCGTGATGCTCGCCCGTGGCGATGCCGATCTGGGGAAGATCGCGCGATCCGCCGATCTGGTCGTCGCCGACGGCACTGGTGTGCTGGTCGCATCTCGGGTGCTTCGCGATCCGCTGCCGGGCCGCGTCCCGGGCCGTCTGCTCGTGCCCGCGGTCCTCCAGCTGGCGAGCGGTCCGGTCTTCCTGCTGGGTGCCGCGCCGGGCGTCGCAGAGCGCGCGGCCGCGACGCTGGTGCGGCGGATCCCGTCGCTGCTTGTCGCCGGTACCCATGCCGGTTCGCCGGGACCGGACGACGACGAGGCGATCCGCGAGCGGATCCAGGCTGCCGGCGCCCGCGTTCTCCTTGTCGCCTACGGCATGCCGGCGCAGGAGCGTTGGATCGCGCGGAACCTGCCGCTCCTTCCGTCGGTTCGGACCGCGATCGGCGTCGGTGGTGTCTTCGATCAGCTGGCCGGGCGTGTGCGCCTACCGCCCCGCTTCGTCCACGCGATCGGCCTCGAGTGGCTGTGGCGGCTCGCGTTCGAGCCGAGCCGGTGGCGGCGCCAGCGTGTCCTGCCGGTCTTCGCCGCCCTCGTCGCGCGGCAGCGCATTCTTCGCCGATGAAGCTCGCGCTGGCGCACGAGTACTTCGTCATGCATGGCGGCGCCGAGCGCGTGGCCGAGACACTTCACCAGATGTGGCCCGACGCACCCGTCTACACGTTCTTTCACGATCGCCGCCGGTACGGAGATCTTCCGGGATGGACCCTTCGCACCAGCTATCTCCAACACTTGCTTCTCGGCGAGAGTCACCGGCTGCTGCTGCCGCTCTACCCGAACGCGGCGCGGTCTCTTCGCGTCCCGCCCGAGACAGACGTCGCGCTCGTCTCGACGAGTGCGTTCATCAAGGGCATCAGCCTCCCCGATCGCACGGTCGCGGTCGCGTACTGCCATTCGCCAACGCGATATCTCTACGACTGGAGCGATCGCTATCTGCACGAGGAAGTGCCCGGACCACTCGTCCCGCTTGTGCGGGATCTCCTGGGCCGCCTTCGCGACGACGATCAGAGAGCGGCGCGACGGATCGATCGATGGATGGCCAACTCGACAGCCGTGCGGGGCCGCATACAGACCTACTACGGCGTTCCGGTGGATGCGGTCGAGGTCGTGCACCCGCCGGTCGACGTCGATTCGTTTGTCGCGAACGACGAGCGCGGCGACTTCTGGCTTTTCGTCGGACGGCTGTCGGCATACAAACGCGCCGAGGTCGCCGTGCGCGCCTTCAACGACATCGGGTTGCGCCTTCTGGTCGTCGGCGAAGGCCGCGAGCGCGGAGCTCTCGAGCGCATCGCAAGCGAGAACGTCGTATTCGCCGGGCGCACTGACGACACCACACTCCGCGCCCTCCTCACGTCGGCGCGTGGCCTGGTCTTTCCGGCCGAGGACGACTTCGGGATCGTGTGCGTCGAGGCTCTTGCTTCGGGTGCGCCGGTTGTCGCCCTCGCCGCTGGCGGCGTGTTCGATATCGTCCGCGACGGTCAAGAGGGCGTCCTCGTCGACGTTCCCGAGGCACGGGCCTTCGCCGAGGGTGTTCTGCGCGCGGAGCGCGCGCGTTTCGAACCGAAAGCGCTTCGCGACTCGGCGCGCCGCTTCGATGTGTCACGATTTCGCGAGCGCGTCCGCGCCGTCGTCGAGGACGCGCATGGAAAAGGAAGGGCCTCATAGACACCGAAGCGAAGCGTGTTCGCGTGGATATGCACACGCACTGCGAGGCTTCGCCGGACAGTCGCACGAAGGTCGCCGAGCAGGCCCGCGCAGTTCGTACCGCGGGCATCGACATCATCTGCGCGACCGACCACAACACCATCGACGGCGCACTCCGTCTGCGCGAGCTCGCGGACGGGTTTCGTGTGGTCATCGGCGAGGAGATCAGCTCGCGTGACGGCGAGATCATCGGGCTGTTCCTCGAGCGCGCCGTCCCGCGCGATCTGACCGGGGAAGAGACGATCGCGCGCATCCACGACCAGGGCGGGCTTGTCGTCGTCCCGCATCCCTTCAGCATGAATCGGCGATACCACATGAAGCGCGCGTCTCTCGATCGCCTACGCTCGCACATCGACGCGCTCGAGATCTTCAACGCTCGCGAGGCGATCTTCCTGAACAACCGGTCGGCCGCCGCGTACGCCAAGGAGCACGACATCGTCGGCACGGCAGGAAGCGATGCGCATCGCGCGGCCGAGATCGGCCGCGCGTTCGTCGAGATGCCTGACTTCGCCGGGCGCGGCGATTTCCTGAGCTCGCTCAAACAGGGTGTCGCGCAGGGACGACTCTCCGGCGGCCGGGTTCACGTCTACACCCGATACGACCGGTTTCGGAAGTGGCTGGGACGAAAGAAGCCCACCGAGACTCGCTGAAGGAGCGGGCCTCGACACATATCGAGGACCCGACGATCGAGCAGCTCGCCGCGGCGGCGGAGCGTACCGACGAGCTCGCCGTTCGGCGCCAGCTGTTCGGTTGGCGCGAGCTCATCTCCACGGCGATCCCCATCGCGCTCATCGCGTACTTCGCACGGAACGTGGACTGGTCGGAGGCGTTCGCGACGTTGCGCCGAGCGGATCCGCTGTTCATAGTCGCGGCTCTCTTCGTCTACTACCTGTCGTTCCCGGTCCGGGCAATTCGGTGGGCGCGCCTGCTCCGCGAGGGCGGAGCGCGAGTGTTCGGTCGCGACCTTCTCGAAGTCCTCCTGCTGGGCTGGTTCGTCAACTGCCTGGTGCCGGCAAAGCTCGGTGACCTGTACCGCAGCTACTTGGTGAAGCGCCGCTTCGGGATATCGCTGTCGCGCACCGTCGGGGTGGTCGTCGCGGAGAGGCTCCTCGACCTGTTCGTGGTCTTCGGGCTGCTCGTCGTCGACGGCTACGTCGCGTTCGGACGCACGATCCTGCCGGACCTGAACATCCTCTATGTCACCGGCGCGGCGCTCGGGCTTCTGATCCTGCTCGGCCTCGTCGGGCTGTATGCGATCGGCCCGCGGCTCGGGCGGTTCTTTCCCGCGGAGGTCCGCCGCATCGGCCGGCTCTTTCGAGAGGGCGTGCTTCACAGCTTTCGCGCCCTGCCCGTCGCCGGGCCGCTGACCCTCCTTGTCTGGTTCCTTGAGACGAGCCGCCTTCTGCTCGTTCTCTTCGCACTCGGCCTCTACCTGCCGCCGTCGCAGGTGATCTTCGTGGCTGTCGCATCGTCGCTCCTCACCACCGTCCCGCTCACACCGGCCGGATTCGGGTTCGTCGAGATCGCGATGGTGTATGTCCTGACCACGGGATTCGGTCTCGCGCAGAACGACGCCGTCGCCGTGGCCGTCCTGGACCGCGCGGTCAGCGTCTTCTCGGTGATCGTCGTCGGCGGCGTGCTCTATTTAAGGACGCAGCGCACCGAGCGGATCGGTGCAGGGCCGTGAGCCGCCCCCTCGTCGTCCTCTCGCTCGGACTTGTAGTGTTCCGCGTCCTTTCCGCGGCGTTCGTCGTGACCCAACCGGGTTTCACCGACGCCTATTACTACGTCGATGTCGCGCAGCGACTCGCGCACGGCCAGGGCCTCACCGCCGATTTCATCTGGAACTTTCTGGAGGCTCCGCGGCTTGACGCGCTCCCCGTTCCCAGCCACCGCTTCTGGATGCCGCTCGCTACGGTCGTGCAGGCAAGCGGGATCGCGGCCCTCGAGCCGCTGCTTGGGACCTTCCGTTCGGCGCAGGCCGCGATCATCGCGGTCGCCGCGTTCCTCCCCGCCGCGGCGTACGTCTCCGCGCGTTCCATCGGTGCGTCTTCGCGCGCGGCGCTTGTCGCCGCGGCGCTCGCCGGGTTGGGTGGCTTCACGTTCGCGCCGGCGTGGGTCACGCTGGATTCCTTCGCGATCGCCGCTCTGCTCGGCACGATGTTCTTCGTCACCTTTGCGCGCGCGTCGCGGGGCGACGTCCGCGCCGGCGCGGTCGCCGGCGCGCTGGTCGGTCTGCTCTTCCTCGCGCGCGCGGAGGGAGCGCTCTTTGGCGTGGCGTTACTGGTGCTCGCGCTGCGCCCCGCGTCCCGCATGTCTGGCATCGCGGGAAGCGCTGTCGCCATGGCGATCGGACTTGCCTGGTTCGTCCGCGGTCTTCTGCTGCCCGGCCCGGCGGCGATCGCCCTCGCGAAAGGTGTCCTCATCGTCCGGTACGAGGACTTCTTCGCGCTCAACCCAAGCGGCAGCGCGGATCTGGCGGCTCTCATCGGCGTTCGTGTCGGCGCGCTCTGGTCCGACCTCGTCGTGGCGCTGGCCGCCCTGCTCCTCTTTCTCGTCGTGCCGTTGTACCTCGGGCTTCGGGCCGGCTGGCGCCTCCCAGCGGTGCGGGCCTTCGCCGCGCTCGCAGTCCTTATCTATGCGGCTGAAGCGCTGGTCTGGCCACTTCATGCGACCCGCGGCTCGTACTTTCACTCGCTCGCGGCGTTCTACCCGTTCGCGATGGCGCTCGTGGCTCTCGGCGGTGAGACGTGGCTTGCCCGGTTCGACCAGAGTGTCCGCCGGCTCGCGACATACGGGACGCTCGTCGCCGTGTCGGCCCTTGCCGTGTTCGGCCTCACGAATTGGGACGCGTCGTTCAACGAGCCGTACCGGGCGCGCGTGGCCGCGCTCGATCTCATTCCGCCTGGGCCATTCCTCGCTATCGACGCCGCGGCGTGGCGGTGGATCTCGGATCGCAGCGTCCTGGTCTCCCCGGCCGACGGTGCACAGACGGCGGCCTGTGTCGCCATCGCCTATCGGGCGCAAACTCTCGTGCTCGAGCCCGCGCACTTCTCCGCGTACCAATCGCTCTACGACGGAAGCGGGTCTCCCTTGTTCGATCAGCGCGCGGAGAGTGGTGCCATCCGCCTGTATTCGCTCGTCGGAGAGCCTGTTTGTCTTTCGCCTGACCAGATGATCCGCTGATGACCGCCTGGCGGCTCGCGCCCGTCTATGTCGCGGTGGCGGCCTTCGCCATCGCTGTCTCGATTCCCGGTGGCGATCCCGACACGTATTGGCACCTCGCGTCGGCCAAATGGATGGTCGAGCACGGCCAGCTTCTTCGCGCCGATGTGTTTTCGAGCACCGTGACCGGCGCGCCGTACAGCGTTGGCGAATGGCTCGGCGAGCTCGTCATCTACGGGGCGTACGTTCTCGGCGGCTGGGTGGGGATCGCTCTTCTCCGGGCGACGCTCATAGCGGTCGGCGCGTTTTTCATCACACGCGTAGCGCTCCGCGCCGCACCGGCACCGTTCGCCGTGGCGGTGACGGCGATCGCCCTCGCTTTGTCGGAGATCACCTGGACCGATCGCCCGCAGCTTTTCACCTTCGCGCTGTTCCCACTTCTCCTCGAGCTGCTCGTCGCGGCGCGTTCGGCGAGAGCGCGACTCCTCCTCGCCGTGCCGCCTCTCATCTTGTTGTGGACGAACCTTCACGGCGGGTACGCGCTCGGGCTCGCGCTCGTGGCGATATTCGCGGTGGAGGCGATCCTCACTCGCCGGAATGCGCTCCCCTTCGCAGCCGCCGCGATACTGGCGCTCGCGGCGTCGTTCATCGATCCCGGCTCGCTCGGTCTCGGCGCGGCGGCGGCACACGCGGCCTCGCCGCCGCGGTTCATCGTCGAGGAGACGCCGCCTGACGTGCTCCGACCCGCCGGCTTCGTGTTCGCGCTGTTCGGGCTCGCCACGCTCGCGCTGGCGCTCGCCCGTGGCGGAGCTCTTCTCGACGCGCTCCTGCTCGTGCCGCTCTTCTGGCTCGGCCTCTCGGCGCAGCGTCACATGCCGTACTTCGCCCTCGCCGCGACGCCGTACATCGCCGCGGGTCTCGCCGAGCTCTGGTGGCGCTGGCGTCCGCGTTCACGCTTCGCGTTGCCGCGCCTGGCCATCGTCGGGGTGGGTGCGGGCCTTGTCGCAATGGTCGCCGCCAGCGTCGCCACCGCGCCGTTCGCACCGGTCGAAACGCAGTACCCCACGGCGGCCCGCGCGAAGCTCGCCGAGACGAGCGGGAATCTGCTCAACGAGTACGACTGGGGCGGCTATCTCATCTGGCGCGTTCCCGAGCGTCCGGTCTTCATCGACGGCCGCCTCTTTCTTTTCCTGCCGGACGTGTTGACGGACTACGAAGAGATGGTCTTCATGCGACCGCGATGGCACGACGAGCTCGATCGCCATGCCATCGCGCAGGTCCTTCTTCGTACCGATCGACCGCTCGTCGCGGCGCTCCGCGATCTCGGATGGACCGTCGTCTCAGAAGATGCGACCGCGGTCTTGCTGCAGCGGCCTTCACGGTGAGACCGCTCCTCGTCGTTCCGCTGCTTCTCGCCGGACTCGCGGCGTTTGCGGCCACGCGCGCGCCGGTCTCCGACAGTGACTTCTTCTGGCATCTCGCGATCGGTCGTGACATCGCGGCTCACGGCGTGCCGCGCGTCGATGTCTATTCGTGGACGGTCGCAGGAAAAGCGGTCCTTCCCGATCAGTGGCTCGGCGAGCTCTTGCTCTACGCGGCCTACGCGATCGGGTCGTGGAGTGGCACGATCGCGCTGCGCGCCGTCACGGTCGGCGTGCTCATCGGCGTCGTCGTGTGGACCGCGCTCGCCGAGCGACCGCGCCGACCGTTCATCGCCGTGCTCGCGTCGCTTCCCGCGATCGGCATCTCGCGCTTCGCGTGGACGGATCGTCCCGAGCTCTTCGGACTCGTTTGCTTCGCCGTTCTGATCGCCCTCCTTCGCGCCGTGCGTCGCGGCTCGCTCACCGCGTTCGCGCTCTGCGTCCCGCTCGTTCTGCTGTGGGCGAATCTTCACGGCTCGTACGCGCTCGGGCTGGGACTCGTGCTTGTCGTCGCGCTCGAGCGCGCCGTGGTGGATCCGTCGGGCCGCCGCCGGTACGCCGCCGTCGCGATCGGGTCCGTGCTCGCGACGTTCGTGACCCCAGCGGGGCTGGCGACGTGGACGTCGTCCGGTGGACACTTCCTCGCGCCACCGCGCTTCGTGCAGGAGGAAGGGACGCCGGATGTCGCGACGCTGCCCGGCATTCTTTTCTCGGTCGCGCTTCTCGCGAGCCTGGCGACCGCAATGCTCGCGCCGCGCACGCGCCGTCGTGATGTGTTGTTCGAGATCGCCGTGCTGGTGCCGGTCGCCTTCGTCTCGCTGACTGCCACCCGACATCTCGTGTTCTTCCCGATCGCTGCGGCTCCGTTCCTTTCTTCGTGGGGACCGGATGCATGGAACGAAGGGGTACGGACTTTGAGAGAGGGGTGGGGCGATGTGCTGGCGCGGATGAATGCGAGCTGGACGAGGGGCTCGCGCGCGCAGCGGGACCCGAGGCCCTACGTGGCCGAGGGAGGGACCCGCGAGCACGCGATGCCCCTCGGACAACTCGCGGCCGAGTTCGCTGCAGGAGTTGTGGCGATCGCGCTGCTCATCGCCGGCATCGCAAGCTCTCCTCGCGAGCCCGATCTCTCGTCATTTCCGATCGCCGCCCTGCCCCAGCTACCGGCCGGTGCGGGCCTCTTGAACCGCTACGACTGGGGCGGCTTCCTCATTTGGTACGCCCCTGCAACTCCCGTCTTCGTCGACGGAAGGCTCTTCCCATACGTCGGGGAAGCGCTCGACGACTATCGCGCCGTCATCGGACTGCACCCGGATTGGCGGCAGGTGCTCGCTAAGCGCGGCATTCGCACCGTGCTCGTCGCTCCATCGGACGCGATCGCGGTCGAGGGCGTCGCGCTCGGCTGGCCGATACTCGCGCGAACCCCCGAATGGGTGATGTTGCGAGTGCCCTGAGCGATACTTCGAACCACGAAAGAGACCACTCACGCTGTCCGTCAGCCCGACGATCTCGACGCGCAATTTGACGCCATCGTCGACGCCTTGCGGCTCGAGGTGCGCAACTTGCGCCAGCAGGTCGAGAGGTACGCGCGCACATATCAGAAACACGCCGAGGACAAAAGACGCCAGACGACCAACGGCGAGCTCGACGGCGAAACGCAGCGCGACTACCGCCGTCTGAAGCAATTGCAGTTGGTGGTGCAGCACATCGAGTCGAGCGCCGCGTATCTGCTCGGTTCAGGCATCGATCCTTCGTCGGACAGCGCTGATGTGTCGGTCGAGGTCGCTCAGCGCGTGCTCGGAAGCCTCGAGGCCGAGCGTGAGCGGCTCTACCGCGACGTTCACGACGGACCAGCCCAGGTGCTCGCGAACGCGATCTTCGAAGTCGAGTACCTCGAGCGCATAGCCGAACGGGCTCCGGCCGAGGTCCGTCAGACCCTTCGCACCGAGCTGTCGAATCTCAAAGGCCAGTTCCGTGGCTCGCTCGACTCGGTCCGCGGAATGATCTACGACCTTCGTCCACCCGAGCTGACCGAGCTCGGTCTCGCGGAGGCGATGCGCAACTACGCGTCCGAGTGGGAAGCGCGCTGCGGCATCAAGGTCTCGAGCCAGCTCGATCTCAAGGACACCGGGCTCAGTCCGATGGCGGAGCTCGCGGTCTACCGCGTCATGCAGGAGGGCTTGCAGAACGTGCACAAGCACGCGCACGCGAGCTCGGTCGGGATCGCGTGGTCCCGCGCGAACGACAGCTGGGTCCTCCACGTGACCGACGACGGGATGGGCTTCGATCTCGTGAAGGCCGCCCGCCACAAAAAGTCGGTCGGGCTTCTCTCCATGCGCGAACGCGCCGAGCTCATCGGCGGCACGCTTCAGATCCAGTCAACACCGGGCAAGGGAACGGCGGTCACGCTGCTCCTGCCCGTCGAAAAGAAGGTTGAGCCGCTCCGCGCGCGCCGCAACGAGCGAGCTCACAAGGAGCAGGAATGAGCGAAAGGCCCGAACGCGCGATCCGGATCCTTCTCGCCGATGCGAGTCGCATCACCACCATGGGCATCCGGCAGGTCATCGAGAAAGAGTCGGACATGGAGATCATCGGCGTGGCTTCCGACGGTGAAGAGGCCGTCGCGAAGACGAACGAGCTGGAGCCGGACGTGCTGGTCATCGAGGTCGATCTTCCGCGGCTATCCGGCATCAAAGCGACGCAGCGCGTCCGGCGCGAGCTCCCGGCCGTCGGCGTCATCATCCTCACCGCCCAGGATCAGGAGCAGATCCTTTTCGAGGCCATCCGAGCTGGTGCCGCGGCGTATCTCCACAAGGATTGCGAGCCCGCCGAGCTCATCGACGCAATCCGCAAAGTGCGGGCCGGCCAATTCATCATCAATGAGAAGATCTTCAGCCGGCCGGCGGTGGCCTCCAAGGTCCTCGCTGAGTTCCGCGAGCTTTCCGTGTATGGTCCGGGGTCGACACACGTCTTCGCGCCGCTTTCGCCCCGTGAGGTGCAGATCCTGGACAACATCGCTCAGGGTATGACCAACAAGGAGGTCGCCTACGCTCTGGCCATCTCCGAGCAGACGGTGAAGAATCACATGTCGAGCATCCTTCGGAAGCTGTCGGTGAACGACCGCACGCAGGCGGTCGTCTACGCGATCAGGCAAGGCTGGATCAAGGGACCGGAGATCGGTAATTGACGATGGCACCCCCAAGCGTCCTCGCGGAGATCGCGACCGAGCAGCAGAAGGTCACGGCCGAGATCCGCGAGCTCGACCTCCTTGTCGAGTCGACGCAGACCGAGGTGAACCGCCTCAAGTCTCGCGAAGACCAGATGAAGGCGAAGGTCGAGGAGATCCGGAGGAACCCGGGCAACTTCCAGCGCGAAGAGATCTTCGGCGCGACCGACGAGCACGCCGCCGCGATGGCCCGCCGCATGACGATGGAAGGTCAGCTCAACTCTTTGCAGTCCAAGCGGAAGCTCATCGACCGCAGCGCGCAGATCCTCGCGACGGCGCAGCGTCAGCTCGCCGAGTACACCGCCCCGCCGCTTCCGCCCGACACCGCGCCGCTCATCGACGAGAGCCGTCTCCTTCAAGCAGTCGTCGACACCCAGGAGGAGGAGCGCAAGCGCATCGCGCGGCAGGTCCATGACGGTCCAGCGCAGGCGATGGCGAACGTCGTGCTGCAGTCAGAGATTAGCGAGCGGCTCTTCGACGTCGACGCGCAGAAATCGCGCGGCGAGCTCGCGTCCCTCCGGCAGATGGTGAACAAGACGCTGCAGGAGCTGCGCGGCTTCATCTTCGAGCTGCGTCCGATGATCCTCGACGACCTCGGTCTCGTGCCGACGCTCCGCCGCTATGTGCAGACGCTCATCGACAAGCACGGAGTGCGGATCGACTTCTCGAGCACCGGCCGGGATCGCCGCTTGCCGTCCGACGACGAGGTCGCGATCTTCCGTCTGATCCAGGACTCGCTCGTCGAGCGCATCGACAAGGCGCAGGCCAAAGACATCGTCCTCGGCCTGCAGTGGAAGGAAGACACGCTCGACGTGCTGCTCCAGAGCGACGGCAAAGAGCTGCCGCCCGACGGCGAGCTCCAATCCGGCATACGGCGGAGCGAGCGTCTGGAGCTCCTCCACGGTGAATCGACGCACGAGGCGCGCGCGGACGGCAACGTCGTGCTCAAGGTGAAGATCCCGATCCGGAGCGCTCCCCAGCTCGTCACATGACCGCGACGTCGGAGCTCACGACCGATCAGGTCGCCGAATATCTCGAAGCGACCTGCGCCCTCATCGAGTCCGAGCTCACAGCCCTTGGTGATGACAGCGGCTGGCACTTCGACCCCAAAGAGTGGTGCGCCAACCAGGTCGTGGGTCACCTCGTCGAGGCGGAGAAGCGCGGCTTCGCCGGTCGCATCCGCGACATCCTGGCCGGCAAGGAGAAGACGAGCGCGTGGGACCAGGAGGCCGTCGCGAACGAGCGGAACGACTGCGCGCGCATGGGCCAGAGCCTCTGGATGGAGTTCATGGGCATCCGCAACGACAGCATCAAGCTCGTGCGATCGCTCAAGTCGGGCGATCTCGGGAAGAGCATTGCGCACCCGATGGCAGGTCAGCTCAGGGTCCGCGACCTGCTCCACGAGTGGATCCATCACGACCGGAATCACACGCGTCAGCTCCTGCAGATCGGGCAGGAGCGCGTATGGCCGCACATGGGGAACTCGCAAAAGTTCAAGGGCGAGTAGCTCCGGTCTAGGTCGCAAGGCCGGCGGGTCCTGTCCCGGCTACGCGGGTCTCTCCCTCAGCGTACCCTCCCCGCCTTGCAGCTCACTGGCGTTCGCTGCGGGCGGGTCCCCGGGGCACCCGCGCTTCGTGAGAGACCCGCTGCGCCGTGCCACCCGCCGGGCCTGCGCCTACCGTCGCCCGAAAATCCAAATTGCGAGTAGCCATATGGGCGCCACAGGAATTCCCGCCTGTTGAATCAGCGCGCTGATGATTCCGGTCCCAACCCATATGACGGTCGCGCGCGTGCTCGTCGCTGCATTGGCGACTGCTGGATATGCCATCACGCCGTCGTGCAGCAGGGCATGCGGCGCCGCCAGGATCGACCAGGTCGACGCATCGACGACACGCGTCGTGAACATGTGTGAACGAATGAGAACGGCAGCCCCCGCGACCGCATAGAGCAGCACTGCGAGCGCGGCGTTCAAGACGATCTCCTCACCACCAATCACTCGGCGCACCAGCGCGGCGACGCCGAGCTCGCCCGGGCGAAGCTCGGTCGCGATTCGCGTGAGCAGGTCCGGGTAGCGCGCCATTCCCTCGAAGCCGACGGTCGCGAGCGAAACGAGCGCGACGATCACGGTGGTAATCACGAGACCGACCGCACGCCGGCGCTCGGTCAGCGCGACGAGTGCGAGGAGCGGCAGAAGCTGCGGACGGAAGGCGGCGAGACCCAGGAGCGCGCCCGACCAGAGCGGCGGCGCCCGAAGAGACGCCGCGACCGCGAGCAGCACGAACGGCGTTGTCTGCCCCTCGGTAAGCGCGATGAGAGATGGCGGCG
>WNGL01005342.1_pt1 | contig 29377 bp, 25 predicted proteins | sample 5400591 | NCBI WGS metagenome assembly WNGL01 (sample SAMN13153377, study PRJNA577476) | soil metagenome | isolation source: 80 cm soil or saprolite under Garry oak tree replicate 1 | place: USA:California | collected 2016-06-15 | reverse complement strand
ACCGGCGTTCCTGCTCAGCGTCGCTTACCGAGAACCAGTACTTGCGCAGCAGGATGCCGTCCTCGACGAGCAGCCGCTCAAAGATCGGGCACTGGTGCAGGAACCGGTGGTACTCCTCCTTTGTGCAGAAGCCCATGACGTGCTCGACACCGGCCCGGTTGTACCAGCTGCGGTCGAACAGGATGATCTGGCCGCCGGCTGGCAGGTGCTCGATGTAGCGCTGCAAGAACCACTGCGTCCGCTCGCGTTCGTCGGCGCCGGCAGCGCTGCGATCCGGGCGATGCGCGGGTTGAGGTACTCGGTGACACGCTTGATCGTGCTGCCTTTCCCGGCCGCATCGCGCCCTTCGAAGATCACAACGACCCGGGCGCTCTCGCTGCGCACCCACTCCTGCAGCTTCACCAGCTCAGCCTGCAACCGGAACAGTTCCTTTTCGTAGATTTTCCGCGGCAGCCGCTGTGGCCGTGCGTCCTGCCCGCCCGAGCCAGTTTTCTTGCTGTTCTTGCCCGCCATCGCCGTACCTCCATCCAGCCGCGGGGCCACCCGGGCACGCAACATGCCGGGGCAGGATCAGGCCGCGCCCACGGTCCCCGCCGCCCAGGTCGCGGGTTCTGCCTAGTGCCGTGCCCTCGGCACAGCCTTGAATAAGGATGTCCTTCCCGACAGCGGCGGCCGAGAAGCGAAGACCGACGGCCTATGCCCAGGATCTTGTCACCTTGCCCCGTCCAAGAGCCGTTGTTGGCCTTTGCTCAGCGCCATGGGCACGGCGGCAGCGATCAGGGAGTCGCGGCCTGCTTGGGTACGGCTCTCTTCCGCCGTTTGGAGACCGCCGTGCTACCATCCGCGGCGGCCGCCACCTTCGCCTGGGGCGACGAGCGTGACCAGCATGTCCGAAGACGACCGGTCTTTCTTGACCTCGACCACCCCAGGCAGCCTGGACAGCAGCACGCGGAAGCTCTTGCTGCCGTAATTGCGCTCATCAAAAGCCGGGTCGAGGGCCAGCATCTTGCTCTTCAGCCACGACCCGGTGGCCGATGCGTCCGGGGACTCCTCCATGGCCGCGATGACCAGCCGCTCAGCGTCGGCGATGTCGAACTTGGCCCCAACCTCGGCGCGGACCGCTGGGTTGACCGCCGCGACTATGGTTCCCCAGTACTTGTATTCCGAGCAGACCGCCACCAGCCGGGCACTTGCCGATGCCTTGGTGCCGACGCCGACAACGCGCTTGCCGAACTCCCGCAGCCGCTGGACCAGGGGCGAGTAGTCGCCGTCGCCTGCGACCAGCATGAACGTGCCGACGTCGGGATGGGTGATCAGTACTTCCATGGCATCAACCGCCATCAGGATGTCCGCGGCGTTCTTCTGCTGGGCGCCGAACCTGGTCACCTGGATCAAGGTGATCCCGTTCTGCGCCAGGTTCTGCTGATGCTTGCCGAACTCGGGCCGGGACCAGTCAGCGTAGGCCCGGCGGATTGTGGCGTTGCCGTAGTCGCGCAACAGAAGCTCAAGAGCCTTGTACGGGATCGGATCGACCTGTCCAGGCAGGTTCTCCCCGGCGCCGAGCGCCAGGTTCTCCAGGTCGATGAAGACCGCCACCTGGTTGGCTGCGGATGCCTCCGGCGGCATCAGGCGATACCGCCCGGCGTGTGCTTCTGCATGACAGCTTCCCTCTTATCTCTCATCCAGCCGGACGCAGGGCCGGACGACGCAGGGCGTGAGGTCACCTGTGCGTCAGTCTCCCCCTGGCAACAACGCTAGGCTAGCGCCGCAGCGGGTGCCTCAGAATTCCATGCGGTCATGAACGTCACCCTTCATGGCGACAAGCCCGCGCTCGTCGCGGTCGGCGGGGCCCAGTTCCTTGACCTCAGCGTCATAGATGCCATCGCTGGTGCCGCTATTGCCGCCATCAGGATGGTTTTTCCGTCTGCCTGTCCCTGCCGGCAGCTCATTTGCGCGGGGTGCAGACTGGAGTTCGTGCCGGCGTGGCGTCACCCAAGGAAGCACAGCCCGGCGACCCCACCAGAAACGCAGTGGCGCCGAGCACTTAGGCGGCGATGAGCCGCTCTGCCAGTTGGCGCCACCTGCTGGTGGACTGGTTCTGGGACGCGTCAGCGGTCACGGCGATAGCGACATGGTCGGCTCCGGCCTGTAGCTGCCTTGAAACGGCCGCTGCCACAGAATCGGCGTCGCCCCAGGGCACGAGGGCGTCAACAAGACGATCGGCCAGGTGGGCGATCTCGTCGCCGGTAAAGCCCATCCGGCGGAAGCTGGCCTGGTAGGCGGGGACCTTGCCGAGGAATCCGAGCGGCCCGCGCGCCATCGCCCGCGCCCGCTGGGGGTCGGTCTCGACCACGACAAGCTGCTCGACGGCGAGCGTGGTGTCGTCGCCGAGCCTGGAACGGGCGCTTGCCGTGTAGCCAGGCGTGACCAGGACCGGAAAGGCTCCGGCGGCGCGATCCCGGGCAAGATCGAGCATCTTCGGCCCGAGCGCGGCCATGATACGGGCCGTCGCCGGCACCGATTCCAGCCGCTCGAGGTAGGCGATCAAGGTCTCCAGCGGTTTTGGCCCGTGGGCGCCGCCGAGCCCGACGACGAAACGTCCCGGGTGCGTTGCCTCCAGGCCGGTGTAAAGGGCGGACACCTCACCGGCGACGAACCGGTCGACCGAGATGATCCCGCTGGCCACCCGCGCCCGCTTGGTCGCCCGCACGACATCGGCAATCTGGCTCAGACTCTGCAGCGGGCCGCCGGTGAGCCAGATCGTCTGATAACCCAGCTCCTCAAGCTCAACCGCAGTGTCGATGAACGCGTCATCGCCCGGACTCAGCACGGCGCCGACAGTTCCAAGCTCCATCTTCGGCACGGGTAACCTCTCCCACCATTTCAGCGTCCGCTACACAAGCTGGCCATCCTGCATTCCGCCAACACAGCCAGCAAGCAGCATGTTCCGCCGCGATCAGCCGCCGGGCACGTCCATTGCGGGGTGGTACATCCGCCCCGCCCCTGGCTGGCGGGCCAGCGGCAACGCACCGAGTCGCTTGATCCACTCATTGGGACCGCGGGAGGCCCATCCGGGCTATTAGGAGAGCCCGGCCTCGAAGCTCTGTCTCGCGGATGTATGAAAAAATGTCCCTATGCCTGATGTCACCGTGCCTCCAGGTGTAGGTGCGCCCGGCCCCCGGGCCGTGCGTGATGTAGCCGATGCGTATGTCATCTCCTCCGCCAAGCTCAACCCGCTGCTCGCCACCCGGCTGGGTCTGGGGTGGGGACAGGATGAACTGCCTGACCTGTCGCCAGCTGGCCAGCAGGCCCACGATGACCTCGCGCATTCGACGCTTGCCGAATTGGACGCGGTCCTGAGCGCAGGGCCACCGGACAACAGCGACGAGCGCATATGCGCCCGCCTGCTGCGCGAACGCCTGGAGGCCGGGCTCGCGCTGAGCGCATCCAGGGAGCATCTTCGCGATCTGGGGAACGTCTTCGGGCCCATCAACCAGGTACGGAACGTGTTCCTGCTGATGCCAACCGCCACCACAGACGATTGGGCGGTGATCGCCCGCAGGATGGCCCGGGTTCCCGACGCCCTTTCTGGCCAGCGCAGCTCCCTGAACGAGGGCGCCGGGCGCGGGCTGCTGGCGGCCTCCCGGCAGGTGACCACAGTCGTCGCACAGCTCGGAGAGTGGATGGCTGCAGTTGGGGGCCGTGGGTGGTTCGCGGGCCTGAGCGCTGGTGCCGACGTGCCGTCGGCGGTGCGCGCTGACCTCGACAGCGCCGCGGCGGCCGCCGACTCGGCCGTGTCTGACATGCGTGAGTGGCTGATCGCCGACTACCTGCCGCAGGCGGAGGGAACACCTGATGCTTTTGGAGAGGAGCGGTACCGGATCGGAGCCCGCCGGTGGACGGGTGCGGACATCGACCCGCGTGAGGCCTACGCCTGGGGCTGGGCCGAGTACCAGCGGCTCCGCGCGGAGATGGCGGAACAGGCGAGGGCGGTGCAGCCGGGAGCCACCGCCGCTGAGGCGATGCGGTACCTCGACGCGCATGGTGAGGCCGTTGAAGGTGTTGAGGAGATCCGGCTGCGGCTCCAGCAGCTCATGGACGACACGATCGCCCGCCTCGACGACAGCCACTTCCAGCTGGCGGACCCGGTAAGACGTGTCGAGGCCTGCATCGCGCCGGCGGGCAGTGCCGCTGCGCCTTACTACACCCCGCCAACTCAGGACTTCTCCCGCCCGGGCCGCACATGGCTTCCCACGCTCGGTGAGACCAGGTTCCCGCTTTGGAATCTGATCAGCACCTGGTACCACGAAGGTGTCCCCGGCCATCACCTCCAACTCGCGCACTGGGTCTACCTGTCGAGCCAGCTGTCGGTGTTCCAGACCAGCGTCGGCTCGGTGAGCGCGTGCGGCGAGGGCTGGGCGTTGTATGCCGAGCGGCTCATGGATGAGCTCGGGTTCTACGACTCCGACCCGGGCGCGCGCCTGGGATACCTGGACGCGCAAATCATGCGTGCCATCCGCGTTGTGATCGATATCGGCATGCACCTGCGGCTGAGAACCCCCGATGACTCGCCGCTGAATCCTGGCGAAACCTGGACGCCAGATCTTGGCCAATCGTTCTTCGCCGCGCACAGCGGCCGCCCCGCCGCGTTCGTTGCCAGCGAGATCGTGCGTTACCTCGGCTCACCCGGGCAGGCCATCAGCTACAAGCTCGGCGAGCGGGCATGGATGGCCGGCCGCCAGGCGGCCCGCAGCGCCCGCGAAGGCGGCTTCGACCTCAAGTCCTGGCACATGGCCGCGCTCTCGCTGGGCGCCCTCGGTCTCGACGACCTCGCGGACGAACTTGCCCGCTTGTGACAGCCGGGCGAACGTTCTAGGGCGTGCCCAAAGAGTGTGTGCCCGGCAGCGGTGTGACCGTCGCGGTGGCGAGTCGGAGTGGGGCACGCCCGGCGTGGCACAAGGCATGGGCGCTCGGATTCACCGCCCCTAGGCGTTATGTGCGTTTTCTCACACCTTGAGAAGTTCCCGGCCTTGCCTGGCCCTGCGATCGATCGCAGGCTTCCTGCCATCTATCAATGTCACTTTAAACCGTATAAGCAGGGACAACGCGTGGTATAAGTGTTGCCTTGGAGGCGAAGCGGGACCACGGAGGCGCTCCCGCGCACTTTCCAGATGCCGGGAGGAGCGTCGCAGTGGCCAGCACAGCGCCCGGTGCCGCACGCGTGCAGTCGCCTTCCCGGCATGCCCGGACCGCTCCAGACGAGGCAGCCCAGTCCGCTGGGCTGGCGAGCCTCCTGGCTCTGGCCCGGGCTGACCTGCCGACCCCAGACCCGTCCGTCGACGAAGAGCCCGCTGCGGCTCGCGGTGACTCGCCACCCGCAGCCTCTGGTCGCGATCCGGTCACGTTCTCCGCCGATCTAGGCAAGATCGCTGACGGTCAGGCAGCCTCCGGTGGCATCGGCGCACAGCCGAAAGACCACCGTGCCGCTGCCGCACCGGCATCCCCGCAGCGGAGGGACGACGACTCCGCCACGCCGGGTCCGTCAGAGGCTCGTGCTGACAACCCGGGCCCCGGCACGTCGCCGGGAGATGAGCCGTCCACGTCCGGCAGTGACCCAGCCGCCTCCGGGGGCGGCGGCGCATGGGCCTGGCTATCGGCCAAGCCCTCGGCAACTGTGGCGCCATCACCGTCCCGGGAACCTGCTGACCGGGCTGGTGCGCTGACAGATGCGCCGACTGAGCTGACAGATGCGCCGACTGAGCTGACAGATGCGCCGACTGAAGAGCCCGCCAAGACACGTGACACGCCTTCGGCAGACGCGGCCGACCAGGCGGCAATTAGCAGCAGCCTTACTGACCCCGCTTCTCAGCCGCCCGGTGGGCGCCGTACCGATTTCTGGACCCGTGCTGATGGTGGGCCGTCGGCGGGGGCGACCCCAGACCCGGTCAAGCCGGTCCATGAGCTGGTGCCGCCGGGCCCAGAACCGGTGCCCCCAGGCACGGAGTCGGTGAGACCGGGCCCAGATTTGGCGCAGCGCAGCCAAGGGCCAGCGAAGCCTGACCCACACCTGGTGAAGGCGAGCCCGGAGGCAGTGCAGCCGGGCGCAGAACTGGTGCAGCGGGGGCTGGAGTCGGTGTGGCCCGGGCTGGGGCGGGTGAAGCCGGGCCCAGAATTGAAGCCGCCCGTCCCTGAACCGGCAGAACGCTCACGTGACCTGGAGCCAGCATGGGATGGCGCAGCGACCACCGGCCGGGGCAATGCGGCGCCGCCCACCGCCAACCCTGCGACGGGCGCTGACGGACAACCCAGGGAACAGGCGTCGTCAATATGGGTCAGGAACACTGGCGGGCCTACGGTCGCTCCGCGACAGCAGCCGGGCTTGGACCTGAAGCCGCCGGTTCCCGAGCCCGCCGAGCACGCGCGCGGCCTGGAGCCAGTCTGGGCTGACCCGCCTTCCAACAGCCTGCGCCACGTGGCTCCGCCTGACACGGACCCAGCCGCCGCCCGGAATGGCGGGGCGGCGGCCCGGCGTGAGAGTGAGCAGGGCGTAGTACCGAGGGACCGGGCGGTGGCCGGGGCTGGCAGGGACCCAGGCGCAGTACCGAATGCCAGGGCGGTGCCGCGGCCTGGCAGGGACCAGGCCGCCGTACCGAACGGCGGGGCAGTGGCCCCGCCTAGTGGTGCGCCGCCCGCGCCAAAGACCGCAGCCATTCCCCGCAACGGTTCGCGGGCCACGACACCGGTATGGGCTGAATCGTCGGCCACGGCCTCAGGAGCTGCGGTTGTGGCGCGAGGGGCCGAGGTAGCGGTTCGCGGTGGCGGTGCGTCACAACGAACAGCGCCCGCGCCCCCGGCCAAACCGCCCGCTGATCGTTACGAGGGCATTTCCTGGGAGCCGCATCACACTCAGCCGAACACCCTTACCGACCTGCGGCGGCTGTCGGACGGAATGATCTTGGAGATTTCCTCCCATGGCCCGGTCCTCCGCGAGATGGACGGACCGCGCCGCCAGCTGCGTCGCAGTACCTTCGTCCCCGCGCTGAAGCGGCTGGACCGGGTGCTTATCGCTGGCATGAGCCTGGCCTGGGTGGCGTGCATAGCCGATTTCTGGGCGTGGTGGCTAGAGCCTGCCCACCGGGTCGGCGTCGCTGGCCTCATTATCAACAGCGTAGTGCTGCTCTACGTGTCAGGTTTTCCGCTCGCCTTCGTTTTCGCAGTTAACCGGCTGCGCAAGGTCAGCCCGGGAGTCGCGGTTCCTCTGCTCAGAGTGGCGTTCGTGGTGACGCGAGCGCCCTCCGAGCCATGGAGCCTGGTTCGGTCGACCCTGTCGGCGATGCTGGCGCAAGATTTCCCCTTCGACTACGACGTATGGCTCTGTGATGAGCAGCCGACCGCGGAGATCTTCGACTGGTGTGTCACCAAGGGTGTGAAGCTCTCCACCCGTAGCGGCATGGAAAGATACCACCGCGAGAGCTGGCCACGGCGTACGCGTTGCAAGGAGGGCAACCTCGCCTACTTTTACGACCGGTGGGGTTACAGCAATTACGACGTGGCGGTGCAGCTTGACTGCGACCACAAGCCTGAGCCTGGCTACCTGACCGAGATGGTCAGGCCCTTTTCCGATCCCGCGATCGGTTACGTGGCCGCACCCAGTGTCTGCGACAAGAACGCGGTTTCGTCATGGGCGGCGCGTGGGCGTCTTCACCGGGAGGCGACCTTCCACGGGCCGCTACAGCTTGGGCACAGCGACGGGCTCGCACCGGCGTGCATAGGTTCCCACTACGCGGTCCGCACGCGGGCATTGCGGGATATTGGTGGCCTGGGACCGGAACTCGCCGAGGACTTCTCCACCACCTTCTTGCTCACCGCCGCGGGCTGGCACGGCGCGTTCGCGATCGACGCAGAGGCGCACGGGGATGGCCCCACCACGTTCGCGGCGATGCTCGTGCAAGAGTTCCAGTGGTCGCGAAGCCTGACCTCGGTTCTGTTCGGATTGGTTCCACATCACTTGCGCCGTCTGCGGTGGCCGCTCCGGCTGCGGTTTCTCTACGCGCTGTCCTACTACGTGCTGATCGGCACGACGACCCTGGTCGGTGTAGCGCTCGCACCGATCGCCGCGGTAACCGGCCTCCCCTGGATGAAGGTCAACTACCTGGCTTTCCTCGCTCACTGGTGGTCGATCTCGTTCTGGATAGTCCTCATCGTCTTGCTGCTGCGCCGGCGCGGCCTCTGGCGGCCACCGAGAGCGCCGTTCGTGAGCTGGGAGAACTGGCTGTATGCGTTCACGCGCTGGCCCTACGTCGCCTGGGGTGTAGGTGCGGCCGTGCTGTACCGGTTGCGGCCCCGGCCTGTCACCTTCAAGGTGACGCCGAAGGGCGGCAGCGGCCTGGAACCGCTGCCTGGCCGGATCATGGCGCCGTACATCCTCATTGCCGTGGTGTCGTCCTGCGCTGCGCTGTACGGCGAGTGGCGCAGCAGCGTGCCGGGTTACGTCTTTCTCTGCATCCTCGGGGCACTGAGTTACACCATCGTGCTGCTCGCGGTACCGCTTCTGCACGCCAAGGAGACAGCGGCCGGAGCCGGGGTGTCCTTCGCAAAGGCACTATCGACCTCCGCTGGCCCGCTCATGATGGCCCTCTTGGCGGCGGTGGCGGTGGGAGTGGCGATCGCCTACTTCCCCGCTTTCCTAGCCCACGCATTCGGGACAACGTACGGCTTCGGGATGCGTGACTTTTCGATGCGTGGCTTTTCAATACATGGTTTCTCGAAACATGCCTTCGGCTTGTAGCTCATGAAGCGGGCCGGATCTACGGCGAGGGAGTTCTTAATGACTGTTCTGGTGACCGGAGGTGCCGGGTTCATCGGCAGCCATACGTGCGTCGAGTTGCTTGGGCAGGGCCACGAGGTGGTCGTTGTGGACGACTACTCCAACAGTTCGCATGCCGCCCTGGACGCGGTTCGGGAACTGGCCGGCCGACCGGTAGCGAGGTATGAAGTGGACTTGCGGGATCGCCAGGCCCTCAGCCGGGTCTTCAGCGAGCACCGGTTCGAGTCAGTAATTCACTTCGCCGCGAAGAAGGCAGTGGGCGAATCTACCCAGATTCCGCTGGACTACTTCGACGTCAACATCGGTGGAACCACCAATCTCATCCGCGTGATGCTCGACCACGATGTGACACAGCTAGTGTTCTCCTCGTCGTGCTCCATCTACGGGGACCAGTACGACTCTCCAATCACGGAGGACGACCCACCCCGGCCAACCAACCCCTATGCACGCACCAAACTGATTTGCGAGCAGATGCTGGCCGATACCTGTACGCGGTACCGCGAGCTGTCGGTCATCGCCCTGCGGTACTTCAACCCGGTCGGCGCTCACCCCAGCGGAGTCCTCGGAGAGGAGCCACGCGGAGTCCCCACCAACCTCATGCCACACATGATGCGGGTAGCGGCGGGACTCCTCGAGAAGCTCAAGGTCTTCGGGACGGATTACCGCACCGTCGACGGGAGCGGCGTGCGCGACTACATCCACGTGGTGGACGTGGCAGAAGCGCACTGTGTAGCGATGGCGCACCTGGCCGGCGAGCCCGGCTTCCGCGCCATGAACCTCGGCACCGGAGCCGGCGTCTCCGTTCTCCAGATGATCACGGCCTTCCAGGAGGAGTGCGGGGTGACAGTTCCCTATGAGATCGTCGGCCGGCGGCCGGGGGACGTGGCCAGCCTGATCGCCGATGCCACCCGCATTGAAAAGGAATGGTCCTGGCGGACCACCCGCGACGTCACGGAGGCCTGCCGCGACGCGTGGCGCTTTCAGCTGAGCCACCCGGGCGGTTACGCGTAGTCAACGAATCTATCGCGGGCGGGGAAGTCATGCGAATCACGGTCATCGGAACTGGTTATCTCGGGGCGGTTCATGCCGCATGCATGGCCGATACCGGTCACGATGTGCTCGGTATCGATGTCGAGCCGGTGCGGATTGCCGAATTGGCGGCTGGCCGGGCGCCGTTCTTCGAGCCAGGGCTTGAGAACATCCTGGTGCGGGCTGTTGCCTCAGGGAAGCTGCGTTTCAGCCCATCACTCGCAGAGGCTGCCCAGTTCGGTGAAGTCCACTTCATCTGCGTCGGCACGCCGCAGCTGCCCGGTTCACACGCGGCTGATCTGAGCAGCATCAATGCCGTCATCGATGGTCTGGCAGCCCACCTCACCCAGCCCTGCCTGGTCGTCGGGAAATCCACGGTGCCGGTGGGCACCGCCTCCCGGCTGGCGGAGATGCTCGCTGAGCATGCACCTGCCGGCTGGGGTGCTGAGCTTGCCTGGAATCCCGAGTTTCTCCGGGAGGGCATGGCCGTGCAGGACACGCTCCGTCCCGACCGGCTGGTAGCGGGTGTCACGTCCAGCCACGCCGATGCCGTGCTTCGTGCCGTGTACGCGCCCATGATCGAGGCGGGCATCCCGTATATGGTGACCGACCTGGCCACGGCTGAGCTGGTGAAGGTCGCCGCGAATGCCTTCCTTGCCACGAAGATTTCCTTCATCAACGCCATTGCGGACATCTGCGACGCGGCGGGTGCTGATGTGGTGACCCTTTCCGAGGCACTGGGAAAGGACAGGAGGATTGGCCGGGGGGCGTTGTCTGCTGGGCTGGGTTTCGGCGGGGGGTGCCTGCCCAAGGACATTCGCGCGCTGATGGCGCGGGCGGGCGAGCTTGGGGTCGCTGACTCGCTGGCTTTCCTGCATGAGGTCGATGAACTCAACACCCGGCGCCGGTCGCGGGTGGTGGCACTCGCCCGGGAACTGGTCGGTGGCTCCCTGCGGGAACGGCGGGTCGCGGTCCTTGGAGCCGCGTTCAAGCCTGGCAGCGATGACGTGCGCGATTCACCGGCGCTCGCCGTTGCCACGGCCGTTCATGCGGAGGGTGCGCTTGTCCGAGTGCACGACCCGGTTGCGATCGACAATGCCCGCAGGGCCTTCCCGTTTCTGGATTATGCGCCAGAAGCTGAGAAAGCATGTGAACACGCGGATATTGTGCTCCATGTGACCGAGTGGAGTGACTATCGCGAGCTGGATCCTGCCGCCCTGCGTTCCCTTGTCAGCGAGCCGCGGATCCTGGACGCACGAAACGTCCTCCCATTGGATCGCTGGCGGGCTGCGGGATGGACTGTGCGTGCACTGGGCCGTACCTGCCGGTGAGCAACCGCGCGCCGGGGTGCGCCCGCGCGCCACTGAGGCCGGATGGTGATTAGCGGTATGTTGCGTCGTCCCCCGCGGGCTTGCCGGGAGCGGATGTTTCGAGGGCTGTGGAATTGGGGTTCTGCGACCGTTGCGCTCCCCCGCCGCACGGCTAGCTTGTCCGCCCTGTGCGCGATCGGGCTTGCCGCCACGGGGGGCCTCGCCTCCTGCAGTTTCAACTACGCGGCGCCCGGCCCCCCGACGTTTTACGTTAGCCCGTCCGGAAATGACACTGCGGCAGGCACTTCCACGACATCGGCGTGGCGGACCCTGCGCAGGGCAAGCACGGCCGTGATCCGGCCGGGGATTCGTTTGCTGTTTCAGGGAGGCAGGCAGTTTACCGGCCAATTGAGGATCACCCCCGGCGACGCGGGCGACCCGGCCATCCCGGTCATTGTTGGTTCGTATGGCCAGGGCCGCGCCACTATCATTAGCCGGCGCGGCGCCGGGGTCGTTGTCTACAACACGTCCGGGGTTAACATCAGCAACCTGATCGTCGTTGGAAAGCACTCACCCGCCAGCGGCTCCGGGATCAACCTGTATGCCGATCTGCCCGGAAACCGAAAGCTCGACCACGTCGATATTGATCACGTCGACAGCAGCGGATTCGCCTATGGGATCGGGATCGGCAGCGGGAACGGCACGAGCGGCTTCCGCAACGTCCGCATCAGCAATTCCGCGCTGCACGACAACCTTGTAGAGGGCCTCCTAAGCTACGGGCTTCCCTTCAACGCGGCGGCTCCGAAATACCCACATTCCGGCATCGAGGTGTCGCATGTGGTCGCCTACCATAACCTCGGAGACCCAGCCAGCAAGCTCACCAGCTCTGGCAGCGGAATCGTGCTGGGAGACGTCAGTGGCGCCACCGTGTCCTGGACAGCGGCCTACGACAACGGGGGTTCCGGCGGTGACCGGCACGCCGGCCCACAGGGAATCTGGACCTACGACTCCACCGGAGTGGTAATCGAGCACTGCCTGTCCCATAACAACCACAGCGCCAACTTCGTTGACGGTGGCGGCATGGACCTGGACCAGAACGTCTCCCATTCAACTATGCAATACAACCTGTCCTACGGGAATAATGGGGCGGGATTCCTGGTTTACACTGGCCAGAAGAACAGCTCTGATACCGGTAACCTTGTGCGGTTTAACATCAGTAGCGGCGATGCGCAACGGTGGCCCTTTTACGCAGGCATTACCATTATTGGCCGGATCAGCAATGCGGCCATCTACCAGAACACAGTGATCGCGTCATCCCGGTCCAATCCGTACCTTGCCTCACTGGCGGTGCAGATTGGGCCCGGGCTGCATAGGGTAACGATACGCAATAATATATTTGTCACCTATCAGCCCGGCCCGATCCTGGTCGCTCGGCTCCCGTACTCCCGGACAGACCTGCTCATGCAAGGCAACGACTACTTCGGTGCGCGCGGGCCAGCAGGGTTTCGGTGGGGAAATGCAACCTACACCTCGCTGGCCGAATGGCAGTCGATGAGTGGCCAGGAGACGCGGGCGGGCAGGCAGACCGGCTTCGATGTCAATCCCGGCCTGGTCGGGCCGGTGCTTGGTTTGGGGTTCACGCAGGCGGCCTTGGGTGATGGTGCCGGTTTCGCGCTGCGCCCAGACTCCCCACTGGTCGGGTCTGGGCTCGACCTCTGGCGCCTGTTCCGCATCCAGCGTGGCCCGGTGAACTATGCGGGGCGCCCACTGGCGAATACCACGCCAAACATTGGTGCCCAGTGACGATCAGCGGTCCCAAGAGTTTGGGGGCGGACGGCTCGCTTGGGAGATTAGCGGCGCGGGGGTTTTGCGGACGCGCCGGAGTGCCACAGCCCGGGTTCAGCTGACACGGCCGAGTGCCGCAGCACTGCGGGTCTCCTCCGGCCGGGAGCGGAACCACTCGATCGTCCGGCGCAGGCCCTCCTCGACCGCAACTTCGGGCTGCCAGCCGAGTGCTTCCTCGGCGCGGCTGATCACCGGGCAGCGCCGGGCGGGGTCATCCACAGGGAGTGGGTGGTGCTCGACTGGTGACGCAGATCCGGTGAGGCGGAGGACGAGCTGGGCGAAGTCAGCAACGGTGAATTCCTCTGGATTCCCCAGATTGACAGGACCTGGCTCAGCTGAATCGATCATGGCCACGATGCCACGGATCAAGTCCTCGACATAGCAGAAGGACCGGGTCTGGCTGCCGTCACCGTAAATGGTCAGCGGCTCGCCATTGAGTGCCTGGGTGACGAAGTTGGTGACGATCCTGCCATCTCGCGAGCTCATCCGGGGGCCGTAGGTGTTGAAGATGCGCACGATCCCGGTGTTCACTCCCCGCGCCCGCCGGTAAGCAGACGTCAGCGCCTCTGCGTATCGTTTGGCCTCGTCATACACACTGCGCGGGCCGATCGGGTTCACGTTTCCCCAGTACTCCTCCGGCTGGGGATGAACGGCCGGGTCTCCATAGACCTCGCTTGTGGAGGCGAGCAGGAGGCGTGCCCCGTGACGCTCCACCAGGCGGAGCGCGTTCTCGGTGCCGCGGCTGCCGACTGCCAGTGTTTCCAGCGGGCGGAGCAGATAGTCCGGTGGTGACGCCGGGCTCGCGAGGTGCGCGACGACATCGATGGGGCCCGGGATGTCAAGTTCCTCGCTGACGTCGCCTGCCACGAATTCGAACGCGGGATTGCCCAGGAGGTGCGCCACGTTAGCCCGGCGGCCAGTCGCAAAGTTGTCCACGCATACGGCGATATCCCCCCGGTCAACCAGGGCGTCACACAGGTGCGAGCCCAGGAAGCCAGCCCCGCCGGTGATAACAGCACGCATGTACGTCCCTTTCGCTAAGGCAAGGGCTCGCACCGGCTGATGTCCGCGCGCTGTCAGCATGGCCGCCGCGTGCGGGCGGCGGGGTCGGGCAACGCCGGTCGGGCAACGCCGGTCGGACAACGCCGGTCAGACAACGCCGGTCGGACGGGGTGACCGGACGGGGCGGCCGGACGGGCGGCCGGACGGACACCGGCCGGACACAGATTCAGGCAAGGGGCGGGCGGGACGAGGCGGGTTTCAGATTCAGGGAGGAGCGGGCGGGACGACCGCGATCATCGTGAGGGTGACCGCGGAGGCTCCCTCGTTCGCGTAGGTATGCGGGAGGCTGCCGGGGAAGCGGGCGCACTCCCCGGGACCGACCCGGTGCCGGGCCCCAGCGACCGTGAGGGTAAGGGTGCCAGCTTCCACCCAGGCCAGTTCCCGCGAGGAGGCAGCGTGCGCGTCCCCACCAAAGGACTCACCAGGCTGCAGAATCCAGCGCCAGAGCTCAGCTGCCCACGGCGCTTGAGTCGCGGCGATGATGGTCCCGGTTCCGCCCGAGGGCCCCTGCCACAGCGTGCGCGCCTGGGCTGGCCCGGTGATGTGCACTGGCGGTTCACCCGGACTGTCGAGCAACAGGGTGACCGGTACGCCGAACGCGTCGCTGATCCGGGCCAGCGTCGCAAGGTTGGGATTGGAGCGTGCCTGCTCAAGCGCGACCAGTACGCCCTTGCTCACGCCGGACCGGGCGGCGAGGTGGTCGAGCGACCAGCCCCGCTCGGCCCGCAACGACTGCAGTGTGTGCGCCAGTGCGCTCGTCAGATCGTGGGTGGGCACGTGAGCTGCCACCTCCCATCAGGACCGCCGGATCAGCCACCTCCCGGGGCCCCGATGGGCCTTAGCCGGCTGGCGCGGCACGGGAGCGGCGGTCGGTTTACTGTACTACTTGTTATAATATTCCGACCGAACGGCCCGGGGGGTGCAGGCGACATTTCAAGGCTGGGCACGGGCGGGTCCAGGGCCAGGGCGAGGGTTGAGGCTAAGGCGAGATTTGAGGCTAAGGCAAGGCTTGACGCTAGCGTAGGCGAGGTTCATGGTGGTCGTGTTCGCGTTGGCGGCAGCTCTTCTATATGGCAGTGCAGACTTCCTCGGCGGAGCGGCATCCCGGCAAACCCGGGCCATGTCCGTCGTGACGGTCTCGGCGCCGGTGGGGGCGCTGGCCATGCTCGCGGTGGCGCTTGTGGGGGGCGGGTCGGCCCACGCCAGCGGGCTGGCCTGGGCGGCGGCGGGCGGAACCGTTGGCGGTGTCGGGCTGATCGTGTTCTACGCCGGCCTCGCCGCCGGGCCGATGAGCGTGGTTGCCCCTGTTTCCGCCTTGACGTCCACCATCTTGCCGGTCGGCGTGGCGCTCGCCGGTGGCGAGCGCCCGGGAATGCACGTCTACACGGGGGTGATTGCGTGCCTGGCCGCCGTCGGGCTGGTCAGCTTGCAGGGCGCAAGGCCAGCCAAGCCAGTGACACCGGCGGCAGGACAGGCCGGAGCGGGGGGTGACCGGGTCGTGAGCCGTCCAGGCAGCCACCACGGTACGGCTCGGGGACTCGGATACGGGATCGCGGCAGGCCTGTCGTTTGGCGTCTTTTTTGTGTTTCTGCGGAACGCGGGTACCTCGGGAGTGTTCTGGCCGGTCTGTGTGGCGCGGCTGGCCGGGACGTCGGTGGTGCTCGCCGCCGCCCTCCTGCTCGGAGCCCGCCCGGTCTGGCGCAGCGCAGGCAGCGTCTGGTGGGCGACCGTGGGCTCGGGGATCCTCGATGCCGCGGCGAACATCTGTTACGTCCTGGCGACCCGGGCCGGGCTGTTTGGCATCGCGGTCGTTCTCACGTCGCTGTATCCCGGGATCACCGTGCTGCTGGCCCGGGCGGTGCTGGGCGAGCGGACCCGGGCAGTACAGCGGGTCGGCCTGGTGCTCGCCGCGGCGGGCGTCGCTCTGGTGACCGTGTAGCAAGCTTGTACAGGCCGCAGGCAGACTCGTGCGGCCGGACGCTGCGTTGTGGTCGTCCGGCCGCACGAACCCCGGGGAAGGGATTGAGGGCTAGCTTGTCAGGTTAGTCGTCGCCACGGTCCCTGTTCGGGGGGTTGGGTCCTCCTTGGGGTGAGGGCCGGGTCCAATCCGTGCGGGCAGGGCCGCGCCTGCTCCGGTTGTCCTGCGGGCCCTGCGGGGGTGGAGTGCCCCCGCCTTGCTCACCCGAGCCGTTCGGAGTTCCAGTGGGCGGCTCTGGGGCGGGTTCGGGTTTGAACAGCAACTCACAGACCTTGAGGTAGAGCTGCTCCGGGTAGGGGATGTAAGTCACCGTACGCAGCGCCTGATCCTGGCCTGCTGATTCGAGGATGAACTCACCGTACCCCAGCAGGCGCCCCATGGCTGAACGCTGGAAGCTCATGTCGGTGACTTTGACCAGCGGCATCATGTCCACTCTCCGCGTGACCAGCCCGGTGGTCTGGATCATCCGCGTGGACGTGACCACGAAGTAGCCGACCCCCCATTCGGCGGCGTTCCACAGCAGCCATGCGAGGAGCCCCAGCCAGGCGATCCAGACCACGTTCCGCAAAGTGGACTCGTGCCGCAGCAGGGTGTAGCTGAGCACCGCGGCAACGATGAGCCCGGCCGCCGTCAGGCTGATCGGTCCCATGAGGACGGCTGGGTGCTTGCGGACGGTGACGACCTGCCGCTCGTGGGGCAGCAGGTATTTTTTGATGTCAGCTGGGGGTTTTGGGCCTGGAGCGGTCAGTCTCATGTGCGGGACGCCTGAGCGCTCATAGCTTGTTCAAAAAAGTTGCCAGGGAACTGCCGGCTGCCCTCAACATATCGAGGAGGTTGTGCATGGCGTTTGCCGCGCCCGTCGGCTTCGTCACAAGGTAGTACGCCAAAAAGATGACGATCGCCCACGTGACGATCTTCTTGATCGGCATGATTAGCTCCTACAAGCTGCGCGCCGGTCCGTCATCCCAGCTTAGCTCAGAGTGATTCCTTCACCAATCTCGCGAACCGCTGGGACCCTACGGTACCTCTACCCCGTGATGCGGCACGGTTACCGCGCCGGCCAGCCACAGGAAAAACCGCTCTCCGCGCCGTTACCCGTCGCCTGTCCCTCCCGTAACGGTAAGCTGCCACTATATAGCGATTCGTAACAACATTTCCAGTCAAGTCCCACCTTTCCAGTCAAGTCCCACCTTGTGAGGTGCCCAGGATTGCCGGACATGAGGGCAGCCGATCTGAGACCATTTTCTTCCCGGTGGCCATAGCGATGGAGTGAGCGGTGACGGATTCAAGCAGTGACGATGTCGCCGTCATCGTGTACCGGGAAGACGAGACCTGGGATGTCGACCTGCTGCCAACGGCGCTCACCGAGGACCTTGCCGGCCTGATGCATGCCCTGCACCAGCAGCCCAGCATCGGGGGCACCCTGGGGCTGGCAGCGGTGGGTGACGATTTCTTCCTCGTCGTCCGGGTTCTTGCCGGCCAGGTTTCTGTCTTCCTCTCTGACCTCACCGCTGCGGTCGACTGGGCGCTGGCCCGGCAGGTGCTCGACTACCTGGAACTCGATGTTCCCGAGGAAGAAGATCTCGACCAGGTCCTTCCCGCCGGGGATCTGTCGATTGTCGCCGACCTCGGTCTCGACGAGATGGACCTGGGCATGGTCGCCGGTGACCTGGACCTTTTCCCGGATGAGGCGCTCGCCATCATCGCCCGCAAGCTCGGCTTTGGCCAGGCGCTTGAGCGTGCGCTGGCCCGGTAGCCTCTCGGGGTGACCATCGGCTACCTCGGGTCGTTTGAACCCGCGATGCGGGAGGCGCTGGGCCAGGCGGCCGCGGCTGGCGCGCCCGGCCCAGACGTCCCGGTGGGGGCGGTGATTCTCGGGCCGGCGGGGGCCGTGCTCGCCCGTGCGCACAACCGCAGGGAGCTAGACGCCGACCCGACCGCGCACGCCGAGATCGTCGCCTTGCGCGCGGCAGCGCGGACAGCCGGAACGTGGCGGCTGGATGGCTGCACGCTGGTGGTCACGCTGGAACCTTGCACCATGTGCGCGGGGGCGGTGACCGCGGCACGGATCACGCGCCTGGTGTACGGCGCCGCTGACCCGAAGGCTGGCGCGGTGGGGTCGCTATGGGATGTGCTGCGTGACCGGAGGCTCACTCACCGGACTGAAGTGATCGGGGGCGTGCTCGCCGAAGAATGCGGTGCGCTGCTGCGGGAGTTCTTCGCCCAGCGCAGGCGCCCGCACGCGTGAAGTTGCCGGCGGCCTTGACAACCAGAGATCGGGTAGGCTCTGCCGCGGTGGAGTCGCCTAGTGGCCGAGGGCGCACGCCTCGAAAGCGTGTGAGGGGGCAACCCCTCCGTGGGTTCAAATCCCACCTCCACCGCGCTCTGAACAGGATGAACGCCAACGCCGGGCGGGCCGATCATGAGGACGTCCGGCGTGCACTCGTTCCGTCTCAGTTTCCGGCCACCGGACGCGGCGTGCAGACAGTATTCGTCTCGCCCCCCGACTTGGCCGGCCCCGAAGACGTGCTCCGCCTCACCCCGGTGGCCGCTGCCTTCGCCTGACCCGCTGCTGGATGGCCGGACTCCGGATCAGGTGTCGTAGTGCGCATCAACGCGGCAGTGAGCCTCGCGATGTCGCCGCAACTATTCCGGTTTCACGGATGGGGGCGCAGAGTGGGGCCAGGAGGTGGTCGCGGTGGGTGATGCGGTCGTCGGGGTTGTGGCGAACCCGCTGTCCGGTCGCGACATCCGGCGCCTGGTTACTCAGGCCTCGGTGTTCCCAACCGCCGAGAAGGCCAACATGATCCAGCGCATGCTCACTGCGTTCGGTGCGGTTGGCGTGCACCGAGTCCTGCTCAGCACTGACCTCGGCGGCATCTCTGCATCGGTGTTCCGCGCGATCGGGCGGCGCCGCGGTCAGGACGGCCGGTGGCCGGAGGTCGAGTTTCTCGACGGCCAGCCGATCCGGCAGACCGCGCAGGACACGGTTGACGCCGTCCGGCGCATGGTTGCCGCGGGCGCGCGTGTGATCGTCTGCCTCGGCGGTGACGGCACCGCCAGGGTCACGGCGTCGGCGGCCGGCGACGTGCCGATGCTGGCGCTATCGACGGGAACCAACAACACCTTTCCTGCGGTCCGGGAGGCGACCATCGCTGGCCTAGCGGCGGGCCTGGTCGCTACTGGCATGGTCCCGGCCAACGGCGTGGTAAACCGTGCCAAGCTGCTCGAGGCGCGGGTGGGTGATCGGGTAGAGACGGCGCTCATTGACGTCGCTGTGTCCACTGAACGCCATGTCGGGGCCCGCGCGGTCTGGGATCCGGCGACGCTGACCCAGCTCTTCTGCGCATTCGCGGAACCCGACGCGATCGGCCTGTCCAGCATCCTGGGCCAGTTGTCCCCCGTCGCCCGCCACGAATCACACGGGGTCACTGCGCGCATTATGGCCGGCGCGGCACGACAGGTCCTCGCTCCAATCGCGCCTGGTCTGGTCGTGCCGGTAGGGGTGCGCGAGATCGAGCGGATGCGTCCCGGATCCGTTCATCCGATCGATGCGCGGGCAGGCGTTATCGCCGTCGACGGCGAGCGTGAGCTCACCTTTGAGCCAGGCGAGCAGCCCACCGTCCGGCTGCGCGCTGACGGGCCGCGGTGCGTAGATGTGCCCGCGGTCCTGGCGGCGAGCGCTCGCCTCGGCCTGCTCAAACGCGCCCGTCAACGGTCCTCGTCCAACTAGGAATGCACGCACCGACCGTCCAGGAGGAGCACATGACCGACACGGTGGAGCGGAGAGTTCTGACTCGGGAGCAGTTGCTGAGCGTCTACCGGACAATGCGGGCAATCCGCGAGTTCGAGGAACGCGTGCACGCGGAGTTCGCGACCGGCGAGATTCCGGGTTTCGTCCACCTGTACGCAGGCGAGGAGGCCTCGGCGGTGGGCGTATGCAGCAATCTCGACGACCGTGACACCATCGCCAGTACCCATCGCGGCCATGGCCACTGCATCGCCAAGGGCGTTGACGTCAGCGAAATGATGGCCGAGATCTACGGTCGCAGGACCGGCAGCTGCCATGGTAAGGGCGGCTCGATGCACATCGCCGATCTTTCCAAGGGCATGCTCGGCGCTAATGGCATTGTCGGCGGCGGGCCGCCTCTGATCTGCGGGACGGCACTGGCCGCCAAGATCAAGGGCACCGGCGCCGTCAGCGTCGCGTTCTTCGGTGACGGCGCGAGCAACCAGGGCACGACGCTTGAGTCTATGAACCTGGCCTCCGTGTGGAATTTGCCGGCCGTCTTCGTCGCCGAGAACAACGGCTATGCCGAGACCACATCCAGCACCTGGTCGGTGGCCAGCGACAACATCTCCGACCGCGCGGCAGGATTCGGCATGCCGGGTGTCATCGTCGACGGCTTCGACTTCTTCGCGGTGCACGAGGCGGCGAGCGAGGCGATCAGCCGCGCCCGTGAAGGCGGCGGTCCGACGCTCCTCGAGATGAAGTTCACCCGCTACTTCGGCCACTTCGAGGGCGATCAGCAAACCTACCGTGCCGGCGAGGTCGAGCATGCGCGGGCCGAGCTGGACTGTCTGAAGCGATTCGCTGCCCGGGTGATCGAGACCGGCGAACTCACCCGTTCCGGCCTCGACGCCATCGACGCCGAGGTCGCGGCCATGATCGACAAGGCCGTCGCCGGGGCGAAGGCCGCACCGCTGCCGACCGAGGCAGATCTGCTCACCGACGTCTACGTCCGCTACTGATTGGAGGCTGGCCATGGCACGCACCATCACCTACCGCGAGGCGATCAACGAGGCGCTGGCCCAGGAAATGGAGCGCGACGAGAGCGTCATCGTCATGGGGGAGGACAACGCGGGCGGCGAGGGATCGCCCGGCGAGGAAGACGCCTGGGGCGGTGTGCTCGGTGTGACGAAGGGGCTGTACCACAGGTTCCCGGGCCGGGTGCTCGATACGCCTATCTCCGAATCAGCGTTCATCGGCGCCGCGATCGGCGCGGCAACGGCCGGCATGCGCCCGGTTGCCGAGCTCATGTTCGTCGATTTCATGGGCGTCTGCTTCGACCAGATCTACAACCAGGCGGCGAAGTTCCGGTACATGTTCGGCGGCAAGGCGGTCACGCCTGTCGTAATCCGCACCATGTACGGGGCCGGGCTTCGTGCCGCTGCGCAGCACTCACAGTGCCTGTACCCGCTGTTCACCCATATCCCGGGACTGAAGGTGGTCGTTCCGGCGACACCGTACGACGCGAAGGGCCTGCTGACGCAGGCGATCCGCGACAACGACCCGGTGATGTTCTTCGAGCACAAGGCGCTCTACGACATGGCTGGGCCAGTGCCGGAGGAAGGCTACGCGCTGCCGTTCGGCGAGGCGAACGTGGTGCGTGAGGGCGGCGACGTCACGATCGTTGCGCTGGGCCGCATGGTGCACACCTCGCTTGAGGCAGCTGAGCAGCTCGCCGCCGCTGGAGTGCAATGCGAGGTCGTCGACCTGCGCACGACCAGCCCGCTTGACGAGGACACCGTGCTGGAGAGCGTCGAGGGCACCGGCCGGCTCGTCGTGGTGGACGAGGCGCACCCGCGGTGCTCGGTGGCCACCGACGTCTCGGCGCTAGTCGCGCGGAAGGCTTTCGGCGCGTTGCGGGCCCCGATTGAGATGGTGACAGCCCCGCACACGCCGGTGCCCTTCTCGAACACGCTCGAGGACCTCTACATACCTGACGCGCAGCGCATCGCGAACGCCGTGAAGAGCCTGGCGGAGTGGACTCGGTGACCGACGAACGGATCGTCGCCGTCACGATGCCGAAGTGGGGCCTGTCGATGCAGCTCGGCAAGATCATCGGCTGGATCGTCTCGGAGGGCGATGATGTGAGCGTCGGCGACGAGCTCGCAGACATTGAGACGGACAAGATCGCGGGGACCCTGGAGGCAGCCAGCGCCGGCACGGTACGGCGGATTATCGCAAGATTGGGTGAGGACGTGCCCGTCAGCGGCACCATCGCGCTGATCGCTGCCGCCGACGTGAGCGACGATGAGCTCGACGGTGTCGTGCAGGAGGCCCGCGCGGTGATCGACGCCGGCGTGGCCGACGAGGCCGCCAGCGGGCCCGCCGTCGAGACTGCCGACATCGGCGGACGGAAGATCTGCTACGCCGGGGCCGGCCAGGACGGCGACGTAGTCCTGCTCGTCCACGGCTACGGCGGTGACCGCGACTCTTGGCTTTTCCTGCAAGAACCGCTGGCCGCGCGTCATCGCGTGTACGCGCTCGACCTGCCCGGGCACGGCACGTCATCCAAGGACGTCGGCGACGGCTCGGTCGATACGCTGGCCGGCGCCGTCGCCGGCGTACTTGACGCGATCGGCGCCGAGCGTGCCCACTTGGTCGGTCATTCGCTGGGCGGCGCCGCCGCTGTCGCCGCCACTGCCCGGGACCCGCGGCGGATCTCCTCGCTCACACTGATCGCGCCGTCTGGCTTTGGGTCGGCAATCAACGCTGGCTACCTGCGCGGCTTCGCCGACGCACAGACGCGGCGCGAGCTCAAGCCGCTCATCGGCCAGCTATTCGCCGACGAGAGCCTGGTGACCCGCCAAGTGATCGATGACCTGCTCGCATACAAGCGCCTGGACGGGGTCGACGCGGCACTGCACGCCTTGCTGGGCACACTCCTGGACGGCGACAAGCAGCGCACAGACTCCACGGCAGCTCTCGCGGCGATCGGCGGCGCAGTGCCGGTCACGGTGATCTGGGGCAGGGCGGACCGCATCATCCCGCCTGCGCAGGCCGAGTCTGTCGCCCGCGCGGTCTGCTACCTGCTCGACGGCGCCGGGCACATGCCGCACATGGAGCGGCCAGCGGAGGTGCAGGCCGCGATCGAGGAGGCCATCGCCAGGGCAGGATGAGCAGGTTGGGCGGCCACAGGCCGCTGCACACCGTCCGGCGCGAGCTGCCGACTCACCTTGGCTCGCTTGGCTCGCTTGGCTCGCTTGCCGGTGAGCATCACGTCGAGCCGCCCCGGCGCCAGGCTCGGGAGCGACGGTCCTGCGTGGCTGGCGTTTTGCGTGAAAGATTTTGGATGCCGACGCTTGCGCCTTCCACCCCAGCACTCGCGCAGTCACGCCACGACCATCGTCCACGCTGGCACCACTGACGAGTTAAGACCCCATTGAACCCTAAATACCCATTAAGGCATTCTTGGGGTATTTGCCGGTGATCATGCTGAGTGTCCTGTCATCCTTCCGTGAGGAACGTTCAGGGAGCCGGTCGACCAGCGCATAACGCGTTCAGTAGACGGGCGCGGATCGGGCGTAAGGAAGGTCTGTGACTCCGGAACCCAGGCATCGCAGGAAACGAAAGATCAGAAGAACGGGGCGGCACACCCCGCCATCCCAGGTGGAAAAGGTCGCGCAGCAGGCAAAAAAGGCCGCCCCGGCCGTCGCAGTGGTAGGCGCGCTGGCGGTGAGCCCGCACGTGAATGAGCTTGTCGCAGCGGGCCGGGCGCCGGCGGCGACGCAGGTGATCCAGGCTCATCTCGACGCGGCCGTGGCCCAGGCACACCGGATGTCCCACGTCTACACCGTCCGGCCCGGCGACACGCTGTCGAGCATCGCGCGGCGGATCTACGGGCATTCCGGCGAATGGAAGCGGATCTACCACGCGAACCGATCGAAGATCAGGAACCCGAATTTGATCTTCCCTGGCCAGGACCTGCGGGTGCCCCACGGCCCGCCAGCCCAGGCCCATCACACCAACGGCCATGGCCGTCACGATGGAGGCTACAAGCCGCGGCATTCCAAGGGCAGGCAGGCCCACCACGACAAATCCCACCATCACCAATCCCACGGCCTGCATGGAACGCTGGGCTGCTCGGGCCTGGAGCACTTGTGGGAATCGGCGGGAGGGCCGCGCTGGGCCGCGGTCACGGCGGCGTCGGTTGCCATGGCGGAGTCCAGTGGCAGGCAATACGCCACCGGGCCCGTTGGCGAGCGCGGGTACTGGCAGATCCACCCCATTCATGGATCGCTGTCCACGTACCGGGCCTGGGGAAACGCCCGTGCGGCGGTCATCCTGTCGCGGCACGGCGCCAACTGGTCACCGTGGACAACCTACGTGGACGGCGTCTACGCGGGGCGGTGCTGATCCGCGCACGTCGTCGCGCCTGCGGCCCAGGGCTCGCACGGCCGCCGGCTGCTAGCGGTCGGGCTCGGCCAGCTCGGATATGGGCAGGGTGCCGGTCACGGTGGTGCCAAGCCCAGGTTTTGATTGGATCTGGAAGGCGCCGCCCAATGCGGCCAGCCGGTCGGCCATGCCTTGCACGCCGGTGCCATGCGTGGCCGTTGTGGTGTCGAAGCCTGTGCCGTCGTCAATGACGGTGAACGTGAGGTAGTCGTCCGGGCACGACAGGGTGATGGCAGCAGCGCCATCGCAGGCCCGGAGCCACGCAACCGCAACACACGTTTCAACGGAGCTACTCGCCCCTGTTGAACACGCCCCACTACCGGTCAAGTAGGGCGAATCGAACAGATGAGAGAACTCGTCTCACGGTGTCCGCGAGGGCCTCGGTCAGGTGCCGACGTAGGCCGCGAGGTGCTCGCCGGTGAGGGTGGAGCGGGCGGCGACGAGGTCGGCGGGCGTGCTCTCGAAGACGATCCGGCCGCCGTCGTGGCCGGCGCCGGGGCCGAGGTCGATGATCCAGTCGGCGTGCGCCATGACCGCCTGGTGGTGCTCGATGACGATGACCGACTTGCCGGAGTCGGCGAGCCGGTCGAGGATGGCGTGCGCGGCCGGCGTGCTGGCCTCGCCGGCGCCGAAGAACTCCTCGGCCTCGGTCACCGACATCGCGAGCACCTCGCTGATGTCGCGGCCGCCGAGGTGGTGGTCCAGCACCGATGCCTGGAACCGCTTCCCCTCGCACTCCTCGCAGGTGGTGGCGACGCCGGCCATCATCGCCAGGTCGGTGTAGATGACGCCCGCGCCGTTGCAGTTGGGGCAGGCGCCCTCGGAGTTGGCGCTGAACAGCGCCGGCTTCACGCCGTTGGCCTTCGCGAACGCCTTGCGGATCGGGTCGAGCAGTCCGGTGTACGTCGCCGGGTTGCTCCGTCGCGAGCCGCGGATCGCGCCCTGGTCGATCGACACCACACCCGCTCCGGCGGGGATCGACCCGTGCACGAGCGAGCTCTTGCCGGAGCCGGCGACGCCGGTGACGACGACAAGCACCCCGAGCGGGATGTCAACGTCGACGTCGCGCAGGTTGTGCTCCGTCGCGCCGCGGATCTCCAGCGTGCCGGCGGGCGTCCGCACCGTCTCCTTGAGGGCGGCCCGGTCGTCGAGATGGCGGCCGGTGATGGTGCCGCTGGCCCGCAGCCCCTCCACGGTCCCCTCGTAGCAGACGGTGCCGCCCGCCGTACCGGCGCCCGGGCCGAGGTCGACGACGTGGTCGGCGATCGCGATCGCCGACCACGGCTTGTGCTCCACGACGAGCACCGTGTTGCCCTTGTCCCGCAGCCGCAGCAGCAGGTCGTTCATCCGCTGGATGTCATGGGGGTGCAGGCCGATGGCGGGCTCGTCGAAGACGTAGGTGACGTCGGTGAGCGAGGAGCCGAGGTGGCGGATCATCTTGACGCGCTGCGCCTCGCCGCCCGACAGCGTGCCCGACGGCCGGTCCAGCGAGAGGTAGCCCAGCCCGATCTCCACGAATGAGTCGAGGGTCTGCTGCAGCGCCCCCAGCAGCGGCGCCACCGACGGCTCGTCCAGGCCGCGCACCCACGCGGCCAGATCGCTGATCTGCATCGCACAGGCATCGGCGATGTTGACCCCCTCGATCTTCGACGATCGAGCGGCCGCGCTGAGCCGGGTGCCGCCGCACTCGGGGCAGGCGGTGAACGTCATCGCCCGCTCCACGAACGCCCGGATGTGCGGCTGCAACGCCTCCTTGTCCTTGGACAGGAACGACTTCTGGATCCTCGGGATCAGACCCTCGTACGTCAGGTTGATGTTGTCGACCTTGATCTTGGTCGGCTCCTTGTAAAGGAGGTCGTGGAGCTCGGTCTTGGTGTACTTACGGATCGGCTTGTCCGGGTCAAGGAAGCCGCAACCGCTGAAGATGCGGCCGTACCAGCCGTCGACGCTGTAGCCGGGGATCGTGAGCGCACCCTCGTTGAGCGACTTGCTGTCGTCGTACAGCTGAGACAGGTCGAAGTCGGTGACCGAGCCCCGGCCTTCGCAGCGCGGACACATTCCGCCGGTGCGGGTGAAGGTCTTTCTCACGGTCTTGCCGCCACCGCGTTCGACCGTGATCGCACCACTCGCTCGGACCGAGGGGACGTTGAAGGAGAACGCGTTGGGCGAGCCGATGTGCGGCTGCCCGAGTCGGCTGAATACGATCCGCAGCATCGCGTTGGCGTCGGTTGCCGTACCGACCGTGGACCGGGCGTCGGCACCCATCCGCTCCTGGTCGACGATGATCGCGGTCGTCAGCCCTTCGAGTACGTCGACCTCCGGCCGCGCCAGCGTCGGCATGAAGCCCTGCACGAAGGCGCTGTAGGTCTCGTTGATCAGCCGCTGCGACTCCGCGGCGATCGTGCCGAACACCAGCGAGCTCTTGCCCGAGCCGGAGACACCGGTGAACACCGTCAGCCGGCGCTTCGGGATCTCGATGCTGACGTCCTTGAGGTTGTTCACGCGCGCGCCGTACACGCGGATCAGGTACTGGCTGTCGGCAACGTGGAGCGCAGGCGACTGCGTGTCCGTCCTCGTGGCCATGCTCATCGTGTCCCCATCTGTTAGGCGGGGCCGCCTTCGCGGTCTCCGTCGGCGTCGCCTGGCTCGATCTGACCAGCCTCGCACAGTACGTCTGGTTCTCCTTCGCTTCGGCCCGTGGAGCCACTGGGCCCGCGCCAAGCCTGGATGCGGCGCGGTGTGGCCCGGCCCCAGCCGAACGGTTCGGGTGGTGGCCAGGTTCCTGCCCGGCGCACCGTCCGCCGAGGCACCGGCCACCCAGACATCGATATCGTGGGTGAGCCGATGCTCGGTGTCGCGACGACGCTGGGGGCGGAAGCGAGGGGGCACTCATGTGTCCTGAAGCAGCCCGAGCACGTTGCCGTCGGGGTCGGTGACGGTGGCCACCAGGCGGCCGCCACCGACGTCGCGCACTGGCTCCTTCACGGTGGCACCCGCGGCGGTCACCTCGGCCAGCTTCGCCTCGATGTCCGGCACGTGCCAGTAGGCCACCGGCGAGGTCATGCCCTGCGGTCCACCGCCCGGCACCAGCCCGATATGCTGGCCCGCGGCCTCGAAGCCGACGTAGTAGGACCCGTCGGTCTGCGGAGGTACTCCGAGCAGGGCGGCGTACACCGCCTTGGCCGTCGCCAGGTCGGATACGGGATGCAGCACGGTCTTGATTCCCTGGGTGGAAGAGCCGGTCATGGTCACTCCTGAAGTCGTGGGTCAGGTCGGGATTGTCTGGCGTAAAGACGAACGGGAAGTCTTGAAATCGACAGCCCGATCGCCCCGGATGGCGATTTCGCCGTTGGCCGTTCGTCTTAACAGGGCCCAGCCCGCAAGAGAAGGGGGACCACCGGGACCACCTCGGGGCGGTCGCGATAGAAGGCCAGGGATGCGTCCGGGTCGTCGTGCGGGACGAATCTCGCGTGAATGGTGATGTCCATGGCGGCCACGCTAGCTGCGGCTCGGGGTTCCGCGCTTCTCGATTCCTGATCGGTCTGGTCACCTGTTTCGCGACGCACGACGGGATCCCCGCCGTCGCGCGCGTCGCGTGGCTCCGATGGCGTACCGTCCGTCGTCCTGTCGTTCCCGCCGCTGCTCGAGGACGTCATCGAGAAGGCGGACGGCGTGACCACCACCACCTGGAGGTACGGGACACTGTGGGAGATGGCGGGCCGTGACGGCGGTGGCCCGGCGGCCGCCGGCGTGTTGACGATCGCGATCGCCGCGCACGCGGCGGTGCTCGCATTGATGCTGCTTACCATGCCGGGGACCGCCGAGCCGACGGCAGCAGGAAGCACGCGACGGCGCCGAGCACCACGGTGGCGAGTCCTGAGCCGCCGAGCGTCGCGCGCGGGCCCAGCGCCGTGGTGAGCTGTCCGCCGAGCGCGGTGCCGAGCGGGGAGGCGGTGGGCAGCGCCGTGCTGCGCGCTGTGAGCATCACGGCCAGGTGCTGCGGTGGCGACTTCGCCTGCATCAGCGTCACCGAGAGCGCTACGGACGGTCCGTAGATCGCGCCGCCGAGCGTGAAGCACGCAACGGTGACGGCCGTCGGCACGTCGAACCCGAACGGCAGCAGCGCGAGCCCCCAGGCGACCACGGTGACGACCGTCACCGGCCAGAGCGGCAACTGCCGCAGCGCGCCGACCGCGAGCCCGCCGAGCACCGCGCCGATGCCGAACAGCATCCAGTAGAGGCCGAGCGTGCTCGGTGCGTGCAGGTCGTCGGTCACGTGTAGCGGCAGCGCGACCTCGACGGGTCCGTACAGCAGGTTGAAGAACCAGGTGAGCGTCAGCAGCCCGAGCAGCTCGGGATGGGACCGCAGCAGCGCGAGCCCGCCGCGGGCGGCCGTCTGGTCGACGAGGGAGACGTGCCCCGACTCCGGCAGCCGCATCCGTGCGACGCGCACGGCGAGGAACACATAGGTGAGCGCGTCCAGGCCGAGCACGAGCGGCGAGCCGCTGCTCGTCGGGCAGCAGCTCGGCCAGCAGGGTGTACTTGCCAGCGCTGCCCCACGCGTGCAGCTGCGACGAGACCGCGAGCAGCACGACGTGAGCAGCACGCCGTACAGCGGCAGCGTAAGCAGCCCGGCGAGCGGTACGGCGCGGAAACACGCCGCGCACAACGTTTGTCGGCGAGCAGTGGCCGCCTGGCCGGCACCCGGAGCAGACGGCGACCGAACACCAGCGCGCCGACCACGCCCGGCAACGTGTACGCGGCCACCGCGCCGCCGACCCACAGCCCCGCGGTCGCCCGCGGCGCGAGCTCGATGGCGAGCCACGCCACCGCGACGAAGCTGATCCCGTCCCCGAGGTGCGAGGCCGCGAAGCCGAGGATCAGTCGCCGGAACACGCGGTTGGCGAGCACCGGCCGGCAGGCGGAGGGGACGAGGCGTCGGAGCACGAAGGGCACCTCGTGAAGATGCAGCTGAGGTCGATCTCGCCTCAGCTGTCAGTCGGGCCCGCGATCGCCGGACGGCTCAGCGCAGCTCCTGGATGCGGACCAGGTTGCCCGCGGGATCGCGGAAGGCGCAGTCGCGAATCCCGTACGGCTGCTCGGTCGGCTCCTGGACGACCTCGGCGCCGCCGGCCTGCGCCTTC
>WNGL01001417.1_pt1 | contig 29390 bp, 30 predicted proteins | sample 5400591 | NCBI WGS metagenome assembly WNGL01 (sample SAMN13153377, study PRJNA577476) | soil metagenome | isolation source: 80 cm soil or saprolite under Garry oak tree replicate 1 | place: USA:California | collected 2016-06-15 | reverse complement strand
CAGGCCAGCGGCGATGCGAGCGCGCAGGAGGTGGCGCTCGGCGGCGGGAATCTGCACGAGACCGCGCTGGCCATGGAGAAGGCCGACATCGGCATGCGCCTCGCCGTGAAGGTGCGGAACAAGCTCGTCGAGGCCTACCAGGACATCATGCGGATGGGCGTGTAGCGCGCCATGGAACCGCTCCTCAAGCAGCTCGGGCAGCTCCCCGCCACGCTCGGCGCCCTGCCCGGCCCGGTCAAGGCGATCCTCCTCCTCATCCTGCTCGGCGTCGGCGCCGGCGGCGCCGCGCTTTCCCTCAACTCCGCCGAGGGGTGGCAGTACGCCTTCACGAACCTGACCGCGGAGGACTCGGCCGAGGCGGCGGCGCAGCTCAAGGCGGCAGGGGTCCCCTTTCGCCTCGAGGCCGGTGGCTCGGCGCTGGCCGTGCCCGGCACGAAGGTCTATGACGCGCGGCTGCTCCTCGCCGCCTCCGGCCTGCCGCGCGGCGGCGGCGTCGGCTTCGAGCTCTTCGACAAGGGCGACCTGGGAGTCTCCGAGTTCACCCAGAAGGTGAACCTGCGCCGCGCCATCGAGGGCGAGCTGGCGCGCACCATCTCCCGGCTCGGGCCGGTGCGGTCCGCCCGCGTCCACCTGACGCTCACCGAGAAGGGACTCTTCCGCGACGACGACCGCAAGGCGTCGGCGGCGGTGGTGCTCAATCTACAACCCGGCCGGACGCTGGAAGAGCGCGAGGTGGCCGGCATCCGCCACCTGGTCGCCTCGGCCGTGCCGGGCCTCTCCGCCACGAGCGTCACCCTCATCGACGGCAAGGGCAACGTGCTCTCGGCGGAGACGCCCTGGGGCGAGGCGAGCGCCTATCAGCGCAAGGTCGAGCGCGACCTCGAGACGCGCGTCATGGAGCTCCTCGAGCAAGCGGTCGGCCCGGGCGCGGTGGTGGCGCGGGTGACGGCGCAGATGGACGCGTCGGAGGTGAGCACCAGCTCCGAGACGGTCGACCCCGACGCCACCGCGCTCCGCAGCGAGCGCCACGTGACGCAGGCACAGAACCAGGACGCGAGCGCGCCCTCGGGTGTGGCCGGCGCCGCCGCCAACCAGCCGCTCCAGCCGCAGCCGCTCGCCCAGGGCGCGGTGAACCGCGGCTCCTCGTCGATGCAAGACGAGATCAAGAACTACGACGTGTCGCGCATCACCACCACCACCGTCCAGCGCGCGCCGCGCCTGAAGCGGCTCTCGGTGGCGGTGCTCCTCGACGGCGTCTCGGGCAAGGCCCGTCCCGAGGCGGAGGTGGTGCGCCTCGGCGAGCTCGCCAAGCGCGCGGTCGGCTTCGACGCGCAGCGCGGCGACGAGCTCGACATCTCCAGCGCCCCCTTCGTGCGCGCCGACGAGGTCGCCGTGGTGGCCCCGCCGCCGGCAGCACAGCGCCTGCCCCCACGTTCGTGGATGATCGGGGGCGCCGCCGGGCTGCTCGTGCTGCTCGCGCTGGTCGCCCTCCTGGCCCGCCGGCGCCCCGCGCCGCCTCCGGCCGGACTCGAGCTCTTCGCCGGCCAGAGCGTGGCGCAGCTCGAGGCCCGCGCCGCCGGCGCCCCCGCCCTCCCGGCCGCCTTGCAGGACCCGCGCGAGCAGCTCCGCGAGCGGGCGCGGGCGCTCGCCGCCAAGGATCCCGCCCGCGCGGCCCACGTCTTGAAAGCCTGGATGGAAGAGGAAGTCCCGCATGCCTGACGACAACAAGCTGGACGCCCCGCTGGCACCGCAGGAGCCGGCAGCGGGAGTCACCCGCGCCGCCGCGGCCCTGCTCGGCCTCGGGCCCGACGCCGCCGGCGCGCTCTTCCGGCAGCTGGCCGAGCCGCAGATGCGCCAGGTGGCGCTCGGCGCGAAGGGCCTGAAGAAGCAGCCGCCCGGCGCCATCCCCGACGCGCTCCGCTCGTTCGTCGACGCCATGGAGGCCTTCGGCGGTGAGGCCCTGGCCGGCGACCACCTCCTGCGCGAGGCGGCGGTGAAGGCGCTCGGCGCCGACGCCGCCCGCCGCGCCTTCGACGAAGAGGCGCAGGCCGCCCCGCCGGACGAGGCGCTCGGGCACGTGGCGCAGGCCGACCCGGAGTCGCTCGCGATGGTGCTCTCGCACGAGCAGCCGCAGACGGTGGCGCTCATCCTCTCCTCCATCGACCCAGCCCGCGCGACCGGGGTCATGGAGAAGATCCCGGAGAAGCACCGGGCCGACATCCTGCGACGCATGGCGGTCATCGACTCGGTGGCCCCCGAGGTGCTGCGCGAGATCGGGCAGGCCCTCTCCCATGAGCTGAAGGCGCTGGTGGCGGGTGGGATGCGCAAGGTGAACGGCAAGGCGGTGGCGCTCGAGATCCTGCGCCGCTGCAGCGCCCAGCAGCAAGGCGAGGTGATCGCCGAGATCGAGAAGGACTCGGCCCCGCTCGCGGCCGAGCTGCGCGGCCGACTCTTCACATTCGACGACCTGCGCACGCTCTCCGACCGGGATCTCCAGACGCTCCTGCGCGAGATCGACACGAGCAAGCTGGCGGTGGCGCTGAAGGGCGCCACGCCGGAGCTGAAGACGAAGCTCCTCGCCAACCTGTCCGCGCGCGCCGCCGAGATGCTGGAGGACGACCTGCTCGCGATGGGGCCCATCAAGCTCTCCACGGTCGAGACCGCCCAGGGCGAGATCGCCAAGCTGACGCAGGAGGTGGCGCAGCAGGGCCGCATCACCATCGTCGGCGCCAACGAAACGATGCTGTAACCGACCATGGCCACCATCCAGCTCGCCCGCCGCCCCGCCTTCCTCGCCTCGATCCCGGAGACCCCGGCCGCCGAGCCGGCCAGGTTCCCGCAAGTGCAGCGGCCGGGGGCCGGCGCCCGGCTCGCGACAGGCAGCGCGCGCGCCACCGCCCCTCTCCCCGACCCTCTCCCCGCTTCTCGGGGCGAGGGAGATGGGATGGCAGCGGTGCGGCGCGAGGCGATGGAGAAGGTGGACGCGGCGCTGGAGACGCTGCGGGCCCAGGCCGATCACCTGGCCGAACAGGCGCGCGCCGACGCGATCGAGATCGGCTTCCAGGTGGCCCGCAAGATCCTGGAGACGGAGCTCCGGCAGAGCCCGGAGGCGCTCTTCGCGCTGGTGCGCTCGGCCGTACGCCGGGCCGGGGAGTCCCGCCGCATCGTGGTCCGGCTCGCGCCGGACGACGCGGCGCTCTTGCGATCCGAGGACGGCCGGTCGACCCTCGACGGCGTCACCGCGGCGCGCGTCGAGTACCTCCCGGATCCGTCGCTCCAGCGCGGAGACTGCCTGGTGGAGACCGACTTCGGCCAGGTGGACGGGCGGCTCGCGACCCGGCTCTCCGAGATCAGGCGCGCCGTCGACGCGGCGGAAGGGGCGGCCTAGCCGATGATCTCCATGGACACCATCGCGCGCGCCATCGGCGAGGCCGACCCGATCCCGCTCACCGGCACGGTGGTGCGCGCGGCGGGGCTCGTGCTCGAGGCGGCGCTGCCGCGCGTCCCGGTGGGCACCGCCTGCGAGATCCGCGCGACCGACGGCGCGTTGGTGATGGCGGAGGTGGTGGGGTTCTTCGGCCAGACGGCGCGCCTCATGCCGCTCTCCGACATTCACGGCATCGGCGAGGGCTGCACGGTGGTGCCACGCGTCGCCGCTGACCGCATCGCCGTCGGCGAGGGGCTCCTCGGACGCGTGGTGGACGCCGCGCTCCGCCCCATGGACGGCGGCGCGAGCCCCTTCCTGCGCGGCCGCGCGCGCCTGCACGCCACGCCACCTCCCGCGATGGACCGGCGGCGGGTGACGCAGCCCATCGGCCTCGGAATCCGCTCCATCGACGCTTGCCTCACCGTGGGCGAGGGGCAGCGGCTCGCCATCCTCTCGGGACCTGGGGTGGGCAAGAGCGTGCTGCTCGGCATGCTGGCCCGCTCGGCAGAGGCCGACGTGGTCGTGGTGGGGCTCGTCGGCGAGCGCGGCCGCGAGGTGCGCGACTTCATCGAACGCGACCTCGGCGACGGCCTCACCCGCGCGGTGGTGGTGGTCGCGACGAGCGACGAGTCGCCCTTGAAGCGTGTGCGGGCGGCGATGGTCGCCACCACCGTCGCCGAGTACTTCCGGGCCCAGGGAAAGCGCGTCCTCCTCCTCGTCGACTCGCTCTCGCGGGTGGCGCAGGCGCAGCGCGAGATCGGCCTCGCCGCCGGGGAGCCGCCCACCACGAAGGGCTACCCGCCCTCTGCCTTCGCCCTCCTGCCGCGCCTGGTCGAGCGGGCCGGTAACGACGCCGGCCAGGGGAGCATCACGGCCTTCTACACGGTGCTGGCGGAGGGGGACGACCAGACCGACCCCATCGCCGATGCCGCCAAGGCGACGCTCGACGGCCACATCGTCCTCTCGCGCAAACTGGCGGAGGGGGGCCACTTCCCGGCGGTGGATGTCCTCTCCTCCATCTCGCGCGTCATGAACGACATCGTCGAGCCGGCGCACCGGGAGCTGGCGCGACAGGCGCGCGAGGCGCTCTCCGCCTACCGCGAGGCGGCTGACCTCATCGAGGTGGGCGCTTACGTGGCGGGCTCGAACCCACGCGTCGATCGCGCGCTGCGCTGCCTCCCCGCGTTGCAGGCCTTCCTGCGACAGGAGCCGCTGGAGCGGACGCCCATGCCGGAGATGCTGGTGGCGTTGAAGCGGGCGCTCGGGGCGGAGGTGGCGCGTGGTTAGCCCGCTCCTGGTGCTCGTGCTTCTCGCCACCGCGCCCGAGGCGCCCGTGGCGCCGCTGGCTCCGTCGGTGCCGACTGCGACCGTGACCGCGACTGCGACTGCGACTCCGACTGCGACGGCGACCCCGACTGCGACCGCCCCCTCACCCCAACCCTCTCCCCCGTCGGGAGAGAGGGGGCATTCCGCGACCCCGACCGCGACCCCGACCCCGATCGCGACGACGACGACGACGACGACGAAGCCTGGCTTGCTGCAGCCCGTCGGACGCAAGCCTCCGCCTCCCATCGATCGCAGGGCCCCTACGGAGCCGCTCCTCGACCTCGGCACGCCGGTACGTCCGGCCGCCTCCGAGCCCATGACGATCCCGCCCGCGCTCTCCGCCTCCGCCCTGCGCGACGAGCTGCGCGCCTCCTCGCACAAGCGGCAGGAGGAGCTGGCGGCGCTGGCGCGCGAGCGGGCGCGGCTCGAGAAGCTCGCGGCCGACATCGCGGGCGCCCGCACCGCGCTGCGCGAGGAGACGGCGCGCCTGGACGAGAGGGTGAAGAAGGCCTCGACCGAGAAGCCCGCCGCGCGCGGCGGCGCGGGCACCGCGCCAACCTCGCGCAACGGCGACAAGGAAGCGGCGGCGCTCGCCAAGACGCTCAAGGGCATGAAGCCCGACCAGGCGGCGGCGCTCGTCGCCAGGCTCGACCGCCCGCTGGCGATCGACCTACTGAGGCGGATGCGCCCCGGCGACTTGGCGGTGGTGCTCGAGAAGCTCAAGCCCGAGCTCGCCGCGGAGCTGTTCTCGATGATGGCTGGAGGTGGACGGTGAAGGCGCTCTCGTTGCAACTGCTCGGCGGCGTCGCCACCGAGGGAACGCAGGACGCCGCCGCCGCAGGCCGCGGCCACGCCCGGGCGGCTCGCAAGGGTTCGCAACGCTTCGGCGACGCGCTCGGCCAGGCGCTCGCCAAGGACGCCCAGCACGCCCATGTGGCGTCGGCCGACCGCGAGGCCGATGCTCCTGGCGCGTCGCACGCCGTCCAAGCAGGCGCGGACGAGGCCGGCGCCGACAAGCGGCAAGCGCGTTCGCGCCGGTCCGCCACGACGTCGCTCGAAGCCGACGGCGCGTCCGACCCGAAGGCCGCGGCTACCGCCGAGGATGCCTCGGCCGGCGAACGCTCCCGGCGTGCGCCGGCACGCAGGCGCCCGGCGACGGACGAGCGCCCCGCCGCGGTTGAGGGCTCCCCGGTGGCGGCCGGCCATGCCGTCGCCAGCGCCGCGCCGCCCCGCAGCCCCCTGGTCGATCCGGCCGCGCGGCTCGCGTCGCGCGTCGCCGCCAAGGGCCCGCTCGCCGCACCCTCACCCTCGCAGGCGAAGTCCCAACCGGCTGTGGACCCGGCGCGAGAGAAGGCACGCGAGCGCGAGGCACCCAAGGCCGAGGTGACCGCGCTCACCGCCGCCACCCGAGAGCAGCTCACGCCGCCGGCCGCAGGCACCGAGGCGCGGCCGGCCTCCCGCGCGTCCGCGCCGCAGCCCGCCGCAGCCCCCCTCCCATCGCCAGCGGCGGGTCACGAGTTGCACGGCGGGGTCCTCCGCAGCGCGGCCCACCTCACGCTCGACCCCGGCACGGCCGGGTCGCTCGAGCTGCACCTGCGGGTGCGCGACGGCGCCCTGCACCTGCGCGTCGAGGGCGAGGGCGCGCGCGCCGTCGAGGCCCACTCCGGCGAGCTCTCTCGCGCGCTGGCGGGCGAAGGCCTCAAGCTCGCCCCCATCGAGCTCGGCAGGGGCGACGTCGGGCTCCGCGCCGGAGGCGAAGGCGGCCGCGGGTTCGAGGAGCGGCGCGACGCGTGGCAGGAGGCCGCCGAGGCGAGGCAGTCGCCTGTCGCGACCCCCGCGCCGGCTCCCCACCCCGAGGCGGCACCGCAGGTCGGCCGCGGCATTCACGTCGAAGCCTAGGAGACGCCATGGACACGAGCACCATCGCGAGCAGCAGCGCCACCGCCAGCAGCACTTCGGCGACGACGACGGCAGGACTCGGGAAGAACGACTTCCTGAAGCTCCTCACCGCTCAGCTCGCCAACCAGGATCCGCTGCAGCCGGTCGACAACCAGGCCTTCGTGGCGCAACTGGCCCAGTTCTCCAGCCTGGAGCAGCTCCAGAACGTGACGAGCCGGCTCGACACGCTGCTCGTCGCGGCCGCCTCCTCGAACCAGCTCGCCACCGCGTCGTTGGTGGGGAAGCAGGTCACCTACCAGGCCAGCACCGTCGCAGTAACGACGGCCGGCCCCGGCGCGGTGCAGGCCAGCCTCGGCTCGCGCGCCACCGTCACCGCCGTGCTGCGGGACGCCAACGGTAACAGCGTCCGCACCCTCCCCCTCGGCACACGCGACGCCGGCACGTTCGACCTGGGCTGGGACGGCCGAGACGACGCGGGCCGGCTCGTCGCCCCGGGCACGTACACGGTCCAGCTCACGGGGCGCGACCTCCAGGGCGCCGCCGTGCCCGTGCAGGCGCGCGCCCGCGGCCTCGTGAGCGGGATCAGCTTCGACGGCAGCGCCGCCGAGCTGGTGGTGGGCGGCAACAACGTGAAGCTCTCCGACGTCTACGAAGTCACCCAGAGCTGAAAGGAAACGACCCATGAGCCTCCTCACCTCCCTCTCCTCCGGCACCACCGGCCTCGCCTCCTCCTCCGCCGAGCTGGCGGTCATCGGCGACAACATCGCCAACGCCAACACGGTCGGGTTCAAGGCCGAGCGGGCCGACTTCGAGGACACCCTGGCCCAGAGCGTCATCGGCGGCGCGGGACAGATCGGCCTCGGCTCGCGCCTGCAGGCGGTGCAGAAGATCATCACCCAGGGCGCGCTGACCAACACCGGCGTCGCCACCGACCTCGCCCTGCAGGGCAGCGGCTTCTTCGAGGTGAGTGGCACCGCCAGCGACGGACGCACCGGCACCTACGTCACCCGGGCCGGCCAGTTCACCGTCGATCGGACGGGGTTCCTGGTGAACGTCGATGGCATGCGCGTCCAGGGCTACCCTGCCGACGCGGCCGGGAACGTCACCACCGTGCTCGGCGACCTGCAGGTGGGCAACGCCAGCTCGGCGCCGTTGGCCACCTCGCAGGTCACGCTCAAGGCCAACCTCCAGGCCGACGCACCGATCATCCCCGCGGCATCCTGGGACCCGACCAATCCCTCCACCACCTCCAACTTCTCCACCAGCATCACCGCCTACGACTCCCTGGGCGCGTCGCACCAGGTCCAGGTCTACTTCCAGCACACCGCGGCGGGGACCTGGGCGTGGCACGCCATGACCGCCGGCGTGGAGGTCAACAACGGCGCGCTCGCCTTCGACACGAGCGGCAACCTGACCGCGAACCCGGGTGCGACCGTGACCTTCACGCCGCCGGGAGCCGCGGCGCTCACCTTCGGCATCGACATGGGCGACCCGGCCACCGGCGACATCGGCATCACCCAGTTCGCCAGCGCGAGCGCCACCACGTTCGTCGGCCAGGACGGCTTCTCGTCGGGGCAGATCAGCTCGATCCAGATCGACAAGAGCGGCATCGTCAACGGCGTGTTCACGAACGGCGAATCGCGCGCACTCGGCCAGGTCGGCGTGGCGCGCGTGGCGGCGCCGGACCAGCTCGAGCGCGTGGGCGGGAACCTCTACGCGGTCACCCGCAGCTCGGGCGAGGCGGTGATGGGAGCCGCCGGTGACGGCGGCCGCGCCTTCATCTCGGCCGGGACGCTGGAGCAGTCGAACGTCGACATCGCCGAGCAGTTCGTGAGGATGATCGCAGCCCAGCGCGCCTTCGAGGCGAACTCGAAGACCATCACCACCTCCGACCAGCTCCTGTCGGAGCTGATCCAGATGAAGCGCTAACCCCCTTATCAGCCTGGCCATCCGTGCCGATGGAACCGTGGAGGACTATCCGATGATCGCGCTCACGCGGCTCGATGGGAAGGAGCTGGTGGTGAACGCGGATCACATCCTCACCGCGGAGGCCACACCGGACACCGTCATCCTCCTCACCACCGGCCACAAGCTGATGGTGAAGGAAGACGTGCCTGAGGTCGTAGATCGGATGGCCGCCTGGCAGCGGCGCATCCGCGGCGGCCCCGAGGCACGCGGCACCGTGCTCCCCTTTCCGCACGGCCTTTCCTCGGAGTAGCCCATGGACATCACCACCATCGCCGGGCTCGTCGGCGCGTTCGGCTTCATCCTGCTGGGGCAGATCCTGGAGGGTGGCCACGTCGGCTCGATCATGCAGGGGACCGCTGCCGTCATCGTGTTCGGCGGCACGCTCGGCGCCGTCATGGTGTCCTTCCCGAAGAAGGACTTCGTGCGCGGTATCAAGATGTTCAAGATGGTCCTCGTCGAGAAGAAGGAGGACATGTCCGCGGTGACGCGGCAGATCGTCGAGCTCGCCAGCATCGCCAGGCGCGACGGCGTGCTGGCGCTGGAGGGGAAGCTCGCCGACGTGGAGGACCCCTTCCTGCGCAGGGCACTGTCGTACGTGGTGGACGGCGTCGACGCGACGGTGACCCGCTCCTCCCTCGAGGCCGCCATCGACGCCGAGCATGGCGAGTATACCCAGGGCGCCAAGGTGTGGGAGGCGGCCGGCGGCTACTCCCCCACCATCGGCATCATCGGTGCGGTGCTCGGCCTCATCCACGTCATGGAAAACCTCTCCGATCCGTCCAAGCTGGGCGGCGGCATCGCGGTGGCGTTCGTCGCGACCGTCTACGGCGTGGCGTCGGCCAACATCGTCTTCCTGCCCGCCGCCAACAAGATGAAGCGCAAGCTCGGGCTGGCGATGGAGCGCAAGATCGTCATCACCGAGGGTGTCCTGGCCATCCAGGAGGGCCTCAACCCGCGGGTGCTGGAGGAGAAGCTGCGGGCGCTCACCGGCGAGCCGCCGCCCCCCAAGGACCCGGCGGCCAAGAAGGCCGCCTAGCAGCGAACCGGAGACGCCATGGCCAGGAAGAAGCACGAGGAGGAGCACGAGAACCACGAGCGCTGGCTGGTCTCGTACGCCGACTTCATCACCCTGCTCTTCGCCTTCTTCGTCGTGATGTACTCGGTGAGCCGGGTCGACAACAAGCGCATGGCGCAGGCGGCCGCGTCGATCAAGTGGGCGCTCCACAACGCCGGCACCGGCGGGGTCGGGCAGCTTCCCATCTTCGATGGGCCTCCCTCCGAGGGTGGCAACGTCATGTCCACCGCGGGTGGCGGCCCCAACCCAGCACAGCAGGCGGCGGTGGAGAACTTCCGGCGCAAGCTCGAGAACCGCATCCGCCCGTTCGTCATGCAGCGCACCGGACCGACCTCGGTCACCATCTCGGTGGAGGGCCAGCGCGTCATGGTGCGGCTGGCCGCCGCGGATTTCTTCGATCCCGGGCAGGCGGTGCTGCGCCCGCAGATCCTCCCCGTGCTCGACGCCATCGCCGAGGAGGTGGTGCCCCTCGACCGCCCGCTCCGGATCGAGGGACACACCGACGACCTCGCCGTCGCCGGCCAGCGCTATCACGACAACTGGGAGCTCTCCGCCGGCCGCGCCGCGACCGTGGTGAGCTACCTCGAGCGCGCCCACCACGCGGTGCCCGAGCACCTCTCGGCAGTGGGTCTCGCCGCCACCAAGCCCATCGCCAAGGGTGACAGCATCGAGGCGCGCGAGCTCAACCGCCGCGTCGAAATGGTGGTCGAGCTCGAGCTGAAAGCCGCCGAGCCCAAGCCACGCAAGGAGGCGCCGCGGCTGGAGCCGGTGGAAGTGCCGAAGTGAGGACGGTCGCGGTCGAGGTCGCAGTCGAATTGGGACCGTCTCCTTCTCCCCGGCGGGGGAGAGGATCGGGGTGAGGGGCCAACTGATTCCGTCGCCCCGCTCGGCGCCGGGGCACGCTGCGGGCGTCGTGCTCCGCGCCGACATGGTCCACGTGGCCGGGACGCGCCCCCGTGGTTCGCGCTGCGCGGCTCCGGAACCTTGCACCGCGTCGCCTGCGCGGCGCGGTGCTTCGAGCAGTCCTCGCCGCGCCACCTTTCACCTCGGCGCGTTCCGGCGATCGGTTCGCCCATGGCGGCGCTCCGCAATACGCCCTTCGCGAACCCCGGCGCGGAGCGAGCCGGCGGCGTGACGCGTTCCATTCGGTCGAGGTCGACATCGCCTTCGCGATCGGGGTCGCACTCGCGGTCGCGGTCGCGTTGAGCTCAGAAGAGCGAACCGTCCCCTCTCCCCCACGAGCCCGCCGCGTACCGCACCGTAAGCGACCCATGCCTCCTTCGCGACTCCGCCGTCGTGGCGCACAGGTCTGCGCAATCGCAACTTGGGATGCGTCCGTCGGGCTCGTCGCACAGCTTACCGCTGAATACGTTCCAGGTGACGTTGAGGCGCAAGGCGAGCCAGGTCGAGGTGAACGCTGACGTCGCGCAGCGCCTGAAACGCCTCTCGTCACTCCGCAAGAGGCTTGGCAAGAGCACGATGAAGCTCTCGCAGATGCAGGACATCGTCGGATGCCGCGCGGTCCTCGAGGACGTCCGTCGCGTGCGACTGCTGCGTGACAACGCGGGCTATCGCTCACGAACTGAACGTCCTAGGAATGCCCGCCTCGTATCACGTGGCGCTCGAGATGACGGACGAGGCTCCCGGCGCGAAGACGAACTACTTCCTCGTCGAACTTCAACCGAGCGAAAACCGCGTCGCAGTGACCAAGTTCGCGAGGCGCGAAGTCGAACGCGCGACCGGGGAGTACCTCAGGGCGGAGAAGGCGCTGGCGGGAGTCACGGGTTAAGTCGTCATTGTCTGGAACGTGCCTCAAGGCGACCCTGTTCATGCAGTCACCCCGCGTCGACACGCTCCGCGCCGGGGTGCGCAAAGGGCGTATTGCGAAGCGCCGCCACCGTAAAGCGGTCGCCGGGACGCGCCAAGGGTGAAGGGTGGCGCGGCGAGGACTGCCCGATGTTCCGCGCTGCGCCATGCAGCGCGGAACAAGGTTCCGCAGCCGCGCAGCGCGAACCACCGGTGCGCGTTCCGGCCATGGGAGCCGTGGCGGCGCGGAGCACGACGCCCGCAGCGTGCCCTGGCGCGGTGCGGGACGGGCGGACCGTTTGCCCCCTCACCCCTGCCCTCTCCCCCGCCGGGGGAGAGGGAGAACATCCCGACCGCGACCGCGACCGCGACCTCGACCGTGACCGCGACCTCGACCTCGACCTCGACCTCGACCTCGACCGTGACCGCGCTACAGGGCGCTCGCCTCGATCGCGCTGAGGATCTCGGCCGTCATGCGGTCGAGCGGGACCACGTGCTCCACCGCCCCGAGGTCGGCCGCAACCTTGGGCATGCCGTAGACGACGCAGCTCGCCTCGTCCTGGCCGAACGTCCGCGCGCCGACCTGGCGCATCTCGAGCAGACCCTGCGCGCCGTCCCCGCCCATGCCGGTCAGGATGACGCCCACCGCGTTGCGGCCGGCGCACTGCGCCACCGAGCGGAACATCACATCCACCGACGGCCGGTGGCGGTTCACGCGCGGCCCGTCGCGCACGCTCACGAAGTAGCGGGCGCCGGAGCGCTTGAGGAGCATGTGCTTGTTGCCGGGCGCGATGAGCACCACGCCCGGCACGACCGAGTCGCCCTCCACCGCCTCGCGCACTTCCACCTGCGCAACCTGGTTGAGCCGGTCCGCGAAGTAACGGGTGAACATCTCCGGCATGTGCTGGGTGATGACGGTGCCGGGAGCGTTCGGAGGGAAGCCGCGCAGGATACCCTCCAGCGCCACCGTGCCGCCGGTGGAGGCGCCGATGGCGAGGATCTGGTGGGTGGTGCGGGTGAGGGCGGGGGCCGCCACCGGCGCAACCGGCGCGGGGGCACCGGCGAGGCGGGGCGCGCGCGCCTTCAGATTCACGTGGGCAGCCGCCTTCACCTTCTCGGTCAGCTGCGCCGCCATGTCGCCGACGGTGAACGAAGCGCCCGGCTTGCACATCACGTCGATCGCGCCAGCCGCGAGCGCCTCCATCGCCAGCTCCCCGCCGGCGGGCGTCAGCGACGACACCACCACCACCGGCAGCGGGTAGTAGTGCATGAGCTTGCGCAGGAAAGTGATGCCGTCCATGCGTGGCATCTCGAGGTCGAGCGTCAGCACATCGGGCTTCTTCTGCACGATGAGGTCGCGCGCCACGTAGGGATCGGGGGCGGTCCCCACCACCTCCAGCTCGGGATCCCTCGCCAGCTCGCGGCTGAAGATCTGGCGCACCACCGCCGAGTCGTCCACCACCAGGACGCGGGTCTTCATCGGACGGCTCCGGCGTCGAACCTGACCGACAGATCGATGCGCCTTCCCTCCTCCTCCAGCAGTGACGCTTTCACGTCTGCTCGAGCCAGGTCCCGGTCGTGCTGGACGGCCGGGACGATCGCCACCCGCGGCAGCCCCAGCGAACAGCGTGCCTCCGGGCCGTGCAGCTCGACGAGCAGGCTGCCGGCGATCATGTTGAGGATCTCGCCCAGCGCATCGGCGTCGTCGCCCGTCATGGCGGCGCCGCCCTCGTCCTCCCCGAGCAGGTTCGCCGCGAGCGTGGCAGCCAGATCACTCGGCGCCGCCAGCACCAGCTCGCCCCGGTGATCGCCGTCGTAGCTGAGGCGCGCCTGCAGCACCGGCCCGGACAGCGGCGGGGGATCGTCGGTCGCCTCCGCGAACACGAAGGCCGCCTCCTCCAACACTTGCCCGAGCGTGCGGGCCAGGATCTCCGTCAGGTCACCGCCCATGCTTCCCCTCCCCGCCGGCCAGGATCTCGGTCACCAACTCGCGGAACTGCTCCGGCCGGAACGGCTTCTTCACGTAGGCGCGGGCGCCGCTTCGTTGCAGCTCCGCGACCCGCGCCGCGCTGCGTTCGGATGACACGATGACCACCGGCGTGCTGGCCAGCGCCGGATCGGCCTTCATCGCCCGCAGGAGCTCGGGCCCCGTCATCTCCGGCATGTTGATGTCGGCGAACACCACGTCGATCCAGGTGCGGCGCAGCACCTCGAGCGCCTCTCTGCCGTTGGCCGCCTCGTACACGTGGCCCACTGGGAGCCCGGCCATGGCGATCGCCTTCTTCACCATCGAACGGACGATGGCGGAGTCGTCGGCGACCAGGATGCTGTAGCTCATCGGTTCCCTCCCCCCGGCGCCGCGAACAGGCTCGCCAGCTCGCTGATCTCATCCAGGCTCTTCCCTGCCGTCTGCTCCAGATCACGGACCCGGAAGCCGAGCCGATCCTCCACCCCCGCGTCGATGCCGCGCGCCAGCTCGCCGGCGTCGGCGCCGAGCCCGAGCGTGTGCGCAAGACCGTCTGCGACGTGGACGAGGTCGATGAGCATCTGGGGGGCATCCTCGGGCGCGGCGCCCGGCGCGTGGTGCCAGAGCGCCGCCGCCGCCGCCGCCGCCGGCAGGCTCCACGCCTCGGCCACCAGCCCGCCGACCTGGCCGTGGTCGACGCCCAGCACTGCCTGCTCCGCCGCGACGAAGGGGAGCCCGCCACGCGTGCGGAGCAGGATGGAGGGTGCGTCGTCCGCTACGAAGGCGGCAATGGCGAGCTTCCCGATGTCGTGCAGCAGGCCGGCCGTGAAGGTGAGGTCGGGGCAGCGCAGCCCGAGCTGGAGCGAGAGCCGCTCCGCCAGCACCGCCACCGCGACGCTGTGCAGCCAGAAGGCGGACGCCTCGATCTCATAGCCGGGCAGGCGTTTCGGGATGACCGGCGCGAGCGCCACCGCCGCCGCCACCTCGGAGACGCGCTTCATACCCATCACGGTCACCGCGTGCCGCACCGACTCGGCCCGGCAGCGCAGGCCGAAGTAGGCCGAGTTGGCGACGCGCAGGAGGTTCGCGGTGAGCGCAGGATCCGGCCGGACGACCTGCTCGAAGTCGGCCGCGCTGGAGCGATCGTCGCGCGCCAGCTCGGCCAGCCGCAGGGCGGTGGCGGAGAGCGCCGGCAGCTCCTTCACCCGGGAGAGGACCAGGGCTGGCGCGATCACAGCTCCACCTCCTCGCCCTGCGAGGTGACGGTGCAGCGCCCCGAGCCGACGTGGAGGCGCGCGGTCCGGCTCTTCGCGCCTCCCACGTCCTCGGCCGAGACGATGACCCCCGTCTTCCAGAACATCTTCCGCATCATCGTATAGTTCCGCTTCCCGATGCTGAAGAGCCCCTTGTCGTCGTACAGCGCGCCGCCCCCGGCCACCTTCACGATCAGGTCGCGCTTCTGCGCCCCGAGCGCGTACAGGCTCTGGAAGAGGATCGGGATGCCGGTGTCGGCGAACATGGCCGGCCTCACCTTCGCCTTCTCCAGCGAGGTCTCCGAGAGCGGCAACATGTAGTGGATCATGCCGGCCGCCTTCCGCACCGGGTCGTGCACCATGACCGCGATGCAGGAGCCGAGAGCGTAGGTGACGAGCACGTCCTCCGGCTCGGCGCTCACCTTGAGATCGGAGATCTCGATCGTTATCGCCGTCACGATGAGTGCTCCTCGGGGCGGCGGAAGACGGACGGCCGCTGCATCTTCAGGCTGCAGCGCAGGCCGGAGACCGTCTCCGTGTGGCCGATGCACAGCAGGCCGCCGGGCCGGAGCAGCTCCTCCATGGCCGAGACGAGGCGCTGCCGGGTCGGCTGGTCGAAGTAGATGAGGACGTTCCGGCAGAAGATCACGTCGAGCTTCCCCTTCATCGGAAAGGGCGGCTCGGCCAGGTTGAGGCGCCGGTAGGTGACGAGCGCTTTCACCTCCGGTCGCACCTCCCACAGCTCGTCGTCAGGCTCGGACGGGCCGGGCAGGCGGGTGAAGAAGCGGCGGCGCAGCGCCTCGGGCACAGGCTCCAGCCTGGGCGCGGCGTAGCGGCCCTCGGTGGCCTGGCGGAGCGTGTCGACCGAGATGTCGGTGGCGAGGATCTTGAGGTCCGCCTGCGCGACGCCCTCCACCCCGAGCGCGGTCATGGCCATCGTGTAGGGCTCCTCGCCCGTCGAGCTCGCCGCCGACCACAGGCGGAGCCGGCGCTCCCCGGCCGCGAGCCGGCGCGCGAGCTCCTCGCGCAGGAGCTCGAAGTGATCGGGCTCGCGAAAGAAGCTCGTGAAGTGGGTCGAGATGACGTCGAGGAACCGCACCAGCTCCTCGCCCGAGCGATCCTGCTCGAGATACCGCAGGTAGGCCTCCGGGTCGGGGATGGAGAGCGCGCGCTGGCGCTTCGCCACGCGGGCGGTGACGAGCGCCTCCTTGCCCGGCTTGATGCTGATGCCCGCCTTCTCGTAGGCGAGGGTGACAAAACGCTGGAAGAGCAGCGGCTCCATGGTGCGTGTCGACTCCGCCTCGGTGGGTGGGCTCCCCCGGCGTGTGGCCAGGGGCAGCCCTGGCTTCGGATGAGCATGGTGCGTGCCACTGGCCTGCCGCTGCGAGGTGCGTTCGGAGTCGGAAACGACTGAGGTTATTTTGGGCAGGGGAGCCGGGCTTCCTGGGTGTCCGTCGCCCCACGACCCTCACCCGGGACCCGCTCCGCGACCCGCACCCGCCGTCGCCCGCCGCTCGGGGCCGTGAACGCGCCGGCCGGCGCCCGTGGGGACGCCGGCCGGGATGATCGCGAGTGTTTGAAGGGCCCTGCTCAGAAGTCATTCAGTGGGCTCACCGGCCCGCGCCAACTCGTTCGCCTCGGACTCGGAGAGCACCCGTCCGAGGTCGAGCAGGAAGATGACCCGATCCTCAGCCATTCCGATGCCACGGATGAAGTCGGCCGCCGGGACGCCGGCGCCGAAGGAGGGCGGCGGCTCGATCTTGCTCGCCTCGACCGAACGCACCTCGAGCACCTGATCCACCAGGACGCCCGCGGTGAGGCTGCGGCCGGCCACCTCGAACTGGACCACGATGATGACGGTCTGCTCCGTGGCCTCGGCGCGGGGCATGCCCAACTTGAGCCGCAAGTCGACGACCGGGATGACCTTGCCGCGCAGGCTGACGACGCCGCGCATGAACTCGCGCGTGCCCGGCACGTGCGTGATCTCCATGAGGCGGATGATCTCACGCACGGTCACGATCTCGAGGCCGTAGGTCTCGGCCGCGAGCTGGAAGGTCATGTACTTGCCGGCGAGGCGCCGCACCATGGCAGCCTCGTCGCCTCCGCCGGCTCGCTCCTGCGCCTCCACCGCTGCTTCACTCGACATGTCCGCTCCTCCCCCGGTGTCCCGGCCGACGCCGCAACTCGAAGGCACGACCGGACTGCGTCGGGCGTGCCAGGCAGCGCTTCGGGGCGCTTACACGGAATGTCCCGCACATCCGAGGGTCCCTTCGCGCCGGGAGCGAGTGGTGCGGTGCGAGCAGGGGCTGCGCTGACCCGGCGAAGCGTGCGCCCAAGACGAGAATGACCTCGCCGGGGCGAGGCCATCTTCGTCGTCGCGTCAGGGTGGGTCGACCGCGCGGTGGGTCCCGCGCGACCGGTCGGAGCGTTCAGCCGGTCCCGGCGCCTTCCAAGCGGAACGAGTCGAGGACGCCAGCGAGCGCCTCCGCCTGGCGCGCCAGCTCTGCGGCGCCGGCCGACGACTCCTCGGAGCTGGCGGCGTTCTGTTGCGTGACCGAGCTCATCTGCGCCAGGACCATCGTGACCTGGTCGGCGCCGCCGGCCTGCTCGCTCGCCACCTCGGACAGCTCGCCCACGATGGCGGTGACGCGGCTCACGGCAGCCGCGATGTCGGAGAGCCGCGCCGCGGCTGTCTTCGCCGCCGCATCGCCGTCCCCGCTGTGGCGCACGGAGGCGCGGATGAGCGCCTCCGTCTTTCCGGCCGCCTCCTTGGAGCGCAGCGCGAGCGAGCGCACCTCCTCTGCCACCACCGCGAAGCCGCGCCCGGCCTCGCCGGCGCGCGCCGCCTCGACGGCGGCGTTCAAAGCGAGGAGGTTCGTCTGGAAGGCGATCTCGGTCACGTCCCTGATGATCTGCGAGGTACCCTCGGCCGAGGCCCGGATCTTCTCCATGGCCGCCTGCATGGCGCGCATGGCTTCGGCGCCCTCCCCCGCCGCGGCGTGCGCCGAGCCGGTGAGCTCTTGCGCCTCGCGCGTCCGATCGGCGCCGCGCCGGGCGAGGTCCGTCATCGCCTTCAACGCGCCGCCCGTCTGCTCGAGCGCGCTCGCTTGCTGTGAGGCACCGGACGCGATCGACCGGCTGGTGGCCGCGATCTGATCCGCCGCCGCCTTCACCTCGCCGGTGGTGGCCGTCACCTGCGCCAGGGCCTGATCGAGCGCCTCCGCGGTGCCATTGATGGCTTCGCGCAGACGGCCGAAGTTGCCCGGGTACTCGACCGTCATGCGCGCCGTCAGATCGCGCGCGGCGAGCCGCTCCAGCACCTCGGTCGCTTCGAGGAGTGGCTGGGCCACCTCGGCGAGGAGGCCGTTGAAGCTCGCCACCATGTCCTGGTTGTACCCGCTGTACGCACCCGCCTCGGCGCGCGCCTCGAGCCGGCCCTCCGCCGCCGCGCCGAGCAGCTTCCTCAGATCGGAGCTCCGCCGCGTCATGGTGTCAATGAGCACGTTCCAGTCGCGCTGCAGCTCGGCGAACGCTCCCTGGTGGTTCCCGGCGACCGGCTCCGGGACGCGCCCCTCGGCGAGGAGATGCACCCCGCGCGCGCTCAGCTCGAGCGGGCCACGGTACGCCTCCACCACCGCGTTCATGTCCTCCATCACCGGCCTGAGCTCGGGCGGGACGGCGCCCGGCTCGGCGCGCTCGCCGAGGCGGCCCTGGAGCACCGACTCCGTGAGGCGCCGGCTCTCCCCCCGCAGCGCGGCCACCGCGCGGCCGAGCTGGCGCGCGAAGCCGCCGGCGAGGAGGAGCGTCGCGGTCAGGACGATGAGCGCGAAGCCAGCGATGAGCGGCGTCCTGCTGGCGAGGAGGTCCTTCGACTCGCGGTCGGCGGCGCCGCCCCAGGCCTGCGCCGCCGATACCAGAACGGCGACGGCCTGCGCGTTTTCATCGCCGGCCTGGTCGGCGCGCTGCAAGGCGGCGAGCGCGCCGGCAGCATCGCCGCGCTCGATGGCCGGGAGGAGCTCTCGGGTCACGACCTCGTGCAGGCGCCGCGCGCTGTCGGCCGCCTGCGTCAGCTCGCGCAACGGCCCGCCGCCGGCGAGCGCCTTCTTCCAGGAGGCCTCGCTCTCGTCCAGCCCGGCGCGGAGCTCGCCCAGCCGCCTGAGGAGCAGCGCCCGCCGTCCCGCGTCGGGCTCGCGCGGCAAGCGCTCGGCGATGGCGAGCGTCTCCACGGCGAACAAGGGCGGCGGGAGCGCATCGGCGACGAGGTCCTTTCCCCGCGCCATCTGCACGTACAGCGGCCCACCGACCTGCGCGGCTCGGAGCGGGAGCCAAGAGGCGAGGAAGACCGCCCCCAACCCGAGCACGAAGAGCGCGGCGACCACCCAGGCGTGCCGCTGCAGCGTCAAGGCTCCATGCACGGATGGCCTAGAAGTCATCGAACGCCGGGTCGCCGTCGAGCGGGATGAGATCCTCGGGCTTGAGCGCGATGCCGTTCCCGTGCGAGACGGTGGCACCGTTGGTCTTCTTCGGTGCCTGCGGCTTGGGCTTCGGCTTCGCGGCTGCGCTGCGCTGCGGAGCGGCACCGGGAGTGGCCTTCACGCGCGGCGAAGGGGGAACACCCACCGGCTTCGAGTGGCTGTACCCGCCCGCCCCACGATCGCGCTGCGCGCCCGACGAGGAAGGCTGCGCGACGCGCGCCGCGGCGGGCTTGCTGGAGACGGCCGCCGCGGCGCGCCCGGCCTCCAGCTTGAAGTTCCCGAGGACGGTGGCGAGCTCCTCGGACTGGGCGGACAGCTCGACGGCGGCCGAGGACGACTGCTCGGAGTTGGCGGCGTTCTGCTGGGTGACCTTGTTCATCTGTCCGACCGCGTTCGTCACCTGGTCGATGCCGGTCGCCTGCTCTCGCGACGCGGCCGCGATCTCGCCCACGATGTCGCTCACCTTGCCCACGATGCCGGTGATCTCGCTGAGCTTCCCGGCCACCAGCTTGGCGGTCGCGTCGCCCTCGCCGGACTGACGCACCGACTCGCGGATGAGCGCCTCGGTCTTGTTGGCCGCCTCCTTCGAGCGGAGCGCCAGCGAGCGCACCTCTTCGGCCACCACCGCGAAGCCGCGTCCGGCGTCGCCGGCGCGCGCCGCCTCCACCGCCGCATTGAGCGCGAGGAGGTTCGTCTGGAACGCGATCTCGTTGATGTCCTTGATGATCTGCGAAGTGCCCTCGGCCGAGGCGCGGATCGTCTCCATCGCGCCCGCCATCTGCTGCATGGCGTCGGCCCCCTCGGCCGCCACGCCCTTCGCCGACTGCGCCAGCGAGCTCGCCTGCTGCGCGTTGTCGGCCGACGACTTCACCATGCTCGCCATCGACTCGAGCGAGGACGAGGTCTGCTCGAGCGAGCTCGCCTGCTCCGAGGCTCCCGAGGCCACCTGCTGACTCGACGACGCGATCTCCGCCGCAGCCGAGGAGACCTGGCCGACCGAGGTCGAGACGTGCGCCATGGCGTCGTGCAGCTCCTGGGCGGTGCCGTTCAGCGCGGACGCGAGCCGCGACCATTCGCCCGGGTACTTCCCGCTCATCCTCGCGGTGAGATCGCGCTTCGCCAGCCGCTCCAGCGCCGCCGTCGCCTCTCGCAGCGGCGCCTGGCAGGACTCCAGGGCACCGTTCAGTCCGGTCACCAGCGTGCCGTTGTAGCCCAGGTACTTGCTCGTGTCGGCGCGCTTGCCGAAGTCGCCACCCGTGCACCCCTCGATGAGCATCGCCGCGTCCGCGTTGCGAAACTGCATCTGGGTCACGATTGAATTCATGGCGGTGAGGGTGCGCGCCAGCTCGCCCCGGAAGACATCCTGCGCGGGCGCAGCGATCTTGCCCTCCGCGAACGCCAGCAGGAAGCCGTTGACGCATCCGAGATAGCGGCCCCATTCCTCTCCGGTAGCGCAGAGCGCCGCCACGGCCGTCCGGAGCTCGGGCGGCAGTGCGTCCGGGGCCACGGCCGCGGCCGCCTTGCCTTCGGTGAAGGTGACCGAAAGTGCGGAGAGCGCCGCCGCTGCGGCTTCCGCCTCCCCGCGCGATCGCGCTGTCAGGAAGAGGCCCGCCGCGAGGACGGCGGCGAGGGCAACGCCGCTCACCGCGACCGCCGCGCCAGGACCGACGAGCAGCGCGGCGGCGCCGCTGGCCGCCAGGGCCGCGGCGGCGAGGAGGGTGACGATGAGAGTGCGCTGGGCCATGGTGTTCTCGGATCCTGTTCAGACGGCGTGGGAAGAAGCTCGTGGGGCGCCAGCTGGCAGGCTGGCCTTGCCGCGGCGGGCCGCGGCGAGGACGTCGGGAGGGGTGGCGCGGCGGTCGAGGGGGCGCGCCTACGCGGCGGCCGCGCTGGTGATGGCCGCAACGTCCTCGCGCCCGAGCACCTTGCCGATGTCGAGCAGGAAGATGACGCGCTCGCCGGCCTTGCCCACCCCGAGGATGAACTGCGCCTCGACGGCGGCCTCGCCGAGCTGCGGCGGCGGCTCGATGGCGCCGGCCTCGATGGAGAGCACCTCCAGCACCTGATCGACGAGGAGCCCCATGGTGAGGTTCCGCGCCCCCACCTGGCACTGGACCACGATGATGACGGTCTGCTCGGTGGCCTGGCAGGCGTCCATGCCGAACTTGAGGCGCAGGTCGACCACCGGGATGACCTTGCCACGCAGGTTGATGACACCCCGGATGAAGTCGGCGCTGCGCGGGACGCGGGTGATGTCCATCAGGCCGATGATCTCGCGCACCTTCAAGATCTCGAGCCCGTACACCTCCTGGGCGAGCTGGAACGTCATGTACTTCCCGGCCAGCTGCGCGCCGAGATCGGTAGCGGCCTGCGCCTGCGCCGCGCTGGTGGTCGTCTGTTCGATGCTCATGCTCGTGCCTCCTCGGTCTTCGTGTTGGCGGCCGCGCCGGGAACGGCGGGCGGCAGGTTGACGTGATCGCGGAAGAAGTCCCGCGACCGGTGGAACAGCGTGGCGATCTCCTCGACGTTCAGGATGAGGCCCACCCGCCCGTCGGAGAGGATGGCCGCCCCCGAGAGGAAGCGGGTCGTGCCGAGCCCTTCGCCCAGGCTCTTGATGACCACCTGCTGCTGGGTCACCACCTCGTCGACGAGCAGGCCGATGCGTCGGCCGAAGCCCTCCACCACCACCACCAGGGCCTCGGTGGGGTCGCTCTTCGCGCCCGCGAGGTGGAAGAGCTTGTCGAGCCGGATGAGCGGCAGGATCTCGTTGCGCAGCTTGATCATCTCGTTCGTCTGCGCGAGCGAGACGAGCATCTTCCGGTTCGGCTGGATCGACTCGACGATGGAGAGGGTCGGGATGATGTACCGCTCCTCGCCGCAGGCGACGAGCATGCCGTCGATGATGGCGAGCGTCAGCGGCAGCACGAGCTTGAACTTCGTGCCCTGGCCGGGAACCGAGGTGATGACGACCCGCCCGCGCATCGCGTCGATGTTGCGCTTCACCACGTCCATTCCCACGCCGCGGCCGGAGATCTCGGTCACCTGGGCGGCGGTGGAGAACCCGGGCGCGAAGATGAGGCCGTTCACCTCCGCCTCGCTCATGCCGTCGGCCGAGGCGATCAGCCCCTTCTCGATCGCCTTCTTCACGATGCGATCGCGGTCGAGGCCTCGTCCGTCGTCGCTGAGCTCGATGATGACCGAGCCGCCCTCGTGGTAGGCGCTGAGCCGGATCTGCCCTACCGGCGCCTTGCCCGTCGCCGCCCGGTCCTCGGACGGCTCGAGGCCGTGGTCGACCGCATTGCGGATCATGTGGACGAGCGGGTCGGCGATGTGCTCGACCATGCTGCGGTCCATCTCGGTCGCCTCCCCCGCCATGACGAGGCGCACCTGCTTGCCGCTCTTGCGCGAGAGATCCCGCACCAGCCGGGCCATCTTCTGGAAGACGCCCGCCACCGGCACCATCCGCATGCGCATGCCGACGTCCTGCAGGTCGCGCGTCACCTTGGCGAGCTGCGCGAGGCAATTGCGCACCCGCACCGACGAGGCCTTCGAGATCTCGGGAGCGTTCACCACCATCGATTCGACCACCACCAGCTCGCCGATCATCTCCACCAGGCTGTCGACGCGCTCGAGGTCGACCTTGATGGTCTCCTTGAGCTTGGCGGGGCCGCTCTCCTCGGGCTGGGCCACCCGAGCCTGTGCGCGCAGCGCGGCCCCTACCTGGGCCGGTTCGGCCGCGCCGGTCGCGACGAGCTCCTCGCCCAGCCGGCGCCCGCTGGAGGCTTGCGCCTGCAGCGCGTGCTCGACCGCTTCGCGCGGCAGCGAGAGCGGCGGGTGAGTGATGACCTCGCCCAACTTCTCGCCCTGCGCGGCAACCGGCAGCTCCCGCTCCACGGCGGGGTGCCCTTCGATGACGTTCTGGATCCGGGACAGGAGCTCGTCCAGCCCCGGCCGCGCGGGGAACCCTGTGCCCGCCTCCACCGCCACCCGAACCCCGTCCAGCATCTCACGCAGGGCGGACGTGGCGTCGAAGACGAGGTCGATGACCCCGCCAGCGAGCTCGAGGGTGTTCTCGCGACACCGGTTCAGCATCGTCTCGGTGTCGTGCCCGAGCGAGACCACCTCGGTCAGCTCCAGGAAGCCGGCGGTGCCCTTGATGGTGTGGAAGACGCGGAAGAGGCTGTTCACGCTGTCGCCGTCGACGCCGTCGCGCTCCACGTTCATGAGGATCTGATCGACCCGGTTCAGCCCCTCCCCGCTCTCGGAGAGGAACTCGCCGAACAGGCTGACCGTCTCCGCGTCCCGCTCGACCTTGCCGGTCGGAGACTGCTCCCTCTCCCCCCCCGGGGGAGAGGGTTGGGGTGAGGGGGCGGTCGCGGTCGCGGTCGCGGTCGCGGTCGCGGTCGCGGTCGTGGTCGCGGTCGCGGTCGTGGTCGGGGTCGGGGTCGGGGGCGCGGTCGCAGCCGTGGTCGCGAGCACGCTCTCGACCAGCTCCTCCGCCCTGGGCTCCGGCAACCGCATCAGCGCGTACGCGTCGCCCGCCTTCGCCATCCAGTCGAGCACCTTGAGCAGCGTATCGGTCACCTCGGCCGAGGCGCCGCGGCCCTCGAGGAAGTCCTCGGTTCCGTGGCAGACGCTCTCCAGATCGTCGAGGCCGAGCACGCCGGCCTCGCCCTTCATGGTGTGGAGGCGTCGCTTGAAGGCGGCCCGCTTCTCGGGGTCGCCGCACTCCATTGCGAGGGCCGCCGCCTCCAGCTCGTCGAGCGAGCCCCGCTGGCCGGCCAGGAACTCGCGCAGGGTCTTCTCGTCACCCCACTCCGGCAGCACGAACGCGCCCGGGACCGCCGGCGCGGCTGGCGCGGCCGCCGGTGCGACCGGCCCGCGCGCCACCTCCTCCTGCATGCTCGCCACCGCCTCGCTGGCCTCATCGAGCGCGACGGCGAGCCCGCGCACGTCGGCCGCGCTGGCGCGGATGCCGGCGGCGCTGGCCGCGGCGGTCGCCGAGACCGCGTGGCCGATGGTGGAGAGCTCGTCGAGGAGCGCGAGGAGCCGGCTCACCGCCTGCTCGTCGGCGGCGTCGGCGCTCATCACCGCCGCCGCCAAGGCTTCCAGGATGACCGCCGCGGCGCGGACGTGCGGACCGCCGGGCCCGTGGGGCGTGTCGGACATGGTTCAGTTCTCCTGGGCGGAACGGGTGCGAGGATGGAGGACGAGGAGCGCCGCGGGCAGCTCGCCCACGCAGACCTCGGCGACCGCCACGCCGAGCCGCTCGGTGGGCTGGACGGCGCCGTGGAAGAAGGTGGGGAGGCCGAGCCCGACCTGGAGCCCGCAGAGCTGCCGGATGCGTCGCTGCACGCCACCGGCGAGCATGTTCACGATCTCGCACACCGCGTCGGCCACGTCGGCTTGGGGCAGCGGCGGGTCCGACGGCGCGCTGGAGAGGAGGCCCCGCGCAAAGGCCTGGCAGCCCTCCGGCGTCGCCGCGAGGCCGATCTGGTAGGCGCCCTCGCTGGAGATGAAGCCGAGGTAAGCGCCCTCCATGGTCACGGGCGGAGCGTCGCAGCGCGCGGTCACGCGAACCGGCGGCAACCCCAGCGCATCCTTGGCGAGGATGACCAGCTCAGCCTCGAGGGCGAGCAGCCACTCCGAGGGGGCCGGGGCGCTCATCCCAGCACGGGCTGGAGCGCGGCCTTGACCGCCTCCGGCGTGAAGGGCTTGCAAAGGACGAACAGCGCCCCCGCCGCGAGCGCCTGATCGCGCAGGCCCGGGTCGCTCTCCGAGGTGACGAGCCCGACCTTGAGCTGCCGCCCCTCGGCGCGGAGCGCCTGGATGAGCTCGAAGCCCGACATCTCCGGCATGTTCCAGTCGGTGAGGACGAGGTCTGGCGGCGCGGCACGGATCGCGGCCAGCGCCTCGGCGCCGTTGCCCGCCTCTTGATAGGTGGCGTCGCCGAGACCGGCCGCCTTCACGGCGCGCATCACGATCCCGCGCATCGCCTTGCTGTCGTCCACGATCAGGATGTTCATCAGCCCTCCACACCGGGCCTCGGTGCACCGCGTGTGCCGCACGGCGGCGATGGACGCGGAAGCCAGCGGGCGGCAGAGAAGGAGCGCCCCTCTTCGCAGACCTGCGGGGTCAGCGCGCAGGAGTGACGGCGCGCGACCGCGGCCGAGCGGGCGGAGGGTCCCGGGCATCCCGCGGGTCGGAAGGGCCACCCCGCAAGAGCCCCGGGCCCGGGGTCGCGCACCGGGTCCCACGTGCCCCCGGGACGGCGGCGCGCCAGCGCGGCGGCGGACTCCGGCCGCGATGCGACGCGATCCGCGAGCTTTCACAGCGGGCTTGCGCCTTGCAGCACCACTCGGCGCTGCGCACTGGGAGCCCACACGCACATGACCCCCCTTCCCCCCCCCGAAAAGATGGCCGCTCTGGTCTCGGGCGTCACCCAGACCATGCTCGGGCTCACCTTCGTTCCCGACGCAGCGCAGGGGCACGACCATCTGCGGTGGCGCACCGCGGTGCTCCCCATCGCCGGCCAGCAGCCGCTGACGGTCGGGCTCTCGACCGATCAGAACGGCTGCTCGCAGCTCTCCGCGGCCATGTTCGCCTGTCCCCGGGAGCAGGTGGATCAACCGATGATGAACGACGCGCTGTGCGAGCTCGTCAACATGACGGCCGGGCTGCTCAAGAGCCTGATGTCGCTCAACCAGGCGCTCGGCCTCCCCAAGATCTTGTCCGGCGAAGAAGCCCCGGCCGTCCCCTCTGCCAGCCCACACGTCATCGTGCTCAAGGCCGATGCACTCGGGCTGGTGCTGTGGATCTACGAAGGCGTGGTGTAAGGAGAGCATCGATGCCGACCATACTCACCGTCGACGACAGCCGCGCCGTGCGGACGATCGTCTCGAAGCAGGTGAAGGACCTGGGGTTCGAGGTGGTGGAGGCCGAGGACGGCATCCAGGGCCTCGCCAAGCTGGCCGAGTGCCAGTTCGACCTCGTCATCCTCGACGTGACGATGCCCAACATGGATGGGCCGACCATGCTGGGCAAGATGCGCGAGGCGAACAACCTGACGCCCGTCATCATGCTCACCTCCGAGTCGAAGCGGTCCATCATCGCCGGAGCGATGAAGTCGGGCATCACCGACTACATCCTGAAGCCCTTCAAGCCCGAGGAGCTGCGCAACAAGATCCTCAGCGTGCTGCAGGGGGGCGGCGGGGCCGAGGACGTCGTCGCGTCGTCCATGCCGGGTGGCGCGCCCGCGGCCGGGGTGGCCGACGGCGGCGGCGCCCGTGAGTCGGCCGGTGGCGCGAAGCAGTTCTGCGACGTGATGGTGGTGGACGACATGGAGAACGTCCACAAGCGGCTGCGGGGCATGCTCCCGAACCATCTCGCCATGAACGGCTTCACGAGCGCCCAATCGGCGCTGGCCAGCGCCCGCGAGAAGGTCTACCGGGTGATCCTGGTCGACACCGACATCCCGGACGTCAACAGCACCGTGCTGACTCAGCAGATCAAGGTGCTGCAGCCGCACGCCGCCTTCTTGGCACTGGCGCTCCGCACGACCGCCCAGGACCAGACGAAGGAGCTGAAGGACCAGGGCTTCGGCGACGTCCTCTACAAGCCGTTCACGCAGGACCACGTGGACGACTTCCTGGTGCAGTACTTCGACAACCAGGACTTCCTGACCAGCGAGGACAACCTGCTCAAGGTGGCGCCCTTCGTGGGCAAGCCCGAGCGCCTCGACCGCTACTTCGCTCGCTTGAGCCAGCTCTTCCCCAACGTGCTCAACAAGGTGGCCTCCGCCTGTTACGAAGAGGTCATCCTCGACCTCGGTCAGGTGCCGACGCAGGGCGATCGCCTGCCGAAGATGCTCGTCTCGGTGGCGGGGCAGGCGAAGGAGATCGGCATGACCATGACGGTGGTGGGACCGACCGAGATCCAGAAGATGCTCGCCTCGTTCGAGGAGACGAGCGCCATGAAGTACTTCGGCACCATCCAGGAGGCCCGGGCGGCGGCGGCGTAGCCCGGCGCGCACGTGGCGTCCGACAAGCTTTCCAATGAGCTGAAAGGGATCCTGCTCAAGCGGATCCAGACGGACCAGCTCGTGGTCCCGACCATCCCCACCGTCGTTCAGAAGGTGCAGGAGGTGCTGCGCGACGGCGATCAGACGGCCGTGAAGCGCGCCGCCGAGATCCTGGAGCAGGACCCCTTCCTCGCCGCGCGCGCCCTGCGGGTGGCCGGAGGGGCCAAGGGCGGCGCGAGCGGGAACCGGAAGGCCACGATCTCCGAGACGGTCAACAAGCTCGGCCCGCGCGGCGTCAAGGCGCTCTTCGTGGAGGCGACCGCGCAGAAGGTGTTCGTCTCGCGCGACGCGGAGATCGCCAACGCGCTGCGCCGCACCTGGGAGCACTCGGTCGCGGTGGCGACGCTCGCCCGCGACGTGCTCGCGCTCTCGGGCCACGCCGACTCCGACTCTGCCTACCTGGCCGGGCTCCTGCACGACATCGGCAAGCCGGTGGTCGCCTCCGTGCTGCTCGAGGCGGAGCGCCAGACGACCGAGCTCTACAACCGCCCCTGGATCGCCTGCGCCGACTGGGTGGAGGTCATCGCCCACACGCACCGGGCAGTCGGGATCGCGCTGGCGGAGAAGTGGCAGCTGCCGGAGACCATCCTGCGCTGTCTGCAGGAGAACCTCGACTACGACAACACCGACCGGACCTCGATCGTGAACGCGGTGGTCTTCGCGAACGCGCTGGCCAAGAAGTGCGGCGTGTACGTGGGACAGGTCGACGCCGAGGACGTGGACGCCATCGTGATGATCGGCCGCTCGCTCATCAGCGCGAACGACGAGGTCCTGAAGACGCTGACGAAGAGCCTCAAGGAACGCGTCAGCGGCATGTACGACTAGCGCGTGCTGCGGCGGCGCCGGTGAGGAGCGCGACCAGCGCCGCCACCAGGCTCGGCTCGTTCGCCTTGCGATAGGCCCCTTCCACCGGGAGCGAAGCCATGAGCATGCGGTGGGCGCGGCCGAGCGCGTGGTAGGGCAAGCCGGGCAGGAGGTGGTGGAGCGCGTGGTAGCGCAGCCCGACCGGCGACCAGACTCCCGTGAGGAGACGGTGCCCCGGCACGTTCACCGAGTCGAGGAACTGCTCCTCGACCGTGAGCGTCCGCCCCTCGTTCTGGAAGCGGTGCGCCACCACCGTGCGGATCTGGTTCAGGACCCCCACCACCGCGGCCGCACCAGCCGCCGCCGCCGGGTAGCGCGGCCGAAGCATCCCGCTGGCGAGGAGCGCCACCAGCGCCGCCGCCCAGGCGAAGCTGGCTGCCTCCAGCACGAGGAAGCCGGTCCGCTCGGAGGGCGACGGCAGGCCGCGCGTGAAGTCCGGGTTGATGGTGAGTGCGGAGGCCTTCCTCCAGACCCATGCGCGCAACCGCGGGTGGAGCAGGGAGAGGGGCGACAGGACGAGGAAGCGCAGCCCGAGCGCGGCCGGCAGCAGGGTGGCCTGGAGGACCCACGCTGCCAGCTTCCAGGCCGGCCAGTGCCCGAGCGTCAGGTACTCCGGATCGCGCGCCGTCCCGTAGTGAAGCTTCGCGTGATGGACGCCGTGCACGCCGACGTAGAGCAGGGAAGGCAGGAGCAGTGGCACGCCGACGAGCGCGTTCCAGGCGACCGTGAACCCGGGCACGGCCCCGCGGCGCAGGTGGGTGATCTCGTGGATGAAGCTCGCGGAACGGTAGAGCGCCACCACCGCCAGCGCGAGGAGCGGCCATGCCCAGCGCGACGGCCAGGCGCGCGCGCCGAGGAAGAGACCTCCCCAGCCCGCCGCTGCACTCCCGAAGAGGTCGGCGAAGTAGAGGACGGGGCGCGGCTCCGCGAGATGGCCGACCAGCGCATACGCCTGGCGCACCAGCGAGCCGCCGCGGTCGGCGGTGGCCTGCTCCCGCGCGGGGTCCACCTGGGAGGAGAACACGATAGGTGGGTATCGACCGGACGCGGGGAGCGCAAGAGAACGTCCCCGACCGACCCGACCGCGACCGCGACCGCGACCGCGACCACGCCGGGCTGATCATTCATCACATCCTCCCCCGCTGGTCGTGCGCTGCAGATCGGCGGGCGCCTCAGGCAGTGAGGTGAAGGGCAGCCGTACGGTGGACGCTGGAGTGTTGGCCGGGCGCTGCCGATCAGACGAGCGCCGCT
>WNGL01002980.1_pt1 | contig 29415 bp, 24 predicted proteins | sample 5400591 | NCBI WGS metagenome assembly WNGL01 (sample SAMN13153377, study PRJNA577476) | soil metagenome | isolation source: 80 cm soil or saprolite under Garry oak tree replicate 1 | place: USA:California | collected 2016-06-15 | reverse complement strand
TTGTTTCGCTCGCGGTCAGTCGCCTAAGCCGAGCCCGAGCGCCTCGGCCATGACGCGGAAGACCTCGGTGTTGTCCATCTGGCCGCGAACGCGATCGCTGCCGGGGCCGACCGCGGTGAGGATCACGTCCTCGCCGGAATGTACATCGGCGTTGATCATCGCCGGCAGGTTGCCGAAGCGCAGTACGGCACCGGGAACGTTCTTGTAGCGCTCGTTTGCCACGTAGGTGTCGGGCTCCTTGCCCGCCACCGTCGGGTCGTTGGGGTTGTCGAGCTTCGGTCGAAACGTCTCATAATGGTCGGGCAGGCTTGCCGAGAACAAAGCGAGGCGGCGGCTGACGTCCACGCGCGCCGGATAGCCCTCGGCGTCGGGCGCGGGGTAATTCGGGAATCCGGCTCGCTCATATACGCGTACGCGCTCGCGCATCGCGACATTGGGGACCGACGTCATGTCGTCCTCGATCGTTCCCACCAAACCGATCGGATGCGTATGATCGGCCACGACCAGAATGAGCGTGTCGTCACCCCGCGCGCTGGCCCAATCGCGGGCGAGCTTCACCGCGTTGTCGAGCATGATGGTGTCGTAGACCGCGCGCTCCATGTCCAGGAGGTGGGTGTACTTGTCGATCATGCCCGACTCCACCATCAGGAAGAAACCGGCTTCGTTCCTTGCGAGCACCTTCAACGCTGCGCTCACCTGCTCGGTCAAGTCAGGCTGCTCCGGGAATTTGCGGACGGTGCCGCCTTTGAGAATCTTGCGATCGAGAGCGCCGTCCATGTTGCCGAGCGTGAACAGCCCGAGAAGTTTCGTCGTCTTCGCGTCATCGGCAAGCGACGTCATTTCGGGACCGGTCGAAGCAACGCCATAGCCCGCGTCGCGAAATTGGGCGACGAAGTCGGAGTCATCTCTGCGCTTGCCGCCTTCCACGGACTTCGGCAGGAAGTTCGCGCGGCCACCGCCCATGATGACGTCGGGCTTGGCGGAGAAGAATTGCTCCACGATGCGGTCGTATTCGCTGCGCCGGCGCACGTGGGCCACCATCGCGGCGGGGGTGGCGTCCTCGATCTCAGTATTGGTGACGATGCCGACCGCCATCCCATGTCTGCGTTTGACCAGACTGGAGATGGTCTCGACCTTGGGATCGTCGAGCGGGTTAAGGGTGCGATCGGCATAGACCCCCATGGCGTTGACCGCCGACTTGTGGCCGGTCGCATAGGCGCTGGCGGAATTGGCCGAATCGGTAATGATCGAATCGCTGCCCGCGGTGGCAACCAGCGCCATATGCGGCATGTCGTCGATAGCGAGTTTGCCGCGCGCCTTGCCCTCCGCGATGCCCTTTGCGAGCACGCGCGCCGCCACGCGGTGGGCGAGGGACATGCCGTCGCCGATGAACAAGATGACGTTCTTTGCCCTGCGCGGTCCGCTGACATAGACGTTCCAATCAAGTTCACGGGAGTTGACACCTTCGCTGACGCGCAGCCGATAAACGCCGGGCTGTGCGAGTGAAACGTCGCGCAGGATCAAGGCGGATTGATCCTTGCCGTCCTCGCGCTCGACAAAAGTGGCGGCCTTGCCGAAAAGCTCGGCATGATCCTTGCCGTTCAAGGTCACGGAGACCTTTGTCGCATCGGCAAGGCCCGCAAATTCGACTTTGAAGTCGAACCGGGCGCCGACCAAAATATCGGCTCGGTCGATCGGATAGACGGTCTGCGAAAAACCGGCCGAACCGACCATCGAAATCGCGATGCCAGCCGCGGCGGCGAGGAATCGGCGCATGCAATCCTCCAATCGTGTGGACAATCACACCTATTGGTCCTCCATGACGGCTGGGTGACAACGGCTCATCATGCAGGCGCCACGCATCGCCGTTGGCGCGATCGGATTTCGTGCTAGATTTCTTGCACGGTGCGCTGAGAGCGGCGCACCGGCTCAAACCGGGAGGGCGACCATGTCCAAGGCCAAGTTCTTCGTGCTTGTTGCGTCGGTTGCGGCTGTGCCATTCGGCTCGACCGCGAGCCTGGCACAGCAACCGCCGCCGCAGTCTCCGAACATGACCTTTTTCGTCGCCAGCAACGGGCCGGGCAAGGGCGCGGACCTCGGCGGCCTGGAAGGCGCGGATCGTCAATGCCAGACACTGGCGCAAGGGGCGGGCGCGGGCAACAAGACCTGGCGCGCCTACCTCAGCACCCAGGCAACCGGCGGCGCCGAAGCCGTCAATGCCCGCGATCGCATCGGACGCGGCCCCTGGCAGAATTTCAAAGGCGAGATCGTCGCCCAAAACGTCGACGATCTCCACAGCGACAACAACAAACTCGGCATGCAGGTGTCGCTGACCGAGCGCGGCACCATGGTTGCAGGCACCGGCTACACCCCCAATTATCACGACGTTCTTACCGGCTCGCAGATGGATGGGCGGGCGTTTCCGCCTAGCGAGGACAGAACCTGCCGCAACTGGACGAGCGGCGCCCAAGGCGCGGCCATGGTCGGCCACATCGACCGCAAGGGTTTGCGCGACGATGCTGCGTCCAAGTCGTGGAACTCGTCGCATCCCTCGCGCGGGCCCGACGGCGGCTGCAGCCAGAACGACCTGAGGAGCACCGGCGGCAACGGCCTGTTCTACTGCTTCGCCGCGAACTAGCTGGTGCGGTCCGCGGGACGCCGAAGGTACCTTCTGCGCAGTTGAGGGGCAGCGAGCGCCCAAAGCGCGCTCCTGCCTCCTGGCTCGTCCTCAAGCAGAAAAGTCAGATGGAACCGCTTTTTGGCGTCCAAGTCATTGGCGTCCCCGTTCGCCGGTTCGCGCATCGGCTAAGGGGACAAAATCGTAGTCGCCGATGCCTTGCAGGACCAAAAACACCGCAGACGTATCACCGGCGTTGGTGACGAGGTGCGGGCGCTTCGGCGGGACGGAATAGGTTTGTCCGGACGTCAGTCGCACCTCTTCCTTGGGACGCTGGAGAAAGATGCGAATGGCTCCAGTGACGACATAGAAGGTGTCGTGGACATTCGTGTGATAGTGCCAGGGCACCTTTTGCGTAGGGCTAATCTGCAGTTCAGCGATGCGAAACCCTGGGCGCGCAGCGTGATAGGCTCGACGCTCCACCTCGTATAGCCCGCTCGAATCCTTCACTCCTTTCATGTGCGGTCCTCCGGATCATTCGATTCGCTTGATGTTCGCGTCACGAATGACCTTCGCCCACCTCGCCATTTCCGATTTGATCTGGGCCTGGAACTCGTCGGGGGAGCTGATGGAGACGCCGAAGCCGATCGCCGCCAGGCGTTCCTTCACCTCGGGTCGCACCAGAATCTTGGCGATCTCGCGATAGAGTTGGTCGACGATCTCCTTCGGCGTTCCAGCCGGAACGACGACGCCCTGGAAGAACAGGGACTCCTGGCCCGGGACGCCCGCCTCCGCCAAGGTCGGCACGTCGGGAAACTCGGGAGCGCGCTGGCCGCTCGTCACCGCCAGCGCACGTAGCTTGCCTTCCTTGATGAGCGCAGCCGCTGACGGCAACGCGTTGAACGCGATCGGCGTATGTCCCCCGATCGTCGAATTCATTGCCGGAGCACCGCCGTTGAACGGCACATGCAGAAGGTCGAGCCCGAAGGCGAGCTTGAACAATTCGGCCGCCAGCTGTGCCGACTGCCCCGTACCAGCCGATGCGTAACTGTACTTGCCGGGATTTGCTTTCACCAGCGCGACCAGTTCCTGCAGGTTGTGCGCCGGGAACGAAGGGTTGACCACCAAGACGTGAGGCGACGTCACCGCCAAAGCGACCGCGGTGAAATCCCTGATCGGATCATAAGCCAGCTTGGCATAGAGGCTCGGATTGATGACGAAGCTCGGGGTCACGATGAGCAATGTATAGCCGTCCGGCGGGGCCTTCGCGGCGGTGGCGGTGCCGACGTTGCTGGCACCGGTCGGCAAGTTCTCCACATAGAACGATTGACCCCAAGTCTCGGTCAGCGGCTGCGCGATGACGTGCGCCAACACGGTGGCGGGGCCGCCGGCTGCGAATGGCACGATGATCCGCACGGAACGCGTGGGATAGGTTTGCGCCCCCGCGGTCCTCGATACGGCGGACGTCGCGGCGGCGGCGCAGGCAAGGCGCAAGAAGTGACGACGAATGAGCTGCATCGTGTTCTCCTCCGCACACGACGTTTCGCATGCGCATGCTCGCAGCACCGGCAAAAAAGAACGTCGGTTTATTGAGACTGCGATGCCCGCCGACGGCACCAGCGCGGCCCATTGCGCGCACGGAGACCTCGGCACGTCCCGCTTAAGGGCTGCTGAGGCGGACGTTACACGAGCGCTGGTCCGTGTGAAAGAGGCGCCACGCCCCGCAAATGATCAGCTTCGCCTCGACGGAACGCCGCGCGACCATTTCTCCATCCGCGGCTCGATCTTGGTCGACCAGAGCTCGCGGTCGGCGACATCCTTGAGCGTGACGGTCATGACCTCGCTCGCCCCGTCGGTCGCCACATGGCCGAAGAACTGCAGCCCGAAGCAGGGCGCCAGGTCGTCGCGCTGAGCGCCGCTGCATCCCTTCTGGAAAACCGCGCGCGGACCGAAGGTGTTGTCGAGCGTTTGCGGCCGCCAAGTGCCGGCATGGAGGGGGCCGGAAATGAATTCCCAGAACGGCTCGAAGTCCTGGAACACGGCCGCGTTGGGGTCGTAATAATGCGCGGCGGTGTAGTGCATGTCGGCGGTGATCCATACCGTATTGCCGATGCCGGCATGCTTGATGAAGGCGAGAAGATCGGCGATCTCGATTTCGCGCCCGCGCGGGCTGCCGTCGCCTTGCGCGATCGCGTCGCCGCTCACCACGCCGATCGGCAAATCGGCGGCGATGATTTTCCACGTTGCCTGCGAACTCATCAATTCGCGTTTGAGCCAGGACGTCTGCGTCGGCCCCAGGATCGCGGCGGCAGCCCCGTCCTCGCTGTAAGGGGTGCGGTAGGAGCGCATATCGAGCAGGAAGACGTCGAGCAGCGGACCATAGGGGATCTTGCGATAGATCCGGCCGGCTTCGGCCAGCGTCTCCCGCATCGGCATGAATTCGTGGAAAGCGCGGCATCCGCGCGCGACCAATTTGAGTATACTCTTGTCGGCATAGCCGCTCCAACCGAGCGCCTCGCCCGGACACCAATCGTTGCTGACTTCGTGATCGTCCCATTGCGCGAACAGCGGCACCTCGGCATTGAACGCCAGCACATTCCTGTCGAGAAGGTTGTATTTGTAATTGCCGCGGAAGTCGGCGAGCGTCTGGGCGAGCTTGGATTTCTCCTCAGTGACGATATTCCTCCACATCTCGCCGTTCGGAAGCTTGCGCTCCGCGTGCAGCGGACAGTCGGCGTAAATGTGGTCGCCACAATGAATGAAAAAATCGGGCCGAGATTTCAACATGGTCGAATAGGTGCGCATACCCCCGCGCGACTCGTCGATGCCCCAGCCACCGCCCGCGGTATCGCCCGACCACACGAACGAGACGGTGCGCCGTTCGCTCGGCGCCGTGCGAAAATGCCCGACCTGCGGCGAACCGAACGCGCTCGGAAACGAATGATCCTGAAAGCGGATGCGATAGAACACGTCCTGCCCGGCCGGCAGACCCTCGAGCAACGCCTTGGCGGTGAAATCGGTCTCCGGCAGAGCGTCGACGAAAACCGCGCTGCGAACATTCTTGAAGCTCTCGCTGGTCGCCACCTCGACCAGCATGCGCGAGGCTCTGTCCGCGCGCGCCCAGACAATTCCAGAGTCGACGGAGACGTCGCCGGACTGGACGCCGTGAGTGATGACCGGTCGATCGGCGGCGCGGCTCAGCGCGGGCTTGGCGATGCCGCCGACGGCCGCGATCGCCGCCGACGAAGCCGCAGTAGTCAAGAAGCGGCGCCGCGTCAGCGACGCGCCGCTGCGCATGACGGCCATCGGGCCTCCGCCGTCGAATCACTTACGCGGAAGCTGCCCGCGTCGTCTGACAGGGACTCGACACTTGTGCGACAGCCGCATGAAGGCCTCGCAGGTCGTCGCGATGCGGCGGTTCAAGCACGCCGTCGCGCCGGCGTGCGGTCAGGAACCGAGACCGAGTGTGGATCGAAGACGCCAGACGCAGGACGGACATCGGCGCGACCTCCGTCCTGCATCCGCGGTGGTCAAATGGTAGCGAAGAATGGCGGCATGTTCCCGAGGCGTTCCGCTGCGAACTTCGCTTGCCTCCCGAGGAACCGGAACAGTATGTTGCAATCGCATTCCAAATATGCGGTTTCCTGCGTGAGCGGCGCATCGACACGGGGAACTAACAGCGTGAACGACAGGTACTTTGGCTCCCATGAGCTTCACGGCCGGGAGCAGGTTGTGCAAGCCTCGTCGGATCGCGGGTTCGGCTACGTCTTTGCCGGCTTTTCGGCGCTGGTTGCAGCCTTGTCGTTCTACGAGGGCGGTACGCGCTGGCCTTATTGGCTGGCAGCGGCCGTCATGTTCGCGCTCGTCGCATTTTACCGCCCGAGCCTGCTCGCCCCGCTCAACCGGTTGTGGACCAAGCTCGGCCTCGTCCTGTTCGCGGTCGTGAGCCCCCTCGTGCTGGGGATCGTGTACTATGGCTGCATCACGCCGGTCGGCTGGCTCATGCGGCTCAGCGGCAAAGACCCTTTGCGGCTTCGCTTCGAGCCGGAGCGCAAAAGTTACTGGGAACCGAGACAGCCTCCAGGCCCGCCCCCCAACAGCCTCATGAACCAATTCTGAGCGCGCGATGGTCTCCTTTCTTCGCGAATTCGCCGCGTTCTTGCTGGAGCGCAAGAAATACTGGCTGCTGCCGGTATTCATTGTCATGGCCCTATTCGGCGGACTCATCGTGCTGACCAAGGGCACGGCGGTTGCGCCGTTCATCTACACGCTGTTCTGACGAGCTCATGCGCGTCCTCGGGATTTCCGCGTTCTATCACGACAGTGCGGCCGCGCTGATCGCCGATGGCCGCATCGTGGCCGCCGCGCAGGAAGAACGTTTCAGCCGCAAGAAATTCGATGCCAATTATCCGCGCCATGCGGTCGAGTATTGCCTCAAGGCCGACGGTGTTACGCTCGCGGACGTCGACTACGTCGCCTTCTATGACAAGCCCTTTCTGAAGTTCGAGCGCCTGCTCGAAACCTATCTCACCTTCAGCCCACGGGGCTTCAGCTCATTCCGCATGGCGCTGCCATTATGGCTGCGCGAAAAGCTCTTCCTCAAATCGCTGCTCGCTGGCGAGCTGAAAGCGCTCGAACCGAATTTCGACTGGGACAAGCGGCTTGCGTTCTCGGAGCACCATTTGAGTCATGCGGCTTCGGCGTTCTATCCCTCGCCTTTTCAGCGAGCGGCGGTTCTCACGATGGACGGCGTCGGCGAATGGGCGACGACATCGGCAGGGGTCGGCAACGGCCACGAGTTGAAGATCCAGAAGGAAATCAACTTTCCCCACAGTCTCGGCCTGCTCTATGCGGCGTTCACGTATTACACCGGATTCAAGGTCAATTCCGGAGAGTACAAGGTGATGGGGCTCGCCCCCTACGGAACGCCGAAATACGCGCAGCTCATCTACGACAATCTGATCGACCTCAAGCCCGACGGCTCGTTTCGCCTCAACCTCGACTACTTCAACTACTGCACCGGGCTTACGATGACGAACGATCGCTTCGACGCGCTGTTCGATGGACCGCCGCGCATGCCCGCAGCGCCGCTCGAGCAACGCCACATGGACCTCGCGGCGTCGATCCAGGCCGTAATCGAAGAGGCGGTGCTGCGCCTCACCCGCAGCCTCGCGGTGGAGACCGGCGAAGCGAATCTGTGCCTTGCCGGCGGCGTAGCGCTCAACTGCGTCGCAAACGGCAAGGTGCTGCGCGACGGCAAGTTCGAGAACATCTGGGTGCAACCCGCAGCCGGAGACTCCGGCGGCGCGCTCGGCGCGGCGCTGACCATCTATCACCTTTATGCCGACCGGCCGCGCGCGGTCGCCAATACGCCGGACGGCATGGTGGGCTCCTATCTCGGCCCGGAATTCGACGATGGCGAAACGCAGACGCGGCTCGAGGCGGCGGGCGCGCGCTACGCCACGCTGCCGCGCGATCGGCTCATCGACCGCACGGCGCAGGCGCTCGCCGACGGCAAGGCCGTGGGCTGGTTCCAGGGGCGAATGGAGTTTGGTCCGCGCGCGCTCGGCAATCGCTCGATCCTCGCCGATCCACGCGACCCGCACATGCAGAAGAAGCTCAATCTAAAGGTCAAGTACCGCGAGAGCTTTCGCCCGTTTGCGCCGTCGGTCTTGCGCGAGTACGTGTCGGACTGGTTCGACATCGATGTCGACAGTCCCTACATGCTCATGGTCGCCCCGGTCTGCGAGCGCCATCTCCGCGAAATGACGAGCGAGGAGCAACAGCTGTTCGGGATCGACAAGCTCAACGTGCCGCGCTCGAGCATCCCGGCGGTGACGCACGTCGATTATTCCGCCCGCGTGCAGACGGTGCATCGCGAGACCAATCCGCTCTACCACGATCTCATCAGCCGCTTTCACGCCCTGACCGGGTGTCCGGTCCTTGTCAACACGAGCTTCAACGTGCGCGGCGAGCCGATCGTATGCACGCCCGAGGATGCCTTCCGCTGCTTCATGGGCTCGGAGATCGACGTACTGGCGGCCGGCAACTGCTATCTCGTCAAGGACGAGCAGGACCCCGCCTTGAAGCAGAACTACAAGGACGAATTCGAGCCGGATTGAGGTCCCGAAATCCGCGCTATGCCCGCCCAGCGTAATTTCTGGCGAGCTACCGCTCGCCGACCCCATTTGAGCCCTGATTAGGAAAAATATTGGGTAACCATGGAGCAACCGTTGACTGATTTGGCTTCAAGGCGCGGCGGCGGCAGCTTGCTGTTGCGCGGCTTGCTTGTATTGGGCGCGATCATTGTCGCGATACTTCTTGCCGCCGAACTTCTGCTTCGCGTCATCGATTTCAGCGGGCCAAGCCGCTTCGAACTCGGAGAGGCTTTCCAGTTTGATCCGGAGCTCGGCTGGGTCCCCGTGCCAAACGCCGCCGCGCAGCAAACGAGCGGCAATCGTACGATTTCAGTAAGACACAACAGTCTTGGACTGCGCGAGCGAGAGCTGAGCGATATTGCGCCGGATCGATTCCTCTTTCTGGGCGACTCGTTCACCTACGGCTATGACGCCGAGGCGAATGAGCGCTTCAGCGATCTTCTGCAGAAAGCGCTGCCGCGGTATGGGATCGTCAATGCCGGCGTTTCCGGCTACGGAACCGATCAGCAATTTTTATTGATGAAGCGGCTTTGGAATGAGATCAACCCGAAATATGTGGTCTTGACGTTTTGTGTCGACAACGATCGCGACGACAATACCAGCAGTTATCGCTACCGGAAGTATCACAAGCCGTATTTCGTGCGTACGGGCGATGGCGAATGGCAAGTTCGCGGTTACCCCCTGCCGCGACCGAGCCGCGATGACATCAGCGACAGCGCATGGCTCGGGCGTTTTGCGCTCGTCCGCTTCGCCGTCGATGCCTCCCGAGCTCTTCGAAATCGCGAGATCATCGTCCCCGACCCGACCGAAGACGTGATCGGCATGATGCGGCGGACGGTGGAAGCGCGCGGGGCGCGCCTAGTGGTCGGTTTGCAGCGCCACGAACCGAGGCTCGAAACCTACCTGCAGGCGCAAAAGATCCCCTACACCACATTCGAAGACGCCCCTGGTTATCCGGTTGCCGGCTGGCATTGGACGCCGGAAGGCAATGCCATAGTCGCGAAGAAGTATCTGGCTTTGTTCACCGAGATGGGCATCTCGTCGGATCCGGCGCAACCACGAAGTGCGCCGCCGCCCGCGCACATCGATGCCGACGACCGGCAGCTCATAACAACGGCTCCGAGCGTGCTCTCCCCATCCATCTGGCTGGCCGCGGCGCACGCGCTTCCCGGCGAATTCATCGGGCTCGGTCGCTATTTGCAAAATTGGTCGACGGCGGTCCAAGACAGTCACGGCTGGCCGCGCGTGGGGGTGGCGTTGCTCGTTTTGACGGTGCTGGCGATCGCGGTGGCAATGCTTTGGTTCTGGTGGCAGCGCCGATTGACCGTCGCAGCCGCCACGCCCGACAGGTTTTCCAAGGCGCTTTCCTCGTTCGGCGTTTTCCTCTGCCTTGCGTTCGCCACGCCGCTCCTGACGATCACGCTGCTCGAAGTAACCGAAGTGCGTATGATCGAGGTATCGTATGGATTCGTTGCCGGGATTGTGATCGCCGCGTTCGGCCGCGCTGTCGCGCTGGGCGTGTTTGCGCCCGATGCCCCGCGGCGCCGCCTGATCGCAGTCGACGACCTCACCGCCCGCTCGCTCGCCAGCTATCTCGTCTGGGGGACGCGGGCGCTGGGCGTGCTGGTGTTGGCGCTCGCCGTCCACAAGGCACTTGCCACGCCGGCGGCCATGACCGTTGCCACCAACATGCTGTTTGCTCTCGTCACTGGTGCCTTGCTGCTTCACCTGTTGCTGTCGCGCCGGCATGGCGCAGCGAACGAGAAAACACCCCCACTCGCGCGCTGGCTGCGCGGTCTCGGCTGGCTCGTGCTGGCGGTGATCGCGATTGCTCTCCTCGCCGGCTATCCGACGTTTTCCGCCTTCGTTGCCGCGCGCGTGATATCGATTTCCGCGATTTTGGGCGGGCTCTATTTGTTGCTCGCGCTCGCCAACGCACTGTTTGCCGAGCGGCTTGCCGTCGACACCCCACACGGTCAGGAACTCGCCGCCGATTTCGGCGTCAGCACGCCATGGCTCGGCTTCGCCGCAATCCTGACCTGCGCCGCCATGTGTCTCGCCGTGATGCTGGCGGCGCTCGTTCTTTACATTGGGCCCTGGTAAACGACGGCGGACGATCCGCGCGACGCGGCAGGCGCGCTTGAATTGGGACGATCTCGGTCCGCTTCGACCATAAAGATCGCTTGGCAAAACGCCGACGTGCGCGAGCTGCCGTTCACCGAGAACGGTAAGGTACAAAACATAAATCGCGCGAGCGGGGGCCCTACCGAGAGGACGCGGGACCGCGACGCCTCCGCGCCAGGCGTGCATGCCCTATGTGTACCGAAAACCTGGACTCTGACGTAACGGTGATGTAGCCCGCCGAGGGGGTTGTGCTTTGCGAAAATTGCATCCAGCCGACCTGAGGGAGCGTATCGATGGTTGGAAGCGTCAACCGTCAAATCCTGCTGAAGAGCCGACCCGAAGGACCACCCAGCCTCGGTAATTTCGAGTTGACGGAAAGGCCGACGCCGGAGCCTGGCGAGGGCGAGGTGCTCATGCGCATCGTCTATCTCTCGCTCGACCCATACATGCGTGGTCGCATGAGCGCCGCAAAGTCGTATGCGACGCCGGCTGCCATCGGGCAACCGATGGTCGGCGGCACGGTCGGGGAGATCGTCAAGTCGCGCAATCCAAAATATTCGGTTGGCGACATCGTGCTCGGCTATGGCGGCTGGCAGGAATACGCGCTTTCGAATGGCGCGGGGTTGCGCAAGCTCGATCCGAAGGCGGCGCCTGTCTCGACGGCGCTCGGCGTCCTCGGTATGCCGGGGATGACCGCCTATGTCGGTCTTCTCGAAATCGGTCGACCAAAGCCTGGGGAGACTGTCGTTGTTGCGGCGGCCTCCGGCGCCGTCGGGTCGGTGGTTGGGCAAATCGCCAAAATCAAAGGATGCCGCGCGGTCGGGATCGCCGGCGGCATTGAGAAGTGCCGCTTCGTCGCCGGCGAGCTGGGCTTCGATGCTTGTGTCGACCATCGCGGGGCGGATCTTGCAAAACAACTCGAAGCCGCTTGTCCCAAGGGCATTGACGTCTACTTCGAGAACGTCGGCGGCGCCGTGCAGCAGACGGTGTGGCCGCTGCTCAACGATTTTGCGCGCATTCCCGTATGCGGGCTCATCGCGCAATACAATGCCACGACCCCGATGCCCGGGCCCGACATGTTTTCGGTGTTGCGCAAACGCCTGCTCCTGCGTGGGTTCATCGTCTCGGATTTCGCCGCGAAACAAGCCGATTTTTTGCGCGATGTCGGCGAATGGGTGCGCACAGGTCGCCTCAAATATCGCGAGGATATCGTCGACGGGCTGGAGAATGCGCCCGCATCGTTCCTTGGCATGCTGCAGGGTAAGAACTTCGGCAAGATGCTGGTGAGAGTGGCGCTGTAAATATTAGGCCGAGGAATCAGTGCGCGATGATCGAGCAACAGCCGAATTTCGCGGGGATTGATGGTGGGCGCGACAGGGATCGAACCTGTGACCCCTACCATGTCAAGGTAGTGCTCTTCCGCTGAGCTACGCGCCCGGGCCCGCTTCCGTCATATCGGCTCCATCGAGACGAGGCAAGGACCGCCACCCCGCGTCAGGCGGCGAGCATCTTCTGCACCTCGTTGACGAGCTCGCGCAGATGCACCGGCTTGGAAAGCACCTTGGCATTTTTCGGCGCGGCCGAATCGGAATTGAGCGCCACGGCCGCAAAACCGGTGATGAACATGATCTTGATGTCGGGATCGAGCTCGCAGGCGCGGCGCGCCAATTCGATCCCATCCATCTCCGGCATGACGATGTCGGTGAGCAGAAGCTCGAACGGCTCTTCCCGCAGCCGTTGATAGGCCGAGAGCCCGTTGTCGAAGGAGATCACGTCGTAACCGGCATTCTGCAGCGCCTTCACCAAGAAGCGCCGCATATCGTTGTCGTCTTCGGCAAGGATAATCTTCGCCATCTTCCAGCCCGCCCGGGATGGTGAGTGACCGCCCCGCGCCCCCCTTGTTTTTTTGCCTGCGTCCATAAGCCGGATGCCGGGTAAATAACGGGTGAACCCGGCCCCCCTTTGGCATCCGCCTTTGGCCCCATGGACAATAGCTGGTTTCCAGCGATAGTGGTGGCCAAAAGCGCCGGGCCGGGAGCGCCATCGCAGGTCACGTCAAAGCCGACCATTTGTCATGTCCGAAGTGAAAGACGAGCTCGACCCTCCCTTCGAGATCCTCGAGCCGGCCGAGTGGCGCGGGCCGGTCGTGTTCAACTCCCCACACAGCGGAAGCGTGTATCCGCGCGCGTTCCTGACCGCCTCGCGGCTCGAGATGACGACGCTGCGCCGCTCCGAGGACAGCTTCGTCGACGAACTCAGCCTCGGCGTCGTGCGGCGGGGCTACCCGCTCATGCGGGCGCACTTTCCGCGCTGCTACGTGGACGTCAACCGCGAGCCCTACGAACTCGATCCGCGCATGTTCGACGGCCGGCTGCCCTCCTTCGCCAACACCCGCTCCATGCGCGTGGCGGGAGGATTGGGCACCGTTGCGAGGGTCGTGGGTGATGCCCAGGAAATCTACCGCCAGCGCATTCCCGTCGACGACGCGATCAGGCGAATCGAGGGGCTCTACAAGCCCTATCACCGCGCCCTGCGCCGCCTGTTCACGCGCGTTCATAGGGACTTCGGAGCCGCCGTCCTGATCGATTGTCATTCCATGCCTTCGAGCGCCGGTGCCAAGGACGAGCGTCCGCGCGCCGACGTGGTGCTCGGTGACCGCTATGGCACCAGTTGCGTGGCGGCGGTGGCGGAGACGATCGAATCGACGCTGCGCGCGCAAGGCTACTCGGTCAGCCGCAACAAGCCTTATGCCGGAGGCTTCATCACCGAGCACTACGGCAACCCGGCCACCGGCCTGCACGCCATCCAACTCGAACTCAACCGCGCGCTTTACATGGACGAGCGGCATTTCGAGCGCTCGGCGTCCTTCGCGCGCTTGGCTGCCGACCTCGAGACGCTCGCCGATTGCCTTGCCGCCATCCCGATCCAGGAATTGCGGCCCTACCGGGCGGCGGCCGAGTAAGCAGCCGTTCACGATCCTCGAAAAAAAAAGGGCCGCTTGCAACAGCAAGCGGCCCAAGTCTAGGGAGGAAACGCCCAAGGAGGGCGGCGGTAACGCCAGGCGCTACCGCACCGCAAAAACATACACCGCAACGCACAAATAGCAAGGGGAAAAGTAAGTGATGTTTACCCTTTTGTGGGGCATGGGTGCCCCTCTTGCTATGCAGGAAGCGTCGGTTTCGTCCCTATCCCGCGGTCCGTCATGGGATCGCGCGAACCAAAATAGACAAGAGTGGTCAATAAGATAAATCCCGCCTGCAGGCCGAATACCAGGCGATAAGCGACAAGCTCATAGGCGCCGTCCGGCCCTGTGGGAAACATTCCGATCACGAACCCGCTGATGCTCTGGGCCAGGAAGGTGCCGCCCATGGTGCCCATGTTGAGCACGGTGAGGCCGCGTCCAACCTGATGGGGCGAGAACAACGCCTTGCCGTGCGCGACCAGCACCGGGCCGTAGGCGCTCAGAAAACCAAAGGCTGCAAACCACGCGACCAGCACGAATGGCGTGAGCGTTCCCACCAGCGCGAGATAGCCGAGCATCGCGGCCGTCGCGCTTGCGCCCACCAGGACCGGCAGCTTGTGGCTCCCGGTCAGGCGGTCGAAGCGGCCCCCACAGCATGGATCCCACGATCTGGGTGAGCACCGGGATGAGCAGGAAACTGCCGCGCTGTTCGAGATCGTAGCCGTAGATGTGCGTGAGGTAGGGCCCGCCCCAGAGGCCGACGATGAGGCCGAACGATGAATAGGCCACGAGGTTCATGACAAACAGCCGTCCAACCGACGGGGTGCGCAGGACCGCAAGAATGCCGGACAAGCTCTCGCGCAACGTCTCGCGGCTGCGCGCGGAGGCAGCGTTGTCCTTGACCACGAGCGCAATCAACAGGCCGATCAGAAACGTGACCGCTGCTACGCCGAGAAAACTTCCGCGCCACCCAATCGTCGCGGTCGAAAAGGCGAGCGGAGCCGTGGCCAGGAGCGCTCCCAGCGTTCCGATCCCGACCTGCAGCCCGGCGAGCGTGGCAAAGCGATCGGGTGGAAACCGCCGGGCGTAGACGGCGAGCGAGGCCACGAACGAGCCCGCCGTTCCCAACCCCAGCAGCGCCCGGCCGAAGATCAGAACCCCGGGGCTCGCAGCGCACGCGAACACGACGGCGCCGATGACCGTGATCGCTGCGCCGACCACCAGACAAATCCGCGGGCCGAATCGGTCGAGCGCCATGCCGAGCGGAATCTGGACGGCGGCGAACGCCAAAAAGAAGATGCTCGACAAGAGACCGATCTCGGCCGGTGAAAGGCCGAGATCCGCCGCCAGGTTGGGCGCGATGACGCCAACCGAATTGCGCAGGAACTGGCTGACGATGTAGATCGAGACCAGCGTGGCGACGAGCGTGATGGCGGCGCCCGAAATCGCCGTGCGCACGGCGCTTTGAATGCTCATGAACCCGGCCTTTGACCGGCCGAGCACGGGCCGGCAATGCTACCTCGCATGGTGCCGCCGGACCGACAAGGCGGTGCGGGCGGTTGCCGGACATGCCGGTCTTCGATAGGTCGAATGGCGGCGCCGGTGAGGGGCGCGCAACATGACGGCGATCGACTTTTCGGCGTTCGTGAATGAGCTCGCAACCGTGTCGGGCGAGACCATCCTGCCGTTCTTCCGCACCGCGCTCAGCATCGAGGACAAGGGCCGCCCCGGCGGCTTCGATCCCGTCACCGCCGCCGATCATGCGGCCGAAACGGCGATGCGCACGCTCATCCGCCGAACCTTTCCGGATCATGGCATCATCGGCGAGGAATACGGCAAGGAGCGCGCCGACGCCGAATATGTATGGGTGCTCGATCCCATCGACGGGACGAAATCCTTCATCTCCGGCATGCCGGCCTGGGGCACGCTGATCGCCTTGCTACGTTCGGGCGAACCGGTGTTCGGCATGATGAACCAACCCTTCACCCGCGAGCGCTTCAGCGGCGACGGCGGACGGGCGCACTACCGCGGTCCGACCGGAGAACGCGATTTGCGGGTACGCGCCTGCGCCGATCTCGCCAAGGCGGTCTTGTTCACGACCAGCCCACTGCTGATGAATGCGCACGACCGTGAGACCTTCGGCCGAGTCGAGCAGACGGTGCGGCTATCGCGCTACGGCGGCGACTGCTACGCCTATTGCATGCTTGCGGCGGGCCACGTCGATCTGGTGATCGAGACGGAGCTCAAGCCCTACGACGTGCTTCCGCTCGTGCCGATCATCGCCGGCGCCGGCGGGATCATCACCACCTGGGAGGGAGGCGCCCCGCACGCGGGCGGGCGCATCATCGCGGCCGGCGACAAGCGCGTGCATGCGGCGGCGATGGAGGTGCTCGGCGGTAAATAGGCGTCAGACGCAAGACCTCACGCCCGATCCTTCAGTCCCGCTCACTTGAACAGCGGGGTGCCCGGCACGAACGCGTCGAACGCGGCCAAGGCCTGGATGCGAAAACGATCCTGCTCCATCAGCAGTTCGTGGCGCGCGCCCGGCACGACGAGGTGCGAGCCGGCACGCAGCTGCAGCGCGAATTCGCCGATCGCGGGCGTCGATACGATCCCGTCCATGCCCGCAGCGAGGATCAGAATCGGCTGCCGGATGCTTGCAGGGTAGCGCGCTTCGGACAGCTCGCTCATCACCCGGAACGCGGCATCCGCCCACCCCACCGTCGGCGAACCGATCGCCAGCGCCGGCTCGGCCTCGAGCACCGCGACGTTGCGGGCGTAGCGCACGGGATCGGAGGTGAGCAGGTTGCCGGCGAAAGGACGCTGCATCATCGCCGATGCGCTGCCGCCGGGAACGTAGAGCGCGCTGAGGCCGATCGAGCGCAGGACCTTGACCATGATGCGGGTCGTCGCGAGCCGACGCATTCCCGGGAGCGCGATCATCGGTGCGAGCAGGACCATGCGATCGAACCAGCGATGTCCAGCGTGGGCCGCGTTCAGCAGAATCGTCGCACCCATGGACTGGCCGAGCGCAAACAGCGGCGGCGGGCAATCGGGAAGAACAACCTCGTTGATGAAGGCTTCGAGATCGATCTGGTATTGAGAGAAACTCCGCACATAGCCTTTGCGCGGGTTGCGCAGCACCCGGTCCGACAGCCCTTGTCCGCGCCAATCGAGGGTGGCGACGGCGAAGCCGCGAGCGCGCAGGTCGCGCACGGTCTCGAAATATTTCTCGATGAATTCGGAGCGGCCCTGAAACAGGCAGACCGTGCCCTTGCGGCCCGGCGGCGGCGCCCAGCGCGCGAAACGCAGCGACACCCCGTCGGGGGTCTTGAGGGTTCCCGTGACGACGGCGTCCGGCACCGGATTGGCGGGGATGGAAACGAGGGTCATGCGGGGAGGCTCGCGCACGCCTTATAGCAGGGCGCCCGGTTCCCTCAATCCAACCGACAGGCAGGAATCGGCGTGGCCAGGAGCGCCCGCAACTCGCCGGAATTTCGAGAAAATCTCGTATATTTTCAACCTATTGTCCCTCTTGCAGCACCTCGGCCCGATCCCCACATGGGGTACGCGCAGGCCCCTCGGGGCTGCGCAAACGAACCGGTCCGGCCCGCTGGGGCGGACCATCCGCATTTCGCTCAACTACGAGGTTATGCCATGCGAACTTTCGATCTTGCTCCCTTCTATCGTTCGACCGTCGGTTTCGACCGGCTCTTCTCCATGCTCGACGGCTTCGAGGCCACTCCGGGCTATCCGCCCTACAATATCGAGCGCACCGGCGAGAACGCCTATCGCATCTCGGTGGCGGTGGCCGGCTTCAGCGAGAACGAGCTTTCGATCGAAGCGAAGGAAAACACGCTGACGATCAAAGGCGAGAAACAGACGAAGGACGAGAAGAACAGCGGCGAGGTGCTCTACCAGGGCATCGCGGCGCGCGCGTTCGAGCGCGTCTTGCAGCTTGCCGACTATGTCCAGGTCAAGGGCGCGGCCCTCGAGAATGGACTCCTGCACGTCGATCTCGTGCGCGAGATTCCCGAGGCGAAGAAGCCCCGCCAGATCCCGATCGGGAATGGCCAGGCCAAGGTCGTCGAAGCCAAGGCTGCGTAAGCGGTCAGCTCGATCCGAGGGAGCGCCCCGGTTTCCGGGGCGCTTTCATTTTGCGGATCTCACTCATAGTCATACGGGTCGGCGGGTGCCGTCGCCGGACTAGCCGGCGCGGTGACCGTACCCGTCGTCTCGTTGGTTTTGGTGTCTTTGGCTGCGCCTTGCGCTGCCGCCGGGCCGGTGACCGGCTGGGCGGGCGGCGACGCGGTCGAGGCCACCTTCGGCCGTGGCCGCGGCAGCGGCGGGCCGGCTGGCGCGGGGGGCTCGTGCGGCGCACCCGCTGTGGGCCCTAATCCGCCCGCACCAGGAGCGTTCAGCAGCGGACCTTCGATGCCGCCATCGGGAACCATGGCCACCGGTCGCGGTGGCCGCCCGAATGCCGGCGGCCGCAGGAGCGGCATGGCGTAGCGGGGTTCCATTAGCGGAACGACTTTGATGATGCGCCCCAGGCGGGCATCCACGATCACCCGAACTTCTTCACCGGCATCATCGATCGCGCGCACGGCATAGGCCTGTCCCTGACGGACCGGCCGGCCGAGCGGCTCGAGCCCGGTCGAGCGCACGATCGCGGCGACCTCGTAGGGCGGCAGTATCATTCCATCGCCCGGGTAGACGGTGCCGGGGTAAGGAGGCGGAACCGGTTGCGCCAATCCCGCCGGCGCCGCCGCGAGCGTGAATGCGAGGATGCTCGCGCAAACTAGAACTCGCTGTTTCAAGACACGATCCCCCGATCGGATTACCTGCGTTCGAGCCCGGAGGTGACCGCAAGCGCGAAACGCAGCGCGGTCAATGACCGCATAACTTGTCTGTGTGTGCCTGCAACGATAGCCGGGAATAGGGCGTAGCTTGGGCGTTGGCGTGGCATCAAAAAGCACGTGCGACCGCCACGAAGCGGTCGACCTCGTCCGCCGTGGTGGCAAACGAGGTGACGAGGCGCACGAGCGTTGCATCGCGCGGCGGCGCAACGCTGTTGGATCGTGCATCGGTCGTCCACGGATAATAGCTCGCTCCCGCCGCCTTGAGCCGCGCGTCGACCCGCGACGGCAACGCGACGAACACCTCATTGGCCTCCACCGGCCACACCGGGACGAGGTCTGCGGCGGCAAGCCCTGCTGCAAGCCGATCGGCCATGGCATTGGCGTGGCGCGCGAGCTCGAGCCAAAGATCGTCGGCCAGATAGGCTTCGATCTGGGCAGCGAGGAAGCGATGCTTGGAGATGAGATGCCCGCCCCGCTTGCGCCGCTCCGACATTTTTGCACCCCGCGCCGGATCGAAGAACACCACGGCTTCCGCGGCAAGCGCGCCGCCCTTGGTGGCCCCGAACGATAGGGCGTCGACGCCCGCCATCCAGGTTGCTTGCGCCGGCGAGGCGTTCATGCGCGCGATCGCGTTGCCGATGCGCGCGCCGTCGAGGTGCAGCGCGAGCCCGCGCGCATGGGCGATCTCGGCGAGCTCGCGGATTTCGTCCGGCCGATAGATGGTGCCGGCCTCGGTCGCCTGCGAGAGCGACAGCACCGCTGGGCTCACATGATGCGGCCCACCCCATGGCCCCGCCTCGAGCGCGCGCCGCAGCGTCTCGGGGGCGATCTTGCCGGCTTCGCCCGCAAGCCCCACGAGCTTGATTCCACCGCCGAAGAATTCCGGCGCGCCGCATTCGTCCGTTGCGATGTGCGCCTCGTGATGGCAGAGCACGGCGCCCCAGGGCGGGGTGAGATGCGCCAGCGCGAGCGCGTTCGCCGCGGTTCCGGTGGGCACCAGGAAGACCGCGACGTCGTGGGCGAAAATTTCCGCGAATCGCGCCTCGACCCGTCTGGTCCACGCATCGTGGCCGTAAGCCAGTGCCACGCCGGCATTCGCCCTCGAAATGGCGGCAAGGATCTGGGGCGCGATCCCGGCCGCGTTGTCACTTGCGAAATTCATGCGGTCCTCTCTGTGCGCTTGCTTCGCCCAAGGCGTCGCGCGTTGCCTCCGCCGGGAGACCGGGGCGGCTTCATCATGCTGACCCGCAGGGCGAGCGAAAAGCGCGCAACTAACGCAACCAGCGCCGATGGCGCCCGCGGATCGGCCGGACGAATTCGGTATCGGGGGCGCGTGCCCCGTAAATTTGCTCCGATGGCCTTTTAGGCACCGGGTGAGGAAACTAGGACAGTATTGCTGTCCCAATTGGCGACCCGCCTGGTGCTCCGCGGCAGGCTTGTCATCCCGGCCACACTGGACGGTGATAAGCGGGGCCATCGGGCAGCGTGGGGCTGCCTGACACGAGCGGCCATACGCGCCGGAGCCGAAGCGCGGTAGCGAGAAGGCCGCCAATGACCAGCGGTGTCCTAGGGGCCGTGACGCCGATCGGCGCTGCGGACGCGAGCGATGCGCCAAGTAGCAAACGCTTCCTCGGCGTTTGCGCCGGGGTGAGAGGCGAGGACGAGGATGGGCGCGCCACGACATCGCGCAAAGAGAGCAGGTGACCGGGTCGCGCCGAGCGCGCGAGCGCTCGGCTTTGGCGACAGCACGGATCCGGGACTGCCGCCGGCGCAGGGCCTTTATGATCCCGCGCTCGACAAGGATTCCTGCGGTGTGGGCTTTATTGCCGACATCAAGGGCAGGAGATCGCACAAGCTGATCGAGGACGCGCTCGCCATCCTCTGCAACCTCGAACATCGCGGGGCGGTCGGCGCCGATCCGCGCGCCGGCGACGGCGCCGGCATTCTGGTGCAGATCCCGCACAAGTTCTTCGCCAAGAAGGCGGACCGCCTCGGCTTTAGCTTGCCCAAGCCCGGCGAATACGCGGTCGGCGCGCTGTTCATGCCGCGCGATCCGGACTGGCGGCAAGTGATCCGCGACATCTATTCCCAGATGATCAAGCGCGAGGGCATGACGCTCTTGGGCTGGCGCGAGGTGCCGACCGACAACTCGACGCTCGGCGAATCGGTGAAGCCGACCGAGCCCGTGCATCTGCAGGTGTTCATCGGCCGCGGCAAGAAGATCAAGAGCGAAACCGAGTTCGAACGGCGGCTCTATATCCTGCGCAAGTCGATCTCGCACGCGATCTACACGCGCAAGGAGCGCAGACTTTCCGGCTACTATCCGGTGTCCATCTCCTGCCGCACCGTCGTTTACAAGGGCATGTTCCTGGCCGATCAGCTCTGCACCTATTATCCCGATCTCCACGACAAGGATTTCGAGAGCGCGCTCGCGCTCGTGCACCAGCGCTTCTCCACGAATACGTTCCCGACTTGGTCGCTTGCGCATCCCTACCGCATGATCGCTCACAACGGCGAGATCAACACGCTGCGCGGCAACGTCAATTGGATGGCGGCGCGCCAGGCGTCGGTATCCTCCGAGCTGTTCGGCGACGACATCAACAAGCTGTGGCCGATCTCCTACGAGGGGCAATCCGACACCGCCTGCTTCGACAATGCGCTCGAGTTCTTGGTGCAGGGCGGCTATCCGCTCGCCCATGCGGTGATGATGATGATCCCCGAGGCCTGGGCGGGCAATCCGCTCATGGACGAGGAGCGGCGCGCCTTCTACGAGTACAACGCCGCGCTGATGGAGCCGTGGGACGGCCCCGCCGCGATCGCTTTCACCAACGGGCGGCAGATCGGCGCCACGCTCGACCGCAACGGCTTGCGGCCGGCGCGTTATTTCGTCACCCGCGACGAGCGCATCATCATGGCCTCCGAGATGGGCGTCCTGTCCATCCCCGAGAAGGACATCGTCACGAAGTGGCGGCTGCAGCCGGGCAAGATGTTGCTCGTCGATCTCGACGAAGGCCGCCTCATTCCCGACGACGAGCTCAAGGCGACGCTCGCCAAGAGCCACCCCTACAAGGAGTGGCTCGAGCGCACCCAGATCGTGCTCGAGGACCTGCCCGCCGCGCTGAGCGAGGCGGCATTGTCGAATCTCACGCTGCTCGATCGTCAACAGGCCTTCGGCTATACCCAGGAAGACTTGCGCATCCTGATGTCGCCGATGGCGATCCAGGGCGAGGAGGCGGTCGGCTCCATGGGCAACGACACGCCGATCTCGGCGCTGTCGGACAAGCCCAAGCTGCTGTTCACCTATTTCAAGCAGAACTTCGCGCAGGTGACCAACCCGCCGATCGATCCGATCCGCGAGGAGCTGGTCATGAGCCTGGTCTCGATCATCGGGCCGCGGCCGAACCTGTTCGACCTCGAGGGCACCTCGCACCTCAAGCGCTTGGAAGTGCGCCAGCCGATCCTCACGGACGCCGACCTCGAGAAGATCCGCGCCATCTCCGAAGTCGGCGACGGCCATTTCAAGTCGCGCACCCTCGACACCACCTGGCCGGCCGAGTGCGGCGCCGCCGGTTTGAAGGACGCGCTCGACACGCTGTGCGTGCGCGCCGAGGCGGCCGTGCGCGAGGGCATCAACATCATCATCCTGTCGGATCGCCGCGCCGGGGCGGAGAATATTCCGATGCCGTCGCTGCTCGCCTGCGCGGCGGTGCATCATCATCTCATCCGCCAGGGCCTGCGCACCTCGGTCGGGCTCGTGGTCGAGTCGGGCGAACCGCGCGAAGTCCATCACTTCTGCTGCCTCGCCGGCTACGGCGCGGAGGCGATCAATCCCTATCTTGCCTTCGAGACGCTGCGGGCAATGAAGAATGAATTGCCGCAAAAGCTCGACGAGAAGGAGATCGTCAAGCGCTACATCAAGTCGATCGACAAGGGCATTCTCAAGGTGATGTCCAAGATGGGCATCTCCACCTACCAGTCCTATTGCGGCGCGCAGATTTTCGATGCCGTCGGCCTCAAGTCCGATTTCGTCGCCGAATATTTCACCGGCACCGCGACCCGGATCGAAGGGGTGGCGCTGACTGAGATCGCCGAGGAGACGGTGCGGCGGCACCGCGGTGCCTTCGGCGATGCGCCGATCTATCGCCATGCCCTAGACGTCGGCGGCGAGTATCAGTTTCGCGTGCGCGGCGAAGACCATGCGTGGACCGCAGCGACGGTATCGGCGCTCCAGCACGCGGTGCGCGGCAACCTCCCCGACGAGTATCGGGCCTATGCCAAGGTCAGCAACGAGCAGTCCGAGCAGCTGCTCACCATCCGCGGCCTGTTCCGGCTCAAATCGGCGCGCGAGGACGGACGCAAGCCGGTGCCGATCGAAGAGGTCGAGCCGGCGGAGCGCGTCGTGCGCCGCTTCTCCACCGGAGCCATGTCGTTCGGCTCGATCTCGCGCGAGGCGCATACCACGCTCGCCATCGCCATGAACCGCATCGGCGGCAAGTCCAACACCGGCGAAGGCGGCGAGGAAGCCGACCGCTTCAAGCCGTTGCCCAACGGCGATTCCATGCGCTCGGCAATCAAGCAGGTCGCTTCCGGCCGCTTCGGCGTGACGACGGAATATCTCGTCAACTCCGACATGATGCAGATCAAGATGGCGCAGGGCGCCAAGCCCGGCGAAGGTGGCCAGCTCCCCGGGCACAAGGTCGACAAGATCATCGCCAAGGTGCGCCACTCGACGCCCGGAGTCGGGCTGATCTCGCCGCCGCCGCACCACGACATCTATTCGATCGAGGACTTGGCGCAGCTGATCTTCGACCTCAAGAACGTCAATCCCGACGGGTTGGTGTCGGTGAAGCTCGTCTCCGAGGTCGGCGTCGGTACGGTCGCCGCCGGTGTCTCCAAGGCGCGCGCCGACCATGTGACCATCGCCGGCTTCGAAGGCGGCACCGGGGCCTCTCCCCTCACCTCCATCAAGCACGCCGGTTCGCCGTGGGAGATCGGGCTCGCCGAGACCCACCAGACGCTGGTCGCCAACCGGCTGCGCGGACGCATCTCGGTGCAGGTCGACGGCGGCATGCGCACCGGCCGCGACGTCGTGGTCGGCGCGCTGCTCGGCGCCGATGAGTTCGGCTTCTCGACCGCGCCGCTGATCGCGGCGGGCTGCATCATGATGCGGGTATGCCACCTCAATACCTGCCCGGTGGGCGTGGCGACCCAGGACCCGGTGCTGCGCAAGCGCTTCAAGGGCACGCCCGAGCACGTCATCAACTACTTCTTCTACGTCGCCGAGGAGGTGCGCGAGTTGATGGCCGAACTAGGCTATCGGACGTTCGACGAAATGATCGGGCAGATGCAGATGCTCGACAAGCGCCAGGTCGTCGAGCACTGGAAAGCCAAGGGGCTCGACTTCTCCAGGCTGTTCTTCAAGCCGGACGCGCCGCTGGGAGTGGCGATTTACAACTGCGAACCGCAGGATCACAAGATCCACACCATTCTCGACCGCAAGCTGATCGCGCAGGCGCAGATCGCGCTCGATCGCGGCGCGCCGGTGCGGATCGTTACGGCCATCAAGAACACCGACCGCGCCGTCGGCGCCATGCTCTCGGGCGAAATCGCCAAGCGTTATGGCCACGAAGGGCTGCCCGACGACACCGTCAACGTGAAAATCACCGGCACCGCCGGCCAGAGTTTCGGCGCCTGGCTCGCGCGCGGCGTGACCTTCGAGCTCGAAGGCGACGCCAACGACTATGTCGGCAAGGGGCTGTCGGGCGGCCGCATCATCGCGCGTCCGGCCGCCGATGCCGGCATCGTGCCGGAGGAATCGATCATCGTCGGCAACACGGTGCTGTACGGCGCGATCGAAGGCGAATGCTACTTCCGCGGCGTCGCCGGCGAGCGCTTCGCCGTACGCAATTCCGGCGCCGTCGCCGTGATCGAGGGCGCCGGCGACCATTGCTGCGAATACATGACCGGCGGCATCGTGGTCGTGCTCGGCCGCACCGGCCGCAACTTCGCGGCCGGAATGTCCGGCGGCATCGCCTATGTGCTGGACGAGGATGGCACCTTCGCCTCGCGCTGCAACCTCGCCATGGTCGAGCTGGAGCCGCTGCCCGAGGAAGAGGAAGCGAGCGCGCGCATCTATCACCAGACCCACGATCTTGGCTCGCACGGCCGCGTCGACGTCATGGGCGACATGACCCAAAATGACCTGGAGCGCCTCAACCTCCTGATCACGCGGCACGCCCGCTTCACCGGCTCGACGGTCGCGAACAGGATCCTTGCGGACTGGAAGAAATATTGCCCGATGTTCCGCAAGGTGATGCCGGTCGAGTACCGGCGCGCGCTCGCCGAGTTGCAGCGTGCGCAGATCGTGGAAGCGGCGGAGTAGCGGGCTCTCCCCGGCTGAGTGCGAATGGGCAAGATCACCGGCTTCCTGGAATACGAGCGCGAAGACCGCCACTACGAGCCGGTCGAGGAGCGCATCAAGCATTGGCGCGAATTCGTGCGCCCGCTGCCGGAGGAGGAGAACAAGAAACAAGCGGCACGCTGCATGGATTGCGGCGTTCCCTACTGTCACACCGGTTGTCCGGTCAACAATCAGATCCCGGACTGGAACGACCTCGTCTATCGCGGCAACTGGGAGGAGGCTGCGCGCAATCTCCACTCCACCAACAATTTCCCCGAGATCACCGGCCGCATCTGCCCGGCGCCGTGCGAGGCCGCCTGCACGCTCAACATCGAGGACAACCCCGTCACCATCAAGACCATCGAATGCGCCATCGCCGACCGCGCCCTCGAGCGCGGCTGGGTGAAACCGGAGCCGACCGCGGACAGGACCGGAAAGAAAGTGGCGATCGTCGGCTCGGGTCCGGCCGGACTCGCCTGCGCGCAGCAATTGGCGCGCGCCGGCCACGACGTGCACGTGTTCGAGAAGCTCGCCAAGGCTGGCGGATTGCTGACTTACGGCATCCCCGATTTCAAGATGGACAAGCAGATCGTCGCGCGCCGCGTCGCGCAGATGGAGGCGGAAGGCGTCACCTTCCATTACAACGCGCACGTGGGCGTGAACCTGCCGGCCAAGGAGCTCCTCTCCGACTATGACGCACTCGTGCTCGCCAGCGGGGCCGAGCAGGGGCGCGACCTGCCGATTCCAGGCCGCGACCTCAAAGGCGTCCATTTCGCCATGGAGTTTTTGCCGCAACAGAACCGGCGCGTGAGCGGCGAACCGGACGATGGCAGCCCGCCGATTCTGGCCGACGGCAAGCACGTGGTGGTCATCGGCGGCGGCGACACAGGCTCCGACTGCATCGGCACATCGATCCGCCAAGGCGCGCGCTCGGTCACGAATTTCGAGATCATGCCGCAGCCGCCGTTGAGCGAAAACAAGCCGCTGACCTGGCCGGACTGGCCGCTCAAGCTGCGCACGTCGTCGAGCCACGAGGAAGGCGTTGCGCGCGATTTTGCCGTGCTGACCACCAAATTCTCGGGCCAGAACGGCGAGGTGAAAAAACTTCACTGCACGCGCGTGGACGACAAGATCAAGCCCATCGCCGGCACCGAGTTCGAAGTCGACGCCGATCTGGTGTTGCTCGCGATGGGTTTCGTGCATCCCGTGCACGAAGGCATGATCGAAGAGCTCGGGCTCGCGCTCGACCAGCGCGGCAACGTCAAGGCCGACACGCTGGCCTACCAGAGCTCCAACCCGAAAGTGTTCGCGGCCGGCGACATGCGGCGCGGCCAGTCGCTGGTGGTGTGGGCGATCCGCGAGGGCCGCCAAGCGGCGCAGGCCGTCGACAAGTTCTTGATGGGATCGACGACGCTGCCGCGCTGACCGGCGCCGCTGGCATGCGCCCGCGCGCGCTCGCCGCGGTCATGCCGAACGTGGTCTATCGAAAGAAATTTTGGAAGAAGAACGGCGAGCGCTGGGGATTGGGGCGGCGCGGTCGGCGCTGGGCGGCCGGCTTCTGCTCGGAGGTCGGATTGGCCTCGCTGGAATCTGAGGTGCGCGCTCCTGCAGCGGGCTTCGTTGGTTTTGTATCGGGAGCGTCCGGCGCTGTCGCGGTCGCACGCGTGGCCGGCGGCGCGGCCGCCGGATCGGCTGCGGCCGGCTGGGCGTTGAGCGCGCTGCCGCGCGGCCAGTTGAAATCGTCGGCCCGTCCACTCGGAGCCGCGACCTGCTCGCCCTTGGTCAGCACGCGCGAGACGGTTGCGTCGACGGCGGGGGCAGCCGCGCGGCCGCCGCCGACGAGTTCCTCTGCGGGCCGGGATCGACCGGCACCGGCAGCGCAACCGGCATGCCCCGGTTGGCGATGCTGCGCTGGATTTCGCGCTCGACGTAGTGGGCAAGCTTGCGGGCGCCGAACTTGGTGTAATAGACGCCGTCGCCGCTGCGCAGGCGGCGAATCTGACCTTCGTAATCCGGCCCTTGCTGCGAGTACCGGCCCGCCTCGTCGACGAAGCCATCCCAGATGTCGACATAAACGATCCCCGCCTTCTCGGCCCGGCTACGGTAGAGCTCGTTGAGATAGGAGGAATCGGCACTCGCCTTGGTACCGCGCTGCGACGGCAGACCGACCCAAATCACCGGAACGCCGGCGCTCTTGAGGGCGGCGATGGTCGCATCGATGCGCCTGATATAGGCGAGCTCCCACTTCTCGGTGTGGAATTCCCACGGTCCGTAGGATGCCTGGCGCGCCTGCTCTGGCGTCATGTTGGCGTGTTCGGCGGCCTCGGAGGGGGCGGGCGGCTGTTGCTCCGGATCGGGCGGCGGGGCTGGAATCGGTGGAGTTGCAGGCGGGCTCGGCTGTGCCGCCTGCGCATTCGGCTTGGGCGCGGCGGGACGAGGCGCCGCAGGCGGGACCTTTTCGCGGATCGTCTGACGGTCGTTGTTTCCGATCATCATGACGATGAATTTGGGCTTCTCGGCCGCAATGATCTCGCGCGCCACCTGCGGCCACTCGAGATCGCGGCGCTGATCGTAGCGAATGAGGCCGGAATCGGTGCGATGCTTGCGCACGATGCCGACCTCCGGGTTCTCGGAAAAAGCATCTTCGAGCCCGTAGGCCAGCCAATCGGCGTTGGCATCGCCCATCACCACGATCGAGGTCGTGGCCTCGGGCTTCTTCTGCGACGACGGCGGCGCGCGTGAATAATCGACCGGCGCCTCCCGTTCCTGCCGTTGGTAGCCGTCGTAATAGCGCCGATCATCGTAGCGGCGCTCATTCCCGCCGCCGCCGAACCAGTTGTTGTTCCAGTTATTGTTATATTGCTGCTGACGCTGCGGACGACCGCCCCAATCTCCCCAGAATTGCGCTTGCGCCGGCAACAACAGCGCGAGGCTCATGCCCGCGGCCGCCGCGACCACACATCCTCGAAACCCGCTGGCTGAGCTCATGATCAAACTGCCGATCGCCGCTGCGCTATTACCCACGGCGCCATCCCGGGGGATGCCGCGCAAGCCTCAACTCGCTAATAATATGGCAAAAATGGCAACTTGACGATAGCCCGGCTAGCCCGGGGACCTCCGCAGGCGCGCCCTCAGCGGCTGCGCAGCCGCTCCAGGACCGCCGCCGAGGCGAAGCCGTCGGGCACGTGGCCGACCGACGATTGGAACTGGCGCAGCGCGTTGCGGGTCTTGCCTCCGAGCCGGCCGTCGGGCTCGCCCACATCATAGCCTCGCGCGGCAAGATGCTGCTGCAGCTCATAGCGTTCCGCGCGCGTGAGCACGCGTTCGTGCCGCGGCCAAGCCTGCACGAAGGGCTCGCCGCCGCGCAGCCGGTCGGCGAGATGACCGATGGCGAGCGCATAGGCCTCGGCCGGGTTGTATTTCATGATCACGCGGAAATTCTGCAACATCAGGAAGCCCGGGCCCTGCGCCCCCGCCGGCACCAGCAGATAGGCGCGGTCGTCGGTGCGCGGGAAGGCCTTGCCGCCGGCACGGCGGATGCCCAATCGCTCCCATTCCCGCACCGACATCACGCGCGAGCGATCGGCGAGCAGGAAATTGAAGCCTTTCGGCACAACGACCTCGTAGCCCCAGGTCTGGCCGGTGACCCAGCCGTCCTTCTTGAGATTGTTCGCGGTCGACGCAACCACGTCGGGCACGGCGTCGACGACGTCGCGGCGGCCGTCGCCATCGAAGTCGACGGCGTAGCGCTTGAACGAGGTCGGCATGAACTGGGTCGGGCCGAAAGCGCCCGCCCACGAGCCCTTGAGATGATCCGCCTTCACGTCGCCGCGCGCGAGAATTTCCAACGCGGAGAGAAATTCCTCGCGGAAATAATCCTGGCGACGGCCGACACAGGCGAGCGTCGCCGTCGAACGGATCACCGAGCGCTCGCCGATCTGCGTGCCGTAGTTGGATTCGACGCCCCAGATCGCGGCGATGAAGTAGCGATCGACGCCATACGCCTTCTCGACCGCGTCGAAGGTGGCGCGGTGCTGGGCGAGAATCGCGCGCCCGTTCTGGATGCGATCCTCGTTCACCAGGATGTCGAGATAGTCCCAGAACGATTTCGTGAATTCCGGTTGGGCATCGAGCAGATCCATGATCCGCAGGTCGGGCGTGAGGCCCGCGACGTTGGCCTCGAACACTGCGCGCGACACGCCGCGGCGCTCCGCCAGCGGCCAGAGTCCGGCGAGGCAATTGCGGAAATTGGCCGCCGCGGCGCGGATCGCCTGCGCCGTCATCAGCGGGTG
>WNGL01001413.1_pt1 | contig 29432 bp, 16 predicted proteins | sample 5400591 | NCBI WGS metagenome assembly WNGL01 (sample SAMN13153377, study PRJNA577476) | soil metagenome | isolation source: 80 cm soil or saprolite under Garry oak tree replicate 1 | place: USA:California | collected 2016-06-15 | reverse complement strand
CGACACAGGAAGCCGCGCGGCATCTGCGCGAAGGCGGGCGTATCATTCACATTGGCAGTACCAACAGCGAGCGCATGCCATTCGTCGGCGGTTCGGTCTATGCGCTTACGAAGGGAGCGGTCGCGGGTTTCACGAAGGGCCTTGCCAGAGACCTCGGCCCGCGCGGCATCACCGTTAACAACGTCCAGCCCGGCCCCATTGATACTGACATGAATCTGGCCGACAGCGACTTCGCGAAGACGCTGGTTCCCATCACAGCCCTTCAGCGCTATGGCAATACCGATGAGATCGCGAGCTTTGTCGCCTACCTGGCGAGTCCCGAAGCCAGCTACATCACGGGTGCGAGCCTGCTGGCCGATGGAGGTTTCGCAGCCTGAGATTGGGAATCCGAAAGCAAGAGTCATCAACAATTAAGCAACTGTTCACTTAACAACATCAAAATTATGAAAACAAAGAACAATGAGAAACTAGTCGCCGTAATCGGCGCAACGGGGCAGCAGGGAGGCGGAGTCCTACGTGCCCTGCAAGCCCGCGGACAGTTCAAGGTGCGCGCTCTGAGCCGTGATCCAGGCAAGCATCAGAACCTCGCCGACGAAGTCGTTGAAGCAGATTTAAACCGCCCTGAAACCCTCGCCGCTGCATTCAAAGGGGCATATGGCGTATTTCTCGTCACCGCTTCTTCGTTAGAAGGAACCGACGAGCGCAAGCAGGGAGCCGCCGCGGTGCAGGCTGCCAGGGATGCCGGCGTCAAACACGTAGTCTGGTCTACGCTGCCTGACGTCGAAGCGATCAGCGGCGGCAAGTTCCACGTTCCGCACTTTACCAGCAAGGCCAAGGTTGACCCGATAGTCAAGGAGGCGGGGTTTGCGAATCATACGTTCGTCATCGCGCCGTTCTTCTACCAGAACCTCGCAGGCGCCATGGCTCCGCAACAGCAGGCAGACGGATCCATGGGCTGGGCGCTCCCGCTCGATCCGAGTGTGCGTTGCATTCACATGGGTGACATTCGCGAACTCGGTACCATCGTCGCTGGAGCGTTCGCGCACCCGGATCAGGCCGGCCATGGCGAGTATCTGCCCCTCGTCGGTGATTTCATGAGCTTCAATGAGATCGTCGACGTGCTTAATCGACAGGGTCTCAACTTCTCCTTCACGCAGGTCCCGGCCGACGTCTTCGCCACTCTCTTCCCTGGAGCTGCGGAGATCGCGGCGATGTTCAGGTACTTCGAAGCGCATACCTACTTGGGTTCGGATTCGTCCGACCGAATTGCGCTCGCAAATAAAATCGCAGGTCGGCAACCGAGCAAGTTTTCGACGTGGGCTCGACTGAATGTACCGGTTCAGACCCCCTTAATGCAACCATTCTCTCAATGCGAATCGAAATTATGAAAACACTGCTGACATTGTTCAAAACAAACGAGAGCTTTACACCGCTCATCGCGCGGCTCACGCTCGGACTTGTAATGTTTCCGCACGGCGCGCAGAAAGCGCTCGGCTTGTTCGGAGGCTATGGATTCAGCGGTACGATGAACTTCTTCACCGGGCAATTGCATATCCCGGCGCTGTTTGCCTTTCTTGCCATCGCCGCGGAATTCGCAGGATCAATCGGACTCATCACCGGGTTCTTCAGCCGAGTTTCTGCGTTCGGCATCGCCGTCGTCATGCTGGTGGCCACTCTCATGGTCCACGCCCCGAATGGATTCTTTATGAACTGGGCTGGCAATCAAAAGGGTGAAGGATTCGAGTATCACCTCCTCGTCATCGGCCTGGCACTCGTGGTGATCCTCTCTGGCGCGGGCAAATGGTCCATCGACCGTCTCCTGACTGGGCGGCTTGCCGTTCAATCTGTGAAACAGAGTTGAAAACACCGACAGGTACGCCTGCAAACTTTATCACACTAAAAACTATGAAAAAACTGCTTCGCATCCATCAGAGTTCGGGAATGCACTGGGTCGGCAATGGTTTCCCCGTGCGCTCCGTGTTCGATTACAATGGGCTGGGCCAGGAGTTGAGTCCGTTCCTGCTGCTCGACTATGCCGCGCCTTATGAATTTCCGCCCGGCAATGAAAAGCGCGGCGTGGGCGGACATCCGCACAAGGGCTTCGAGACCGTGACCGTGGCCTATCAAGGCGAGTTGGAACACCGCGATTCGAGCGGCGGCGGTGGAAAAATCGGCGCGGGTGACGTGCAATGGATGACGGCTGGCAACGGCATCGTCCACGAGGAATTCCACTCGCAAGACTTCACGCGCAAAGGCGGCACTTTCCAGATGGTGCAGCTTTGGGTGAACCTGCGCGCGAAGGACAAGAGCGCGAAAGCCGGTTATCAAACCTTGCTCAAGGCGCAGATTCCAAACGTGGAACTGCCGCGAGACGCCGGAACGGTGCGGGTCATTGCGGGCGAATACGGCGGAGGCAGAGGCCCGGCGAAAACCTTCACGCCGATCAATCTGTGGGACGTGAGCCTGCGCGCCGGTAATTCGGCGGACCTGCCGCTGCCCGACGGCCACACCACCTTGTTTCTCGTGTTGAGCGGCGAAGTGACCGTGAACGGCGAGCGCGAGGGTCCGAGCCGGACTGGCATACACGAAGGCGACCTGGTAATCTTCGCTCGCAGCGGCGACGGCATCAGCGTGAAAGCGAAGTCGGAGGCCAAGCTCCTTGTGATGGACGGCGAGCCAATCGCAGAGCCGATTGTCGGCCACGGCCCATTCGTGATGAACAGCCGGGCGGAAATCCAACAGGCGTTCGAGGATTATCAACTCGGACGCATGGGCGAGCTTGCCGTTGAGGAAGCCGCCCCATGACTCGGCCTCAGTGACCCGGCGAGGAACCAGGCCGCCAGTCAGCCTTGTTCTCCGCTCAAGGTTAGTTCGGCTTGTAATACTAGCCGGCCGGCCACGGAAGCACTGGCTTGCGCCTGCACCAATCCTCCCAGCCGACCGGTCACGCTCGCCTCCAGGCGGATCACCTCGCCCGGACGAGCGGTGCCGAGAATCTTTACGTTGCGCAAGGCCGTGAGTTTTAGACCGGCCAGTCGCGGGAGTTGGGGATCGCTCTGCGCCACCGTCCCCGCCAGTTGCGCGGCGGCTTCCACCAGCAGGACCCCCGGCATCAGCGGCTGGCCGGGAAAATGTCCGCGCAAAAACGGTTCATCGCCGCGCACGGTATATTCCCCGGCGCCGTTTTTGCCGGGGTCGAGGCGGAGCAAACGCTCGACAAAGCGAAACTCCGGCCCGTGCGGCAGCGAGGCGAGCGCGGCAGACAAGCGGTCGTTCATCGGTGTCCCAAGCATCGCTCTAAATCGGCCCGCGGGAAATGACCAAGTTTTGATGTTGGCCAGCCTCTCCCGCGCGTCCAGCTCCGGATTGCCTCCATGCGCAAAGCCGGTCCTATCTTTTCAGCGGCTCGACGATCTTGAAATCGTCCGCCAGCTTGGGCGTGAACAAATCCCCGTTCAATGGTGGATTGAGCTGCGCGTGCGTGAACTCGTTGCTCATGCGGGAACCGTCGGCGAAGGTCAGCTCGGTGGCGCGCAGGCTAAAATCGTTGGTGGCAAAGGCGATTTTGATGGCGGGGATCAGGCGGCGGGCGGCGGCGTTCCTGGGCTGCAAAACCAGTTCGCAAACGTCGTTCGATGCGGCTTGCGAAAGGATTTTGAAACGCCCTTCGAGTTCCGCCCGGGTGCGCGGGAAACCCGCTTCGAACAGCGCCAGCGTCTCCTTCCATTCTCCCATCGCTTCGCCGGTGAGCGGATAGCGCTCGGCCCGTTTAAGCTGCGGATAAATCACCAGCATTTGCGCCGGCTCACGCACGGCAATGGTTTTTGCCGGCGTGCCAATCTCCCAGCGGAAACGGTTTGGCGCGGCGAACCAGACGCGTCCGTGCGCGATGAGCGGTTGGGTCAGCGTTTTGAGGCTGCGGGTTTGGGTGACCTCAGCCGACCAGGATTGAACGTTCGTCTGCGCGTTGAACCAGGCGGTAAGCATGGCATCGGCCGCTATCCCCTCGGAATGAGCAAAAAACAGACCGACCATCGCGAAGGCCAAACACGGTCCTCGCATGACGCCACGCGGATGCACCGCTTGACCGGGTAGAGAGAGGCGTGAGCGCTTCTGTCCGATCACGGCCCGGCGGCAAGGGCCGGTCGTCTTTTCTACCGGGGCCAGATCGGAACGAAGTGGTACCATTGGTTGAGGTATAGGTGGAGCGCCGGTTCGAATGCGCTCATGATTTGTTGGGTCAGCTCGACGCGGCCCTGGCGCTGGCCGAGCGCGCGCCGGTCGTAAGGAATTTCAGGCAGGATGTGGGCGGTGTAGCCGGCAGAGGTCCGCGGCAAATAGACCGGCAACAATGCGCAGCCGGAAGCGCGGGCCAGTTCGGCCGCCGAAAGCGATGCGAAAAATGGCCGGCCAAACAGGTTCACGGTCACGGCGGAGAGGGCGGGCGGGCGGTCCATCAAGAGCGCGACCGCGTTGTTCTGTTCCAAACGGCGGATGATTTCGACCGCGGAGAATGGGTTCTCGCTCAGGGCGAGGGTTTCGATGCCCCAGCGGGAGCGGGCCGCCTGCCGTATTTGGGTCAGACGCGCCTGCGGCTCCGGCCCGGTGATCACCTGAAGTTTGATGCCGCGTTGGGTCAACAGCGGCGCGCCAAATTCCCAGTTGCCGAGATGAATGGTGACCAACAGCACGCCGCGGGCTTTCGCCTGGGCTTTTTGAAAGTGTTCCCAACCGGTCAGATCGCGGAAAAGGTTATAGATCGAGAGGCCGCTTTCGTAGCGCCATAAATCGGCGAGCTTGAAGCCAAATTGTTGGAAAAGTTCGCGCGTGGTGATCCGGGCTGCGAGGCGATCGCCATTGAGCACGGGCAAAAGATTTTCAAAAACAATCCGGCGGCGCGCCGGGTTGAAGGCCCAATACATCTGGGCGAGGTGGCCCGCGATCCGGCCTAGCAACCCGTGCGGCAGGTGCCGCGCCACCCCGACCCCGACGCGCCAGAACTCGGCGCGGTAGAGCATCGAAGGGCCGGCGGGGCCAGCTTCTGGCGGCGCAGTCCGGCTGATGATCAAACTGTCGGGCGAGACGCCGCCCGGCGCCTCGGAACCGGAATCCAGCGCGGCGTCGGGCTGGAATCTTGTCCCTGGCGCGCACGGCTTGGGATTGATGGCTGGCTTCGGTTGCATGATGGTTAGCGCCCAAAAAGATTATCCAACCGGGCGAGGATCGACCAGAACTGGTTTGTTCCCTGCCGCTGACCACCAGAACGGGAGCAGGTAAACAGAGATCAACATGTTACAGCCGATGCCGACGGCGCACACTTTTCCCAGGCTGGCCATGCCGGCGTTGGTGGACCAGGCCAGCGAGCCGAAGCCGGCCACGGCGGTGCCGCCGCAGAGCAAGAGGGCGCGCCCAACCGCGCGATGGGCCGCGCGCAAATCGCCGCGATGACGGCGCAACGCCAACTGCATGAAGATGCTGTAATCCACGCCGGAACCGAGCATCAGCGGCAGCGCCATAAGATTGAGCAAGTTCCAAGACCAGCCGGTCAGACGCATTACCGTGAGCAAGCAAAGCCCGCTCAGGAGCAAGACCAGCAGACTCAACGCGATTTCCTTCACCCGCCGGAACGCCAGCCCGAGGGAGAGCAGCACCAGCGCAATCATCGGACCGAGCACCCGCCCCAAGTTGCGTTGCACTTGCTCCAGTACCGACGCGCCAAGCAGTTCCCATCCGGATAGAATGAATCCTTCGCGGACTAGATCGTTGGACCAGCGGGCGACGCTCTGGGGAGTAACCGGGGCGTTCGTGGCGGGATAGACGAAGCCAACGGCCAACAGTGCATCGCCGGGACGCGCCACCATCTTTTCCAGGATCCAACGGCTCGTTTCGTTCGTGGGCCAGAACGTGTTCGTGCGCGCCATCGCGGCCTGCCAGGTGTCCAGGATGCTTTCGGTCATGACGAGCGAGGCAGGCGAGAATCCCTGGGCCAGGGCCGCGTCGCGGAGTTGCTGGCGCTTTGCGAGGAGCCGAGCCGCCGCGCCGCGATTAACGACCTGATGATCGGGGCGCGGCCAAAGCGGCGTGGGCAGTGCGAAAGCGGCGATGAGCTGGTTCGAGGCGGCACGCTGGAGCAAGGCCCCGGCGCGTTCAAGCCGGCGCGCGATTTCAGATTCGTCGCGTCCGCGGGTGAGGATCCAGAGCGGTTCGCGATGCTGCGCCAGACGAGCTTTGATTTCGTCGAGCGCGCCGTAGGCAGGGCTGTTCTGCGGCCGCAGGGCATCGGCGGTATGGTCAAGGCGCGGCAAGCCGGAGATCAGTGTCGCGGAGGCGCCGAGGACCAACAGGGCAGTGGCGCCGAAGGCGGCGTTGCTTCGACGGCGCCGGCCCGGTTCGAGTGGTCCGGGATCGGTGGTGGATGCCTCCGCCGGGAGCATGCCCATGGCGAGTTGATCGGTCCGTCTCCGCATCCGGTCGGGGAAGAGCGGCGGGAGGAACGCGAAGAGCATCACCAGGGCCGAGAGCGCCACGCCAAGGGCGACGAGCGAGCCAAGTTGAGCCAGGCCGGGCAGTCCGCCAAGGTTCAAGACGAGAAACGCGCTGATCGTCGTGACCGCCGCCCAAAAAATGCTCGGGCCGATCGCGCGGCGGATCTCGGGGATGATGGCGTTCGGCGAGGCGATGGCCTCCTGGTAATGCACCACGGCGTAATCCACCGCGAGGCCGAGCAAGATCGCCGCGAAACCGAGGCTCACGACGTTGATGGTGCCGAAGAGCAGCCCGCCAAACCCAAGGGTGCCGAGCAATATCAGCCCCAACAGCGCCAGCAGCCAAAGCATCGGGCGCCAGCGGCGGTGCGCCAGCCAAAAGAGCAACGCAATAATGACCGAAGTAATTCCGATCGAACTGGTCATGTCGAACTCCATGCCGCTGGAAATCTCGGCGACAAACGCCGGCGCGCCTGTGCAGCCGAGTCGCACGCCGGCATCGTTGCCGCTCTGGCGCCAGTGAGTGATGATGGTTTTTACAGAATCAAACCACCGGCGGCAGGCGCGGTAGTTGCCGATGTTCGGTTTGGCCTGCACGAAGAGGATGCGGAACCTGCCGTCCCGCGAGGCAAACAGGTTTTGTCCGTCGCCAAAGGAGGAAACCGGGCCGCCAGCCGCTCCTTCCGGCACGCGCAGCAGGTTGTACGGGTCGTAACTGAGGCGCGCCAGTTCCAGCGGCGAGAACGAAGTGGCGAGCTGTTCGCGCGTGTCGGCGAGCGTGGCCAGGATGTTCGTGCCGGTGAGGCGATCGGTCAGTTCAGCGAAGACGCGGGGCGGTTGGTTGAACCAGAGATAGCCGATCAATTCGGCGGCTTGCGCGGGGCGTTCCAGCCAGCCCGGCTGCCATGTCACCGAGCTTACGAGATTGGTTGGCTCGCGCAGCCGCTCGGCAAGCGTCCGTGCAGCCGTCTCCGTGGCTTCAGCCTCCGGACCGGCGATCGTGATGATAAGCTCGCGGGCGTTGGAAAAATTTTGCTGGTAGAGTTTCAGGCCGTTGACGACCGGAAGCGACGGCGGGAGCAAATCGAGCACCTCGATGTCGAATCGCAGTCGCATCAGGCCGAGCGCAATCGGAACCGCCAGCAACAGCCAAAGCCAGTGGCGGGGACGTTTCATGCGGCGGCGAGGCCACCGAGCATCGGCTTGGCGGCAACCTTCATGGCGCAAGATACACCGTCACCGTCTCTCCGCTCGCCGTGTTTTCCAAACGCGCGCCGCCCTCCTTGGATGGATCAAATCGCAGGGGCCGAGGCGGAACTGCGCCGTTGAGCACGCGCGCCAGATGGAGCCAGAGCAGACGCGGGGGCGGCTGGCCGGACCCACGAAAACTTCGCTTCTGGAAGGCAAAATCGATCTGCCAATTGGTGGCGGTGGTTTGCGCCGTGAGGAAAGGAATGGGAGTCTTGCTGAACTGCACCCAGGTGCGTCCATCGGGATTGGTGGCGAGCAGAAGTTCGCCCGCGATCGGCGGAGCGGTTCCCCGGCTCCGCCAGAGCGCCTGGCCTTCGCGGAGATGCCAGCCCGCTTCGGAGAGATCGACTGCGGCCAGCGGCGGCAGCGAGCGGCAGGCTGCCAGAACGGAGCACAAGAGAAGGAGAATAAAATGGCCCAGCCTTCCAGGCCGCCGACCGGCGGACCAGCGGAAGGCCTCTCCGGCCGGGAGTCTGCGTTGGGTTGTTTTTTTCAGGATTACGCGCGCGAGTTAAGGGCCGCTAGCCACCGGTCTCATTACCGCAATGATGCGGGCGCGACTAACGGCGTGTAGAAGCGGTGGTGGATAAACGGATCAGCCATGATGCCGCCCAAAGGGTAACCGCCCAAGGCTCCTCCTTCCCAGCGCAAAAAAACGCAAAATCTTTTTGGCCGCTGAGGCAAGTCATGCCGGCATTCCCGCCGCGCCAGACATGGCTTGGGTCATTTCGAGTGGAGGCGATAGAAGCGATTGAAGGGCGCCGCTGGAATGTCGGTGATGGTGAACGGGCTGGCCGTCACGGGACCAAGTGTATCCAACCAATTAATAGCCGGCGCGGCAAGCTGGCTGGCCTCTTGCAAGGTGAACCCGCTGCCGTTCCAGTAAATCGTCACCACCGCTCCGGAGCGGAGAATCTCCAGTCGCGGCGGCGGGGTATAGGGGCCGGCGCGGTATAATCCTGAGCCGAAAGTAATGTCCGGGCTTTTCGCACTAAGATTGTGAACCTCGACGGCCAATACGTTGTCGCCCAAAAGCAAGTTCGTGATCGCGTCCCCCGAAACGGTGAAGAGAACCGGGCAGGTTGCGTCCCCGCTGCAATTAGATGCGGCGGCGAGCGTCGAATTGGAAATCACGGTCGGCGCCGCGGCCATGTTTTGCCGATAGATTTCGGTCCCGTTGAGGTAAAACACCGCGCCATCGTCAATATAGTTGGAGAAGGTTAAACTCGTGCCGGGCAGGGTGTCGGTGAAGGTGAAGTGGGTGCGGAAGTAGTAGGTGATGAAGGGAAACTGGGTGGCCGGGTTCGCCGGCATCTGCGTGTTCTTGGGCTGGACACTCGGATTGGGGCCGTTGGGGCGAGTATCGACCCAGAGTAAAGCCGCCCCGCTCGGCCAGGCGGAGTCATCATAGCCGGGCGCCTGCCAGGTGCTGCCGTCGAGGTTAGTGGTGGCGAACTTCCAGACGTTGGTCACGTCGAACAACGGCGCCAAATGCACGAAATTGCTCGCCGCAAAATACGATTGGTACGTGCATTGGGCGCCGCCGGCGTCAGCGTCGATTTGAAAATAATAGGTTCTGCCCGGCGTCAAGCCGCTCACGGTCATGACATGATTCGTGACCGGGAGCGAATTCGTGGCCGAATAATTGCCGTAGTTGAGGTCCGTACCGTATTCGACGAGGGTTATGGCGGGAGCGACGGTGGTCCAGGTAATGTTCGCGGTGGTGTTGAACGGCTCGACCCGAACATTGTCGATGAATCCCGGCGGTATCAGTGGGGAAAGTTTCAGCACGTCGGCCACGGCAAAGGTGCCAGGCTGACCGGCGCCACTGACAAGCATGTCGATATAATTCGTCACGGTCGTATCCAGGAACGCACTCCCCAGAGACACCCATTGGCCGGGCGGCAAAGGCGCGGAAAAGTACGCGGATTGGACGATGGAGTTCCCGGCATGGAAGTTGAACGACAGATTCCCGGCTGCGTTGGAAATGGCTGGCACCTGGACATAGGCGTAGTAGCGGCCGGACTGCGATATCGGCAGGGACCATCGCGCCTGGGCAACGTCGGACTCGCCCAGGAGCGCAACCCTGGCGTCCGTGCCCCAGGCCGCGTTCGTGGTTTGCTGCCACGCCCCACTCGGCTCGGTGTATTGCGGATCGAGATTGTCGAGATACAGATCGTCCGGAAGATAGCGAAGGATGCGCGTTGTCAGGTTTCCGGCCAGGTCGGTGACCGCGATGCCCACCTTGGCCAGACTGCTCCGGGGCACGGGCAGGGTGATGGTCCATGAGTTTGTGCCCGCCGGAGTACAGGCGAGGATTTTGTACTGTTCGCAAATGTCCTTGAGGGCGACAAACGGCTGCGGCTGGAAGATCGGTTCACTGGTGGTGATGGTGAGCGTGACGATTTCTCCCTGGACATCCTCGGCCACGCCGAGCTGAGGCGGGGTCTGATCGGTGGCGCCAAGCCAGCGCTGCATCGCCTCAACCGCGGTGCAGTAGCGAAATTGAACGGTGGGATAATTCGAGGCGGCCACGTGGGCGAGCGAATCAATCCTGGCGATGTCGGCGGGGAATGCCGTTTCCGGCAAATGCGCCCAGAGCGAGGCTACCTGGTCGGTGCCGCCGGCCGCCTGCGCGAACATCTGGTTCATCATCGTCTGGCTCACGTTCGGCATTTTGACGGAGCGCACGTTCCATCCAATTCCGTCCCCTGGGACCTGGTAGTTGGTGGTGGTGGGATGAAAGGGGACGAACGCCAGCGGCGCGATTGACCAATCATAGACGTTGTCCAGCGGTTCCACGGTATCGGTGTGCACGTTCGGCGAGTCGTTGTGCATGCTGAACGGGAGAAGCTCGTTGAGATACGATTGCCATTCGTTGTCCATGTAATGCCAGCCGCTGCGAAAGGAGACCGGAAACACTTCCTCCTCCAGGAGCGATTGGGCCAGCGCGAAATCGAAATCCGCGCGGCACTCGTGAAACGTGCGCGCTTGGTTCCAATAATACTTCCCGTCTTGATTGTAATCGCTCCAGAAGAAGGTGTGATAGTGGAGGGAAAGTTCATCTCCCAATTGCTGGATCGCGTCGCCGTGGTACTGCTTCATCAAATACAAAGGCATCAGATTCTTGATCGGAACGTCGGTGTTGTCGGCCTGGCGGTAAACGCTTCCCACCAGCATCCACCACGTCAGCTTGAGGGGCTGGCCATAGGAGTCAGTGAACAGGTTCCGAAACGCCGGATCCATGACTTTGTAAGCGTTGTCTTGCGGCAGCGTGTACAGATCGGGCGAAAAGTGGCCGTGATATTTGCTGACATCCACGCCGCCGGGAAAATTCCAAACGGCGGTGTCGGACCCGACCACGAGGTAAACTTTCCCCTGGCCAGGGAGGTTGAAGGGAACCAAGACGACCCCAATGGCGGCGAAAAGAAGGGCGTTACGAAGGAAAAAATACATCACGGCCGCCCGGCCCGGCAGACGCCCACCAACAGTGGGTTTTAACGAAGAGACTGAACGGTCTGCCCGCCATTGGGAACTTCGGTTCGCTCAAGTGAATGCATACTTCTATCACAAGACCCTCCCAAAAGAAAGCGAAATGTGCCTTCCAACCAGAGCTTGGGCGCCGATCACAGAGGATCAGCGCTTGACAAAACTCTGCCGGTTTAGTATTAAGGGCGCCAACAACCACGTTGCGGGCGAGATTTAGATGACTGGCTTGGACCTCCGATCGGCTGAAGAACAATGCCAGCGCGGTGAGTGAAGGATTCGCTATCACTTCAGCGTCACGATAACGAACAATCGAGGACAAAGTTTAGAGAATTTTTGCGTTCGTTGCGGATTTTGTATTTATGGAAACACGTTACCTTCGCTGGCGGCGCAATGTCGCGTTGGCTGCCTCATCCGTTCGCGCGGCCTTTACCGCGGTCATCCTGGCCTGGGCCGCGATGGCGACGGCCTCCGCCCAGTCCACGCTCACCAACGTCATCACCGGTTTCGTGGCCGTGCCCGGCGAACGGGACCCGTTCACCTTTAATGTTGCCACCAACAGCCGATTCTACTTCGACGCGCTGACCAATGTGGGCGCCCTCCAGTGGTCGTTGAGCGGGCCGCCAGGCACGATCGTCGCCAATCGCTCCTTCACCGGCTCGGACGCGCAGAATGTGGGTGATCCCACCGTCTTGCTGCCGCCGGGCGACTACACGATGACGATCCAAAGCTCCGGCGGCACGACTAATGGCTACCTGTTCCGCTTCGTCAATTTCGTCGATGCCACGTTGCTGGTGCCGGGCACCGTCGTGAGCAACTCGCTCGCGCCGGCCAACAAAACGGATTTCTACCAGTTCACCGCGGCGGCGGGTGACCGCTTTTACTTCCAGCGGGTTTCGCGGGTCGGATTGCCAAACGCCTGGTGGCGGCTCATGGACCCCTACGGCAATCAAATCTTCAGTCAGGGCTTTAGCGACGTGGGAACGCCGTCGGCGCCGGTCACCTTGCCGGCGGCCGGCACCTACACGCTGCTGGTCGAAGGCTACATTGCGGACCCTGGCAGCGGCACGTACGCGATCAACGTGGTTCCCGAGGGTAACGTGCCCCCCGTTGCTTACACCGGCACGCCGATGAACCTCGGCGACCTGATTGTGAGCAATTTCGTGGCGAACACAACGAACGCTTATATTTTCACGCTTGCCAATGAGACGCGGATCGTATTCGACACGCAAACCAACAGCCCGAACCTGAACTGGACGCTCCAAGGGCCATCGGGCGTCCTGGTCCGTCAGAACGGGGTCAACAACTCCGATGGCTTTTACAACTTCGGCCCACTCGACCTCCCGGCCGGCGGCTACCAACTCCGCTTGCAAGGCAATGCGAACGCCCCGTACCGCTTCCGGCTGCTCGATCTGGCCGCCGCCACCCCGCTGACGCCAGGCACGTCGGTCAGCAACGCCTTGAGTCCCGCCAGCGCGACTGACCTTTACCGCTTCAACGTCTCGCCGGGAGCGCGCTTCTTCTTCAACAGCTTGTCGTTGAACAATCTGCCCAACACCTACTGGCGGCTGGTGGACCCCTTTAACACGGTCGTTTTCAGCACCTACGCCGGGAACGACCAGGGACCGCTAATTCTGGGCGCCGCAGGTACGTACACGCTGCTGGTCGAGGGGTATTGGGGTGACCCGGGTGATGGCGCGTATTCGTTCAACGTCGTGCCGGTGATGAATGGATTGCAGGCCCTGTCGCTGGGTAGCTTGGTGACCGGAGCGATCAGCACGCCCGGGCAGCGGCAGCAATATACCTTTTCGCTCGCCGCGCCGGGGCGGCTCTATTTCGATTCACGCACCAACGTGAACCTGCTCTGGTCCCTTGGTGGCCCCGCAGGCAACGTCATCAACAATCAGAACTTCCGCTCCTCGGATGGCTTGAATATCGGCAATCCGCTACTCTCCCTGCCGGCGGGCGACTACACGCTCACCGTCCTCGGCAGCGGCGACAACACCGGTGGTTACCAATTCCGTTTGTTTGATCTGGCGAGCGCCGCGCCGCTCACGCCTGGCACGCCGGTTAACGGCACCTTGAATCCGGCCAACGCCACCGACGCTTATCAGTTCACCTTGGGCGTCGGCGGCAAATTCTTTTTCGATAATCTGAGCCTGACCGGCCTGCCGAACGCCTGGTGGCGGCTGGTGGACCCTTACGGGAACATCCTTTTCTCCAACGGCGCAGGCAGCGACCAGGGACCGCTCGCGCTGCTTGCCGGCACCTACACGCTGCTCGTTGAGGGTTACATCAACGACCCGGGCAGCGGCAGTTACAGCTTCAACGTCTTTCCGGTCGCTGACGGATCGCAAACGCTCGCGCTGGGCGGCCTGGTCAGCGGGGCGATCACCACGCCAGGGCAGCGGCAGCAACATACCTTCACGCTCGCCGCACCGGCCCGTCTTTATTTCGATTCATTGACCAACATTGACCTTCTTTGGTCGCTCGACGGCCCCGCGGGCAACGTCATCAACAATCGGAACTTCCGCTTCTCGGATGGCTTGAGAAGCGGCAATCCGCTGCTTTCCCTGCCGGCGGGCGACTACACGCTCACCGTCCTCGGCAGCGGCGACAACACCGGTGGTTACCAATTCCGTTTGTTTGACGTGGCGAGCGCCGCGCCGCTCACGCCTGGCACGCCGGTTAACGGCACCTTGAATCCCGCCAACGCCACCGTCGCTTATCAGTTCACCTTGGGCGTCGGCGGCAAATTCTTTTTCGATAATCTGAGCCTGACCGGCCTGCCCAACGCTTATTGGGGGCTGGTGGACCCATACGGGAACATCCTTTTCTCCAGCGGCGCAGGCAGCGACCAGGGACCGCTGACGCTGCTTGCCGGCACCTACACGCTGCTCGTTGAGGGTTACATCAACGACCCGGGCAGCGGCAGTTACAGCTTCAACGTCTTTCCGGTCGCTGACGGATTGCGAACGCTCACGCTGGGCAGCCTGGTGAGCGGAGCTGTCACCACGCCCGGCCAGCGGCAGCAATATACCTTTGCGTTGGCCGCGGGCGCGCGGCTCTATTTCGATTCGCTGACGAACAACAATCTCGCTTCCTGGTCGCTCGACGGCCCGACGGGTAACGTGGTCAACAACCGAAGCTTCAGTTCATCGGATGGCTTGAACATCAGCAATCCGGTGCTCGATCTGCCTGCCGGGGATTACACGCTCACGGTTTTGGGCAGCGGCGACAGCGTGAGCGGATTCCAGTTCCGGCTTCTCGATTTTGCCGCCGCCACACCGCTCACGCCCGGATCGCCGGTGAACGTGATCAATCACCCGGCCAACGCCACCGACCTTTATCGCTTCGACGCATCGGCGGGCGACCGATTCTTCTTCCTTTACGTAGGCTCCAGCGGCATTCCGAACACCTACTGGCGGCTCATCGATCCGTACGACAACATTCTCTTCTCCCGAAACTTTAACAGCAGCGCCGGCACCAACACGATCCCGGCCGCGGGCACTTACACGCTGCTGATCGAGGGCTACATCGGCGACAGCGGGCTTGGTTCGTACGAGTTCAACGTCCAGCCCGCGGGCAACGTTCCGCCCCTGCCGTTCACCGGCGCGCCGCTGGCGATCGGGAGCCTGGTCAGCAGCAATCTGGCGGCCAGCACGAACTTCAACGCGTACACGTTCACGCTGGGCACGCCAGCCCGCCTCTATTTCGACGCATTGACCAACGCAAACTTCACATGGTCGCTCTTCGGCCCGGCGGGTTTGGTCGTGAACAGCCGCGGCTTCTTAGGCTCCGATAGCGCCGACGTCGGCAACCCGCTGCTCGCGCTGCCGGCGGGAAACTACCAGTTGGTCATCAGCGGCGCCGCAGGCCCGTATCGGTTCCGCCTGCTGGACTTCGCCAGCGCCACGCTTTTCACGCCGGGCACGGTCGTGAGCAACGCGCTCAGCCCGGCCAACAGCACGGTCTTCTACCAGTTCACCGGCACGGCCGGGCAGCAGGTGGCATTCGATGCGCTGACCACGAGCGGATTCATTTATCAGCCTTACGTGCGCCTCTTTGCGCCACTGGGCAACATCATCATGCGCGCTTACCTCAGCGACAATGTCGATACTTTCGTGTTGCCGCAATCCGGCACGTACACACTTACGGTCGAGGGCCGCATCTATGACAGCAACGCCAGCGGCAACTACGCGTTCAATCTCCTGCCCGTGACTTACCCCACCAACGCGCTGACCATCGGCGCCACCATTAGCGGCACGGTGGGCACGCTCGGCCAGCGGCAGTTCTATACGTTCACGCTGGGCGCCGCGGCGAATCTCTATTTTGACGCGCTCACCAACGGGGCCTTTTCCTGGCGGCTGGACGCGCCGTGGGGACCGATCATGAATTGGACCGGTTTCGCCAACTCGGACGGAGTGGATGTTGGCAATCCGTTGTTGGCCTTGCCGGCGGGCAGTTACACGCTGACGGTGGCCGGGAACAACTTCGTCAATACCGGTGACTACCGCTTTCGGCTGCTGGATTTCGCCAACGCCACCGTGTTCACGCCGGGCACGGTCGTAAGCAACGCGCTCAGCCCGGCCAACAGCACGACCTTCTACCAGTTCACCGGCACGGCGGGAGGGCAGGTATCCTTCGATGGGCTGACAACGAGTGGATTCAGTTATCAGCCCTACCTCCGCCTCTTTACGCCGCTGGGCAAAATCATCATGGCCACGTACATCAACGGTAACGTCGATACCTTTCTGTTGCCGCAATCCGGGACCTACACGCTCACGGTCGAGGGCCGGGTCTATGATAGCAACGCCAGCGGCAATTACGCGTTCAATCTCCTGCCCGTGACTTATCCCACCAACGCGTTGACCATCGGCGCCACCATCAGCGGCACGGTGAGCACGCTCGGCCAGCGGCAGTTCTATACGTTCACGCTAGGCGCCGCGGCGAATCTCTATTTCGACGCGCTCACCAACGGGAACTTTTCCTGGCGGCTGGACGCGCCGTGGGGACCGATCGTCAATTGGACCGGTTTCGCCAACTCGGACGGTGTGGATGTTGGCAATCCGTTGTTGGCCTTGCCGGCGGGCAATTACATCCTGACGGTGGCCGGGAACAGTTTTGTTGCCACCGGTGACTACCGCTTTCGGCTGCTGGATTTCGCCAGCGCCACCGTATTCACGCCGGGCAACGTCGTGAGCAACGCGCTCAGCCCGGCCAACAGCACGACCTTCTACCAATTCACCGGCGCCGCCGGGCAACAACTGGTTTTCGACCCTCTGACGACGAGCGGATTCATTTACCAGCCCTACGTCCGCCTCTTTACGCCGCTTGGCAAAATCATGATGGCCACGTTTTTCAACAACGAGGTCGATACGTTTGTGTTGCCACAATCCGGGACCTACACGCTCGCGATCGAGGGCCGCGTCTATGATGGCGGCGCCAGCGCCAATTACGCGTTCAATCTCCTGCCCGTGACTTATCCCACCAACGCGTTGACCATCGGCGCCACCATCAGCGGCACGGTGAGCACGCTCGGTCAGCGGCAGTTCTATACGTTCACACTGGGCGCCCCGGCGAATCTCTATTTCGACGCGCTCACCAACGGGAAGTTTTCCTGGCGGCTGGACGCGCCTTGGGGACCGATCGTCAATTGGACCAGTTTCGCCAGCTCGGACGCGGACACGGGCAATTCTTTGCTGGCCTTGCCGGTGGGCAGTTACACGCTAACGGTGGCCGGGAACAACTTCCAGAACACCGGTGACTACCGCTTTCGGCTGCTGGATTTCGCCAGCGCGACCGGGTTCACGCCGGGCACCGTCGTGAGCAACGCGCTCAGCCCGGCCAACAGCACGACCTTGTACCAATTCACCGGCGCCGCCGGAGACCGATACTACTTCAAGGGCCTGCCGTACAGCGGGTTCACCTACCCTCCGTACACCCGCCTTTACGCGCCGCTCGACAACCTCATCTTCGCCCAATCGATCAGCCAGGACGCGGACACGTTCACGCTGCCGCAGTCCGGAACTTACACGCTTACGATCGAGGGGCGTGTCTATGACCTGAACCTCAGCGGCAACTACAGCTTTAACCTGGTGCCCAACCCGCCGGTGCCCCCGCGCCCGCTCCTGTTGACGAACGTGTTTCCGGACCTCATCGTCGCCACCGTCTCGGTCTCGCCGCCCAGTGGTTTGCAATCCGGGGGCGCGGCGACGGTGCAGTGGCTCGATCAGAACATCGGCACCGGCCCGGTGGACCGCTCGTTCACCGACCGCGTCACCATCCGCCACGCCGTCACGGGGATCATCCTGGCCGATAGCACGCTCTTCTACGACGAGTCCAACCCCAGTAACGGAGCCATCGCCCCGGGCGCCACGCGGCAGCGCCAGCTCACCGTCCGCCTGCCCGACGGCACGGCGAGCGTTGGCGTTCTCCAACTCACCGTCACGACCGACGCGCAGAACGACATTTCGGAGAACAATGAAGCCAACAACTCCCACAGCACCAACGTCACCACCACGCTCGCGCCCTATCCCGACCTGCTCGTCGCGAGCGTCGGCGCCGTGCCGCCCACACGCTGGCTGCCCGGCTCCGTGGTGACGATTGATTGGCGATTGACCAACGCCGGCGTGGGCGTCGCGAACACCAACTGGACCGACAGCGTCGTGGTCCGCAACACCGATACCGCGGCGGTTCTGCTCAACACGACCAGCAACTACGACCTCAGCGAACCCGGCAATGGCCCCATCGCGCCCGGCGCATTCCGCGACCGCGCCCTGACCTTCACCCTGCCGAACGACGCCAATGCCTACGGCGTCTTTGCCATCACCATCACCGCGGACAGCGCGAACCAGGGTTTTGAGTACAACACCAACGGGACCGCCGAATTGAACAACAGCGCCACCCTCACCGTCATTTCCGCGCCCGACCTGGTGCCAATTGGCTTGGGCGTCTCGCCCAGCGTTTCCATTCATTCCGGCGGGAACATCACCATCACCTGGAGCGACGAGAACGACGGCACGGTCGATACCGGGAGCGTCTTCTACGATCGCGTCGTGGTGCGCAATACTGACACGGCGGAGGAGCTGTTGAACACGACGGTTTCTTACGATCCCAACGCGATGGGCAACGGCCCGATCCCGCCCGGCGGCTCGCGTCCTCGCTCGCGAATGTTTCAGCTACCCGACGGCGCGCGCGGCGCCGGCGCGCTCCAGATCTCCGTGACGGTGGACACCTTCAATCAACTGCCCGAGTTCAACGCCAGCGGCACCGGCGAAGCCAACAACACCGCCGTGATCGCCGCTGCTTCGGCGATTGCTCCTTATCCCGATTTGCAAATCGCGAATCTCGCCATCGAACCGGCCGTCCTGGTTTCGGGCACGAACCTGACCGTCCGCTGGCAGGACACGAACACCGGCAACGCCGTTACGCCCGCCAACTGGCATGATCGCCTGACCATCATCAACACCAACCTCGGCTTGACGCTGCTCGACACGACGGTCCTTTACGACGCCAATTCGCTCGGTCCGCTGACCAACGGCACCGCCCGCAACCGCTCCTTCAACTTCACGCTGCCGAACAACTCCAACGGCGCCGGCGGCCTGCTTTTCACCGTCACCGCCGATACCTTCAACGAGATCTTCGAGTACAATTCCGGCGGCACTGGCGAGAGCAACAACAGCGCTTCCATTGCCCTCGCCTCGAGCCTGACGCCGCTGCCCGACCTGGTTATCAGCAGTCTCACCTTCAGCAATTCAGCCTTTACCGACCAGATTCTCAGCGCGCGGCTCCGGCTGGACAATCAAGGGCTGGCGGGCGTCAACACCAGCATGGTGCAGCGCCTGTTCCTCTCGACCACGCCGGTGCCCGGCAGCGGCACGCTCGCGGCGCAAGCGGATTACACCGGGCCGCTTGGGGTCGGCCAGTTCATCGATCAAACCCTCAGCTTGCTCGTTCCGTCCACGCCGGGAAACTATTGGCTCATCGCGCAAGCCGACGCCACCGACAACGTGCTCGAATTCTCGGAAGCCAATAACTTCCTGGTTGGCGCAATGCCCATCTCGGTCCAGGCGGCTTACACCGCCACGGTGATGGCCGATATCCACAGCGCGCTGGCGAACACGCCCGTGCCGATGCACGGCCAGGCCACGCTGGGCGGCAGCGGCGCGCCCGCCGCGTTCATGCCGGTAACGATCCACGTCCTGCTCCGCGGCACCGACCGCACCTTCACGGTTCTGACCGGTTCGGACGGACGCTTCGCGAGCGTCTTCCACCCGCTGCCCAACGAGGCGGGCGATTACCAAATCGCCGCCGCGCTGCCGGGAGTGGCGAACCCGCCGACGCAGGACACCTTTACCCTGATCGGCATGAGCATCGCGCCGGTGGGACTGGTCGATATGATCGAAGGCGGCAGCGTGAGCAACGCCACGCGCATTGATAACTTGAGCGAGGTGTCGCTCTCCGGCCTGAACGTCGTCGTCGTGACGAATCAGCCGAACCTGAATGTCAGCGTGAACCTGGGCACCAACGCGCTCGGAGGTTTCGGCAGCGCGACCCTCGGATTCGTCATTACGGCGATCGACGCGTCGATTTTGCAAAGTCCGGTCGTGCTGCGCGTCACCAGCGCCGAAGGCGCCTTGGCCGAATTGACGATCATCGTCCGGGTCGAACCTTTGCTGCCGCGGCTGGTGGCCAACCCCACGTCGCTGCAATCCGCCATGCAGCGCGGCGCGCAGAAGCCGATCGCCTTCACCGTCCTCAACCAGGGTGGCATTGCGACCGGGCCGTTGCAGGTGGTTCCGCCCAGTGTGCCCTGGCTTTCGCTCGCTTCCTCCAACCAGCTTCCGCCGCTGGCGCCCGGATCGAACACGGTCGTCACGGTCCTGCTCACGCCGGCGTCCGATCTGCCGCTGGGCGATTACAACGGCACTCTGGTCGTGCGCAGCACGAATGCCGCGTTGCAGGTTCCGTTCTCCTTCCGCGCCGTGTCCGACGCGCTTGGCAACATGCTTGTCGCCGCCGAAGACGAATACACTTACTTCGCCGCCGGCTCGCCGCGCGTCACCAATGCGCTGGTCACCCTCACCGACGCGCTCACCGGCGTGCCGGTCTTGACCAACCGCACCGGCGCCGACGGTACGCTGCTCTTGTCGAACTTGACCGAGGCCTTCTACATCGTGGACGTGAGGGCCGACGGTCACAGCTCCTTCCGCGAGACCGCGCTAGTCCCCGCCGGCCTGACCACCAACGTGGTCGCCTTCCTGACACGTCAAACGGTCAGCTATAGCTTCACCGTCACGCCCACGACCATCCCCGACCGCTACACGTTCACAATCGACAGCACCTTCGAAACGCAAGTGCCGGTGCCGATCGTGACGATTGAGCCGTCGTCGCTGGACCTCGGGCAGTATCCGGGGAGCGAATTCCAGGTGCTCTACACCGTCAGCAACCACGGTCTGATCGACGCCGAGCACGTTAACCTGATCTTCCCCAACACCGCCAACCTGCAATTCACGGCGCTGGTTACCAACCTCGGCAAGCTGACGGCGAACAGTTCCCTCACCGTGCCGGTGATGGTGAAGCGGCTCACTTCGCCGGGGCCGGCCGCGGCGGCGGCCGGAGCGGGCGCCGGCCCGGCGCCGGAGGATTTTAGCACCGGCCAATGCTCTGTCACCGCGCGGATGCTCTGGGATTATCTGTGCGGCCCCAATGTGGTGGACAAATCCACGGCGTATTACATCTTCGATTCCACCGGTTGCAACCTGGTCGATCTTTACTTTCAGGTCTATGATCTGGTGCCGGACAATCCGCCGGGCAGCGGGACCAACGCGCTGATCACCACGCAGCAGTTCGTCGATTACCTCAACCAATTCCAGACGGTGACCGACTTCGAGCCGCCGGCCGGTTACCATTTCCAGTGCAAAGCCGCGCCACCGCCGGGTCCGCCCGCGCTCTCCCCGTTCGATGCGCTTCGCGCCATGCAGGCGGCGGATCAACAGCCGGCTCACACCTCGGTCTGCGCCAAGGTGGACATTCGGCTCGACCAGAAGGGCGTGATCGCGCGCGACGCCTTCAAGGCCACGCTCGAAATCAACAACGACCTCACCAACGCTCTGCAAAACCTGCAGATGAGCCTCCAGGTCACCGACCTGAACGGGGCGGTGGTCAGCTCGAACTTCGCCATCGCGCCGCCCGATCTGTCCGGTCTCACGGCGGTCGATGGCACGGGGACGTTGCCGGGCGGCACCGCCGGGACCGCGAACTGGATTATCATTCCCACGCTCGACGCCGCGCCGAGCGCTGGCTTCACGGTCTATTTGGTCGGCGGCACTCTCAGTTACACGCAGGACGGCACGCCCGTCACCATTCCGCTCGCGGGCGCGCCGATCCAGGTTTTCCCGCAGCCCGAACTGGTGGTGCGTTATTTCCATGACCGCGACGTGTTTGCGGACGATCCATTCACGGCGGCAATCGAGCCGAGCCTCCCCTACTCGCTGGCCGTGCAGGTCAACAACATTGGCCACGGCGCGGCCCAATCGCTCACTATCACCGGCGGCAAGCCGCAGATTGTCGATAACGTCAAGGGCCTGCTCATCGACTTCATGATCATCGGCACGCAACTCGAGAACCAGCCGGTCACGCCCGCCCTGAGCGTGGATTTCGGAAGCATCGCTCCGGGCACGAACAAGATCGCGCGCTGGCTTTTCACGTCGTCGTTGCAGGGTAGTTTCACCAACTTCTCGGCGTCGTTTTCGCAGGTCGATCAGTTCGGCAAACCGCGCCTTTCCCTCATCGATTCAGTGGAAATCCACGAGCTGAACCACATCGTGGACGCCGGCGGGCCGTTTGAAGACTTCCGGCCCGATTTCCTCGTCAACGACGTGCCGGACGCCAACTTCCTGCCCGACACGCTCTACCTCAGCGATAGCACGATCGTGCCTGTGGCCGCCGTCACCAATGCCGCCATCATTGGCGCGCTGGCGATGACCAACTTGTCGATCACGGTGACCGCCACGCCACCTTCCGGCTGGACCTATTTCCGCTTCGGCGATCCCGGCCCCGGCCAATACCGCCTCACCCGCGTCCTGCGCGCCGACAACTCCGAAGTCCCCTTCGGCACCAACGTCTGGACGACTGACCGCAGCTTCCACGGCGGCGAGATCCTCCCCACGCACACGAACCTTGTCCACCTGCTCGATTACAACAGCGCCGGCAGCTACACGCTCTTCTACGCGCCGACCAGCAGCGTGTCCGATGCGATCGCGCCCACCAGCACCGTGGCCGCGTTGCCTGCCAACAGCCCGCCAAACTTCACCGTGCAATGGTCCGGCGCCGACAACCCCGGCGGCAGCGGCATCGCCTTCTTCGACCTCTACGTCGCGATCAATGGCGGGCCATTCGCGCCCTGGGTCACGAACACGACGCTCACCGCGGCGATCTACAACGGCGCGCCCAACAACACCTACGCCTTCTACAGCCGCGCGACTGACACCGCCGGCAACCGCGAAGCCGCGCCCGCCAGCGCCGACGCCCAGACCGCCACCACCAACCCCGGCAACGCTCCGCCGGTCATCACTCCGATCCCGACGCAGACCGTCACGCAAGGCGCGCTGTTCAGCTTCACGCCAGTCGCCACCGACGCCGACTTGCCGGCCGAGACATTGACCTGGATGTTGCTGCCCGGCGCGCCAGCCGGCGCCTTGGTCGCTCCTGCCACGGGCCGCATCAACTGGCAGACCACTCTCGCCGATGGCGGGACAACCCAGTCCTTCACGTTGGTCGTCACGGATAGCGGTTCGCCGAGCCTCAGCGCGACACAATCGTTCGACGTCGTCGTCACCCGCGTCAACACGCGGCCATCCATCACGCCGCCCCCGGCGCTAATCAGCGTGGACGAACAGACCACGCTCTCGCTGCCGCTCAGCGCCGTCGATCCCGACTTACCCCAACAAACTCTGACCTGGCAACTCGCCCCCGGCGCGCCCACGGGCCTCTCCCTTAACCCAGCCACCGGTCTGCTGATGTGGACGCCCACCGAAGCGCAAGGCCCCAGCAACTACGTCGTCCGGGTCATCGTCCGGGACAACGGCACGCCCAGCTTGTCCGACTCGAACGCGCTGACCATTGTTGTCAACGAAGTGAACCGCCCGCCCGTGCTCGACGCGATCAGCAACCAGGTGGCCTATGTGCTGGCGCCGCTCGTGGTCAGGATCACGGCGAGCGATCCCGATATTCCCGCCAACACTTTGCGCTTCAGCCTCGATCCCGGCGCGCCCGCCGGCGCCCGCATCGATCCGGCCACCGGCCTGTTCACTTGGATGCCCACCCGCGCCCAGGCGGCGAGCAGCAACACCATCACCATCCGCGTCACGGACAACGGTTTGCCCACCCTCTCCGACACCAAGACCTTCACGGTGATCGTCCCGGATTACCTGGAAGCGATCATGGGATCGACCGCCGTCCTGGCCGGCCAAACGGGCGCCGTGACGATTGCGATCGATGCTACCGCGCCCGTCACCAACGTGAACTTCACCCTCGACGTGCCGGTAGCGCGTTTGACCAGCTTCACGCTGGCGCCGCCTGCCCCGCCGCTGGCTTCGGCCACGCTCCAGCAGACCGGTCCAACCGAGTTCCGAGTCAGCTTCCAAACCCTGGGCGGCCAGACGCTCTCCGGGCTGCAGACCATTTCGACGCTGAACTTCCGCGCCGTGACCAACGGTGCCTTCGCCTTCGTGCCGCTGAACGTCTCCGGCGTCTCCGCGCATCAACCCAACGGCGTGGCCCTCGCCCGCACCTTGAGCAGTGATGGCCGCGTGGTGTTCATCGACGGCACGCCGCTGGTGGAGGCGTCCAGCGACGGGGCGCAGTTGCAACTCACCATCTATGCTTCGCCCGGACCGAGCTATACCCTGCAATGCACGCCAACCCTGACGCCACCGCTCTGGTTCCCCATTTGGACTGGCCCCATAAGCAACCTGTTCCAGGTCATTACCTTTCCCGCCACGAACAGAACCAGCTTCTACCGCGTCACCGCGCCCTGACGCGCCCGCTCCGTCACATTCCCCGCGTCGCGCGACGGCGGTAGGTATCGCTGGAGTAACTTCAGTGCCACGGCGAACGATCACTGGAAAAAAAGCTTGTTTTTTCAACTCTCCTCGTATCAAATTCGGTCAATCCGGCGACGCATCCATGAACGCCCGAACGTTTCTCGGCCTCCTCACGTTGCTGCTGGCGACGGCCGCCAGTCAGGCGCAGCACATTTATATCCGCGTCTCGGTCAAAGTCATCACCGACCCCGTCACTGGCGCCCGTCCGTCCGGCATCACCGACGATCTTTTCTACGCGGCGATGGCCAGCGCCAACCAATGGATGGACAGTTTCGGCCGCGGCTACCGCTTCAATGTCACCGAGATTGTCAACATCGGCGGCCCGACGCAGGGCGGCGCCAGCGGGCCGAGCCAATGGTACGGCCAGGACCCGCGTGCCACGCCCGAACCGTGGCAGACCTTTCAAAACGATATCAACACCGACCCCCGCTACCTGCGCCGGACCGACCAGGTCAATTTCTATATCACCTCGGGGCCTTCCAGCAATCCGGGCGGGGCGTGCCCGATTCCTCCGGGCGAGGTGAATCTCATCGCGTGCATGGGTTATGTCGATGGCGGGCCGTGGTGGATGAACCACGAGCTGGGCCATTTCTTTGGCCTCTCCCACACCTTCGGCGGCTGCGGTTGTCCCGACTGCAGTTATCCGAATTCGGGCGACGACGGCATCGCCGACACCCTGCCGGAGTCCTCGTGTGACTCGCAGGATCAGATCGCGTTGCGCAGCTTTGGGCTGCTCTACGCCAACCTCTCGACGACGCAGCAGCGGCAGGTGGACGACACCTTCTTCAACATCATGTCGTATCACAACGCCAGCACCAAGAATCAGGTTGAAAACGTCATGACCGAACTGCAACTGGACCTTCACGCGGACACCGCGAACAGCTACCGCCGAGCCTTCGTCACCGGCACGACCGTCTTCGTCAGCCCATTTGGCTTTGACCTTTTCCCGGGCACCGCGAGCACCCTGCCCAAGCGCACCGTCACCAGCGCCCTCACCGTCGCCAGCGGGGCGGGCACGGACATCGTCTTGCTGCGGCCCGGCAACTACCCGGAGACCCTCACCATCAGTCAGCCGGTGACGTTGCGCGCCACGCGCGAGGGTCCAGCCACAATTGGAAAATAGGGAAAGACGGCTTCGCCTTTTAACCATTTCGTGCATTTCGGAATCCCCTGGTGGCCGTGCGTAGCGCCCGCGCACAGCGCTCTCAATATTTTTTCTTCCAATAAGCGAGGATACGCGAAGATACGCGAAGATTTTCCTCCGACCCGGATCCGCGTTCATCCGAGTCATAAATGAAACAAGTGTTACGATCGCTCAAATCTTTGGCTTGCCCATTCATCCGTCCAGCGTTTCCCCGCAGCCAACGCGCCCGCCCGAAATCGACGCTCGTCCGCGCCAGTCTTGACCGAACGGCCTGCGCCTTGATGCGGGTTGGATCGTTTTTTTGATCGGATTTGGTTTGCAGGGCTATCCTATTGACTCCACCTCCCTCTACCTATGGTGTTTTTGGGTTGATTCGCCTCCATTGCCTCGGTTGCCTCCTGTTCAACGTCCGATGCCATCTTGATTCGCCTGGCAGAAAATATTTTCCCTTTAATAGGCTTGATTTGCCTTAATCTGCCCTTAGTACGCTTTAGCAGGCCTGATAAGATGTGGGGATGTCAACAAATTTCCTCGCGACCCGGTTAACACGCTCTGGCCCAGTTCTTTGAGCCTGTTTAAAAACTCCGTGAGGTTCTGCGGCGGGAGGTTTTGGCGGCGGCCCAGGCGGCCTTGGCTGCGCGCAGCGCCCCGCAGCGGGCTGTAACGGCCGAGCCAACGCCGGCCGTCGGTAAAAGTTCCGCCGCCCGAAGGGTTTTCGGGCAAAAGGCCGTCTGGCTTCGATGCTCCGTGGTGGCCGCGCGCAGCGCCCGCTGGCGGGTATGTTCCCTCGTCGCGCCTCCCCAATCGCTTTTTCCGCGAAAACAGGACCTCACGAAGTTTTCAAACACGCTCTAACCTCCCCCCGAGCCGTAACCCAAACTCACCTGCAACCAAATCACAGTTCTGCCACCGTTGTCAGCCTTTTCGGCCATTTTAGAGGAAATAACGGGCCTCAATTGCCTCTGAAAACCGCTAAAGGAACAATTCTTGACAAAATCCAATTATCATTAATCATCCGCCGTGATATTATACAATCTAAAATGAAACGACTCGCTGAAGATTACCTATCCGAATGGCGGCTCAGGCCCGACCGCAAGCCACTCGTTCTGCGTGGTGCGAGGCAGGTCGGGAAGACCTATCTGGTCGAAAATTGGGGCAAGGTCACCTTCAAAGACGTCATCAAACTCGATTTGGAGCGGGAACGCGATCTTCACCCTCTGTTTGACCAGCCAGATCCGCACAAGTTGTCCGTTTCGGTCCAGCTCCTCTCCCTGCCGCTTTTTCTTGCCGGACAGACCCACCGCTTGGCCCATGAGTTTTGCCAAAACTGAACCCAACGTGTGACCTGTAACCGACGAAGCGTTACCTATGCTCTGACTGCGCCAACACCTTCTGCGTTCTGCATTCTGCATTCTGGATTTGCATGGCTCCTGCCCCTTTCCATCCCCCTTTCCGAGTTTATGAGTTTTGGCTTCCGCATTCTGAGTTCCTCCTTCTACATTTCAGCCCAGGGCAAGGCTCCCGCCGAGCCGTGACCCAACTCTGGATCGGCGTATCTCCTCAATCAGCCGTCCGAAGGAATGACTGCCGGCCAACTGGCGAGCTTGATCAAAGATTGGGACCGGCTGATCCGCGCCAGCCTCATTTACCCCAATTAAGAGAAACCTTATTCTCGCCGATGGTTAACTAGCACTCGGTATGAGATCATTTCGACTCAAGCCGGCGTGGCTGTTGGCGCTACTACTTTGGCTCGGGTTGATCGTCGGCGGTTACGCCTGGTTGTTGCGCTACAGCTTTGCTGCGGGCAAGGCCTCGGCGTCGCCACACACAATTCCTTCTTCGGTTGCCTCGCAGGCGCCTTCGGCGCGGCCACAACTTTTCCTGGCTCTACACCCTCGCTGTCCCTGTTCGCGGGCGACACTCAGCGAGCTGGCCACAATCCTGAGTCGCGCTCCCGAAGCCTGCGATGTCACGGTGCTGATGTACAAGCCGGCGGGCGAACCAGACAGTTGGATGGAAGGCGCGCTTTTGGACAAGTGTCGGCAGATGAACTGCCGGGTGCTTCCGGATCCGGACGGACGGCTTGCAGGTTCGCTCGGCAGCCTCACTTCGGGCGGGGTTGTGCTTTACGACGCGAAGGGCAGGCTGCGCTATCAAGGCGGCATCACGGCTTCGCGGGGACACGAAGGGGATAACGCAGCGAAGCAAGCCGTGATTCAAATTCTACGCGGACAGCGCGACAGCCAGAAATCAATGCCGGTCTTCGGGTGTCCCATTCAGCCGAATCCAACCGAACGGTACTCGCTATGACATGTGCGTCCGAGACATCCCTTTTGCCGATCCCTAGCGCAGACAACTGCGCGAAGCATCCCACGGTGGACCAACTCTACACCGCTTACGAAGACAAGGTTTACCGGCGCGTTGACCGGTTGTTCTTCATCCTGATGGCCGTGCAGTGGGCGGTAGGGATTCTATTCGCCGTCGTCATCTCGCCGCGCGCCTGGAGCGGAGCGATTAGTTCGATGCATCCTCACGTTTATGCCGCATTGCTGCTGGGCGGAGTATTCTGTTTCTTTCCCATGATATTGATCTGGCGGCTGCCGGGCCAGGCGTTGACCCGTCAGGCCGTGGCCGTCGGGCAGGTTTGCTTTTCCAGTTTGCTGATTCACCTGACCGGCGGAAGGATTGAAACGCATTTCCACGTCTTCGGGTCGCTGGCGTTTCTCGCCTGCTATCGGGATTGGCGGGTCCTCCCGACGGCCACGGTAATTGTGGCCGTTGACCATTTGCTCCGTGGGTTGTGGTATCCGGAGTCCGTTTACGGGGTCGCTTTCAGCACACCGTGGCGGTCGCTGGAACACGCGGGCTGGGTCGTTTTCGAGGACGTGGTGCTCATCTGGTCCTGTTTCGTATCGCGCCGTGAGATGCGTAATATCTGCGAACAACAGTTTCAAAACCAGGGGTTGCTGGATGGCTTGGAAAACCGCGTTCGCGAGCGCACGCGCGATCTGGAATCCGAGGTCGTGGAGCGCAAACGCGCGGAGCAGGAACTCAAGGAGTTGACCCCCAGTTGGTCGAGGCCTCGCGCCAGGCCGGCATGGCGGAAGTGGCCACCAGCGTCCTCCATAACGTCGGCAACGTCCTCAACAGCGTGAACGTCTCCACCACGCTCATCCGCGAAAAGCTTCAGCAGTCCCGTCTCTCGCATCTGACCACGGCGATCGGTCTGGTGCGCGAACAGGAACCCAACCTGGCCGCCTTCCTGACTGTCGATCCCAAGGGCCGGCAACTGCCTCAGTTCCTGGGCCGGCTCACGGACCACTTGGTCGAGGAGAACAAGGCGCTGCTTCAGGAGACTGATGCGCTCGACAAGAACGTGCAGCACATCAAGCAAATTGTCGTCACTCAACAGAGCTTCGCGCGGGTCTTCGGCGTGACCGAGAGCCTGCAGGTAGAGCGTTTGATGGAAGAGGCGCTCCAACTCAACTCCGCCGCGTTTGACCGCCACGGCATTAGCCCGGATATTTCATAGTGGGGATTGATATAGGAAGGCCGTGCCCTGGAAAGGTGAAAAAGAGGCTCTGAAATTGGCGTTTTGGAAAAGATGGGTAGCGCCCCAACGTCATTTTGCTTTCCGCGTTCAAAAACCGCATTTTTGCGCCGTTTTTGCCGACACCTCCGGCGTGGAAACTTTGGCGGCAAGGAAAAAGGGTGGTGTCAACCGCTGGCGGGCGTCAGCGCCATCAGCCTTCGATGGCACAACCGGAAGAGGGCCTGCAGCGGATAGGCGCTGCTCAACTGCACATACACCCGCCGCACACTCACGCGCACCTGGCCCGCCACTTTCAACAACTTGAGCCGCACGCTGCCCGCAGTCGCCCGCGCCAGGTCGGTCCCGGCCAGCCCCAGAGTCCGCATCCGCTCCAGCAGCAGATAGGCAAAGGCCGCCAGCCATAA
>WNGL01001408.1_pt1 | contig 29453 bp, 28 predicted proteins | sample 5400591 | NCBI WGS metagenome assembly WNGL01 (sample SAMN13153377, study PRJNA577476) | soil metagenome | isolation source: 80 cm soil or saprolite under Garry oak tree replicate 1 | place: USA:California | collected 2016-06-15 | reverse complement strand
TCACTCTTGGTTTAATAGATTCAGAAAACTGCTGGTGAGATACGAAAAACTCACCAAAACCTATGAAGCCTTATTACACATGGCAGCTGCCATAATCGCATTTAGAAAAGCAGGTTTTATTTACGGATAAGTTCTAAGTAATAGCGCATCGCGTCGATCATCATTTATTCGCTGGCTGCTAAGAAGATGATGAGGGCCGTCAAGTTCAATGGCATAAATCTGAAAATCGGCGGTGACGGCGACAATATCAATTGGATTTAACACACCGCCGACATCAACTTGGTGGTAGATACTCCAGTTTGTATCAGACAGCGCTTTAAGCATTTGAAATAGGTGCAGTTCGGCATTGCTGACATATCCTTCTTTCCGTTTTTCATCAATTTCAGAAGGTGTCAGCGCTCTCCCGCCAAGGCATTGCATAAGCAACATATTATCGTTTCCGGTACATTGACGAATCCGGCGAACCTCAACTACAGCCGAATTATTTTCAGTTACGGATTTTCCATGAACCCTGAAATACACTTGTTCGTCTGTGAGTTCGGAGATGACCTCAGATGGAGACTTAATTGACCTTCTAAAATAGAGATAGTTTAGTCGTGACCCCTTTTGAACTACATTTTGAGCAACATTGTCGGCGAACAAATCCTGATTAAGTAGATCCCTGCTGGCAGAGTGCTCGTCCAATACAGAATCATGTTTAATTGGCACAGGGGTTACGCTTTTAACATCATCAACCGGTCCAAATCCGGCAAAAAAATCCTCAAGGGGGCCCCATTCAAGCTCAGCAATCCGTAACACAAGCTTTTTAGGTCCCAACGAATCGAACCAGACAATCGCTCTCGCATCTTCGCCACTTCCTTCAAATTTTCTGATAGTGCCGACTCCAAATGTACGATGCGCAACTCGTGCGCCGAGAGGGAAGCCAAAAAAAGAGCCATCTCCATCAGATACTGGACTGGGTGGCAGCCTATAGAGGGCTTCTTCAATTTCCAATACTCCTTCAGCGCTCAACAATTCCTGAGGAATATCCTTCAGAAATCGCGAGGGCGGATTGCACTGTTCATGTCCGAAAAAGTTTCTCCGTCGTGAATTTAGTAGGTAGAGCCGCTCGCTAGCACGTGTCATGCCGACGTAGCAGATCCGCCGCTCTTCCTCCATGCCGTCCAGATCATCCAGTGAGCGAACATGAGGAAAGAGCCGCTCCTCCATGCCGATCATGAATACCGCTTTGAACTCCATCCCCTTGCAGGCATGCAAAGTCATCAGGGTGATTGATGGTTGACCAGTATCCTTCTGTTCAAGGTCGGAAACCAGTGATACCTGTTCCAAAAATTCCGATAGCCCCGCTTCGGGATTATTCTCGCTGAATTCCTCAACGGCAGCAAGAAACTGTTCTGGACTACCCCAAACATCGTAATCGTAACTATCACCCAAAAAATCCCAATAACCACTTTCCACCATTACTGTTTTGACCAATTCAGACAAGCCGATATTGAGGGTCAACGAGCGGAAGCGTTCTGTCATTTTGACAAAGACATTTACCTTTTCATTATCATCATCGTATAAGCCACATTCCTGGTCGATCCCGCACGTATGGAAGTGAAAAATCCGCTCTAAAGAAATCTCTTCAGCAGGATTGTCCAGAACGCGAAGGTAGTCCAGAATGTTCTTCACTTCCTTACGAGAAAAGAACCGCAAGCCGCCTACAATGTGATAAGGAACCGCATCATCTTCCAGTGCTTTCTCTATCAAGCGAGACTGGGTACTTGTGCGGTAGAATACTGCTATTTCTTCCAGCGACAGCCCCTGAGTTCGGAGTCGGCATATCTCGTGGCTGACAAAACGGGCTTCTTCACTATCTGTCTTGGCCCGCTCGTAACGGATCGGCGCGCCTTGTGGATTTTCCGTATAGAGCCTTTTCCCTTTGCGCGCGAAGTTCTGTTTGACCACCTCGTCTGCCGCCGCGAGAATAGTAGCGGTGGAACTATAGCTTTGTTCTAAAGGAACCGTGCTGTCGGGAAAATTCTTCTCGAATTCCAGGATATTGCGGATGACGCCTCCACTTTTGGTGTTAATCGATTGATCATCGTCACCCGCCACACACAGATTTTTATGTTCACCCAGTAATAGATGAGTCAGTCGATACTGCGCAGTGGTAACGTCCTCATAATTATCCACCATTACCCACTTAAAGCGCTCCTGATATTGTAGGCATACATCGGCAAAATCCGTCAAAAGTCGCACAGCCTGGATTACTATGTCGCCGTGGTCAAGAACGTTGCACTTTTTGAGACGTTCCTGATAGGACGCGTAAATTTCTATGAGTTTCTTATTGTAAACATCACTGGAAGGGATTGGGCCAATTTCCTCCGGAAAAAGTCCACGGTTTTTTAAGTCATTGATTCGTTCAGAAACTGCCTCGACAGCAAAGCGTTTTTCATCGAGATCCATTTCCGTAATTACGTCATGTAAAAGCAACTGACAGTCGGATTCATCGTAGATTCCAAAGTTGGATTGAAAACCAAGATATTGAATGTCGCGTCGAAGGATGCTCATGCATAATGTTTGAAATGTGGCGATTAGCGGTACTTCACCGTCACCAAGAAGGTTTTGCACTTGTTTAGTCATCTTGTTGGCGGCCATGTTGGTAGATGTCACCACAATGATGTTATTGGGATGAATCTCCCGTTCCCGTATCAGATAGGCTATGCGATTGGCAATAACGAGGGTCTTACCCGTACCGGCACCGCCAAGGATAAGTTGCGGCCCCTTGCCGTGCATTACGGCCAATTTCTGCTTGAGATTCAGGTGCTTCAATAAGTCCATGTGTTTTCCCCTGAAATACCCACTGCCCTAAAACGGTCTAATTGAATGAAAAATATCGACTTCGTCCTCAGGTATAACTTGGTCGCCGAGTTTCTGAAAACCCGCATCCTGCAATGGTTTTGACATTGCGTTAAACTTTGACCGTAACCACGAATGCTTGATGCGGATACTTGGCGATTTTTTGCAACTGAGATCTTTGATTACGTCACGAAGACTCTCAAGGTACTCGCGGAGATCTGACCATTCATCGCCAAAATCCAGTAGATGAACATTTATGTAGTCAACATAATGCAGACCATCAAAGTCCTCGGTTATCATAGATAATATACTGCCGTCCGGTGAATCCGTGGCTAGACGGGTCGATTTAAGAAGATCGGCATCTTCAAGCACCTGCCTGTCCAAAATTACCCTTGGGTAATTGGCCAGTTTCTCCAGGCACACTGCTTCGTTCAATGCAGGACCGAAAACATGGTCTTCATCATGGAAGAGACGACCAACAGTGATTGCACCACGAAGTAAGATCCCCTTCCGAATCAAACTGAGTTGCAAGCGGTGCACATCCAAAATAATACTTGTGACTCCTGATCCAAATGGCTCATTTTTCAAATACGATACAACAATATGATCTGAAAATTGAGATACTTGCCGAGAAGTCGGTAACAATCCCCCCTCCACCAAAACACTATCCTTATATTGAGTACCGGCTGTAATTGCTTGCAGGGTTCCTCTCAACTTTTGAAAAGTCATTGGCCTTTTTGCCCCTTGTGCCAAGCTCAGTGTATCCTCAACATGAGACCGGAAGCCTAAGATGTCGAGAAACAGACAATAACGCTCTTCGTAATCTGCCACACTCATTTTATCTCCAAAACAATACGTTATCGGACCCCACCGGATCTAAGACTGCTTAGAGCCAGGGACAAATAGGGCCAACCATATGCATCACGCTATCTTCTTCTTTCCCTTCCCCGCCAACCTCTTAAAATTCTCACCCGTCACCACCGGCTTGCCCGGCCGTTTCTCAATCCGTGGGATGAATCCCACGACTACCGTCAATAGCCCCGACTGGGTTTTTGTCGTTTTCGTCCCATAGGAACGGTGCGATGGTAGACGGGGAATTTATTCCCCGGATCAACGGTACAACATATCCCACCGTCGCGTACGCGACGGATGAATGGGGGGTTCTCGCCTCAATCCGTGGGATGAATCCCACGGCTACCGTCAATAGCCCCGATGGGGCTTTAACTCAACCACACACATAGCGTTCGTCAAATTCAACATCATGCTTTTTAAGAAAATGAACATACTCTTCCTGAAACGATTTTGTCCGGTGATGTTCACGTTGACCTTCAATATACCGTACCGTATTTGCTATCTGGGAAAGACCTACCGTGAATGCCCCGTATCCATCCTGCCATGCAAACGCCATCATATCGTTATCGCTTTCATGAATCCAACGAGATGAGGCACCTTTTAACAGTTGCACCGCTTTACTTACGGCAATGGTGGCCGGTAATGCCAACAGGATATGTAGGTGGTCGTCATACCCTCCAACCTTTAACGCCTTCATTCCGTTTGTGCGGGCAATGCCGCCGAGATATTCCCATATTCTGGCTTCCTTGGCAGCAACAAGCCACGGTTCCCGGTTTTTGGTGCTGAACACAATATGGTAATGCAATGACGTGTATGTATTGGCCATGAGATTTTCCTTCGTCCTGTAGGGACGGTATGACGGTAGACGGGGAATTCATTCCCCGGATCAACGGTGCAACATATCCCACCGTCGCGTACGCGACGGATGAATGAGGATTATCGCATCAACCCGTGGGATGAATCCCACGGCTACCGTCAAGCGCCCCGATGGGGCTTTTATCGATTTGAAACAAATTCTCGATTCAAGCCACGATAGACACAGATGAGGTGAAGGGTAACACGGGGAGGTGACACAATACGTCAGGTAATCATAAATCTCAAACTCTGCTCAATCGCTCCAGCAGCAGATCCTCCAGATTCCTCCGGCTGTCAAATACCGCTGTAACATACACCGTACTTCCGTCAACGCGATAAATTATGCGCCATGGAGACAAGATCAATTCGCGGTACTGGACAATGCCGTGCTGATGAAGTTCAGGCACGACCCTGCCTTTATCGGGAAAATTGTTCAGGGTCGCGGCGCGTTCACGAATCCGGGCAAAAACCGCCAGGGCCGCATCGACACTGTCATCGGCGATAAAGTCAACAATACCCTCAAGATCAGCCTCCGCGGTTCTCGTCCAGACAACCCGGAAAGAATGTTTCGACGTCATGCAGCCTGTTCCCTTCGCGCTGCCAAACGCGCCTCAATACGGGAAAAAACCTCATCCTGATCGTCCATACGTCCGGTGCGAATATCATCCTCGCCCTGTACCATAAGTTTGAGCAGAGCTATGGCGTTCCTCATGCTTTCATAACTTGCAGTATCCTGCAAAACAGCGCGAGCCAAGCCGTTCTGGGTGATGACCACCGGTCTGCGGGTTTCATTGACCTGATGCAGCAGATTGGCAGCATGGCCCTTCAGGTAGGTTACTGGTTGAATATCTTCACTTAGGTTCATTTTACACCTCCGGTACGAATAACGTACCATATTCTAACCCATCTGCGAAACAACAATCTCAGACCTCATAAGCTTGTCCAATTGAAATGTTTATTTTCTGACAAACAAAAACAGGTATTCCCCTGCGTATGAAGAAATACCTGTTATTATTTCGAATCCGCCGTGAAGCGGCTATTCCGGACGCTTCACATAGCCGGCACAGCTCCCCGTGAGGCGTTCCCTGATCGAATCGAGCATTTCACCCTCATCGGTAAAGCCGGCCGCAGCCTTGACATTCATGGCAAGCGGCAGCAGTCCCAGCAACATCACCCGCAGGTTGCCGCACCCCTCCCCTCCTCCGAACGTATCCTGCAGTTTCCGGTTGAGCCCCCTGCCGATCGTGAATCCTACCAGCTGTTCCATGCGCCAGGCGACCGAGGGGCAATCTTCCGTCGGATGGCGGACGAAATTGACCCGTGCCGCGGTTATCTTCAGCGACACAAAATCGGCCAGAACTTCCATCCGGATGTCATGGAAACGGTCCTTGAGATGGGCGGTCAGCACGATCAGATCATCATTCCTCTGCACGTGATAGCCGATATCCCGCTTGAAATCCTCCATGGGATTTAAAATCGCCATGATTACCCCTTCTTCACCTTGGGAACAAAAATCTGCTCCGGATCGAGCACCTCGTGGATAATGTGCAACTCTTCCCGTGTCGGCGGAAGCGTCTCGCCGTTGACGCGTGATATATCAAGGTCGAAGAAACACATCTCCTTTATTTCATCCGGAGTTTTGCCCGGATGACAGGTATCGAGATAAATCTTGCCGCTCTGTGCGTCAAAACGGAATACACCGGCCGTGCTGATGACCGCCGAGGGGCCGCCGCGATAAGCGGCGCCATACAGTTCGCGGCGATGAACTAATTCGCCGCCCGGCCACTTTTTCACCCGCCAGCCGGGACTGGTGATGTAGCTGACATTGGGGGTAAAGCGGCGTTTTTCGTGAACCATGATGAAGACCGTCCGCTTCGCGAACGAGTTGATGTCCGGGTTGCCGCCGCTGCCGGTCAGGCGCAGCTCTGGAGCCAGATAGTCGCCGATACAGGTGGTGTTGACGTTGCCGTATTCATCGACTTCGGCGCCGCCCAGAAAGCCGAGATCGACGTAGCCGCGCTGGGCGATGCTGAAGGCGTCGTACAGTCCGGAGGAGCGGGAAGCGCCCATCTCGCAGCGGGCATCACCGACGGAGGTCGGGATCTCGGGAGGGCGGCCATCCAGAGTGCCGGCCTCGAAGATCAGCTTCAGGTTGGGGGCATGGGTCTTCTGGGCCAGCATGATCGCCACCATCGGCAAACCGGTGCCGGCAAAAACCACTTCGTTATCCTGCACTTCACGTGAGGCGGCACAGCACATCAGATCGGCCAGACCGTATTCTTCAGGAGTCGCGTATTTGGTAGCCATCGTTACTTACCCCCCTTCTCACGGACACTGTAATTGAGCGCCGTATTGGCCTTGAGTTTCTGCAGGCGCGACCATCCCAGCTTTTCCATATAGCTGACATGATCCTGCCCATGGATCCACTCTTTGGCAAAATCGTCGAAACCTTCCTGGCTGCGGGTCATGCCGTAGAAGTCCTTCAAGAAGTAGCCATCCACGTCGTAGCGGCCGAACATGCCGGTAGGGTGGGCTCCAAAGGGGCACTCCAGAATGTGGTTCACCTCGAAGGTGGCGATGGTGTTCTGGTCGGCGTTGCGCCGCAGGTACTCCTCCGGCACGATCTCCTCGGCCATGACGATCGTGATGTCGGCCGCCCTGGCCACTTCCGGATCGGAGTAATACTGGCCGTTTACCCGCACGGTTCCCTCTTCACCCACCTGCTGGACGCATAATACCGCAATATCCACCTTGGCCGCCGGAACCAGCACCTGTGAGCCGGCGCCGAAAAAGGGGTCTTCGGTAAAGCGGTATTTGTGTTTCGCTATGCGCTTGCCGTCCCGCAGACCGGCCCGTCCGAGCATATCGTATTCGGGATTGTGGAGGTCGGTTCCGAGCGAGGTCTGGGTGACCGCGTAGGGGGAGCCGTTGGCGGCGGCGGCGAAACGGAACATCATCTCGGCATGGCTGTAATCTTCGACGATGATCTGTTTGTCGGCCACCTTTCGAGAGACGTTGGCGCCGTACTTGCCGTACAGCTCATGGCCGACCCAGCATGATTCCCAGATATCGACGCAGCCGGCTCCGACCAAAAATTCGGTGTGGGAGCCGCCGTTGACCTCTATCAGATGCAGATTCTTCCGGTGCTGGCGGATCAGCTCAAAGACGATGGCCATCGGCCGCCGCCAGATGGTGAACCCGGAAAAGGTGAGACTGGAGCCGTCCTTGATGATTTCGGCGGCCTGTTGCAGGGTAATGCGTTTGCCGGTACTCATGCCTGCCTCCTAACTGATAGTTCTCAGAATTTCACGCGATATGATCAAACGCTGGATCTCGTTGGTCCCTTCGTAGATGGCCGTAATTCTGGCATCACGGGCATAGCGCTCCACCGGAAAGTCCTGGGTGTAGCCGTATCCTCCCAGCATCTGGAGCGCCTTGTAGCAGGCCTTGTTGGCGGCTTCGGTGGCAAACATCTTGGCCATGGACGCCTCTTTGGCAAAGGACTTGCCTGCTTCCTTGCGGTAGGCGGCACTCATCAGCAGCAGCCTGGATGCCTCCAGTTCGGTAAAGCCGTCGGCGATCATCCATTGAATTGCCTGAAAGTTGCTGAGCTTCTGGCCGAACTGGCTCCGCCCGGTGACGTAGCGGGTCGCATAGTCCATGGCCGCCAGCCCGACTCCCAGCCCCAGCGATCCGATGCCGATCCGGCCGCCGGCCAGCTCCCCGGCGGCGATCCGGAAACCGTCGTTAAGCTTCCCCATCAGAGCCGCTTTGGGGATACGGCAGTCGTCAAAGATCACCTCGTTGGTGGCGGAAGCGTGCTGCCCCATCTTCTTTTCTTCCTTGCCGATGATGAGCCCCTTTGAGCCGGCCTCCACCAGGAAGCAACTGATCCCTTTCCCTTTGGGCGCTTCCTTGTCGGTCACCGCCCAGGCCACAAAGACGCCGGCATAAGGGGCGCTCGTTATGAAGATTTTGGAGCCGTTCAGCACCCAGCAGTCACCGTCATCCACGGCCTGGGTACTCATCCCGGCCGGATCGGAACCGGCGCCGGTTTCCGTCAGACAGAAACCGGCCGCCGGAAACTCTCCGGAGCAGATCTTCGGGATGTAGGCGTTGCGCTGTTCCTCGGAACCGACCGCCTGGATCACCTCGGCCGCCATGTTGTTGACCGACACCGTTACCGCCGTTGATGCACAGGCGCGGGCAATTTCGGTGATTGCGAGACTGAACGATACGACCCCGGCTTCCGCACCGCCGTACTGCTCCTTGATGTTCAACCCCATGAACCCGAGTTCGGCCAGCTTTTTAAGATTTGTTAGCATCGGCGACCGGTCGTGGCCCTGGTCGAGCGCCGCTGCCACCGGTTCCAGTTCCGCCCGGGCAAAATCCCGTGCGGTATCCTGGATCAGCTTCTGTTCTTCGGAAAGATCAAGAAACATGCGCACCTCCTCTTAGTTGTGTAAAAGGTAAAACAAGAAAAATACTTCCACGAGACATATTCAAAAGCGACTCACACGGAGCCACAGGGGCACGGAGAAAGACAAATACAAACGCTTTTATGGTGTATCCCAAAGACATTAATCTATTAATTCTGGTGTTCTCCGTGCCTCCGTGTCTCCGTGTGAAACCGGTTTAGAGACTGTTTTCCAGGTTCACCGCACTGTTTCTATCGGCACATCCTGCTGCTGTCCCCACTCCTGCCAGTAGGCGGAACTCTTGTTGGCAAAGGCGGCCCGATACTGGTCCGGCGTTGAAATGGCAAGCGCTTCTTCCAGCCGCTTTTTGAAATGCGGCTCCAGCGCTGCCACCGCAACCCAGCAGTCGGCGGTCTTGTAGATGTTGTATTCGGGAATGCCGCCCCCCAGAATCGCCCCCGCGGCCGTACAGCCATAGCGGAGCGGTTCGGCGAGCATAGCTGCGGCCTCTGACAGCGCGACCTCCGCATAGCCGGCTTCGCCGCCCCGTTCACGTCCAAGGAGCAGTGCCAGAGCGGAAGAAACCGTCATCTCGGCGCCCGCCATGTCGGCCAGCAGGGTGCGCGGCATGTAGGGAGGGGTGAGGAGCCCTAATGATGCCTGATAGGTAAGATCATGCCCCGCCTCATTTTCGCGGGGGGCCGGAAAACCGACGATGGCTACCTGGCAGAGCCGGGGAAATTGTTTATGCAGTGCAGCCCGGCCAAGACCGAGACGTTCCATTGCGGCGGGACGGCTGGCGCTGATAAGCAGATCGGCGGAGCCGAGCAAAGAATAGAGCTCGGTACACCCCTGGCCGGTTTTCAGGTCCAGCTTGACAAGCTTCTGTCCGGCCGCCATCTCGCGATACCAGCCGGCGTGATAAATCTCCATCGGATCCCCGGAGGGCGGCTCAACCTTGACGACCTCCGCTCCCATACGGCAAAGCCGCTGCGCAGCCGCCGGGCCTGGAAGATTGGCCGCCAGAGACACGACCTTGATGCCGGCCAGCCCCTTCATAACGCCGGTCATCGAGCCAGTTTCGCCGTCAGCGCCGGCACGAACTGCATGACGTCCGCCACGACCAGCACATCGGCGATCTCTCCAATCGGTGCATCCCTGTCCTTGTTGATCGCCACGATGAAATCAGACTTTTTCATCCCGGCCAGATGCTGGATTGCCCCGGAGATGCCGCAGGCAACATACAGCTTTGGAGAGACCGTCTGGCCGGTGGTGCCGACCTGATGGCTGTGGCTGACCCACTCGGCGTCCACCACCGGACGGCTGGCGCCCATCTCGCCCCCCAGCGCCCTGGCCAGGGCGGCTATGGTCGGAATATTGTCCTTCTTGCCGACTCCTCGTCCGGCAGAAACGATGATCTCCGCCTTACCCAGATCCACGTCCTTCTTCTCGGCCGCTTCATAGCCGACGAATTCCAGAGGGGAACCGCCGGAGGCGGTCAACCTCCGGATTGCCGGTGAACCGCCCGGCTGCAGCGCCGGAAAGGCGCCGGCCTGAATCGTCAGGACCGCTTTTGAGGTTGCCGGTTTGACGCTGCGGCGCATCTTGGCGTTGCAGCAGCCGACTTCGAAACCGCCGTCCGCAAAGGCGACGACCTCGGATACCTGGGCTATTTTCAGTGCGGCCGCAACCCGCGGGGCCAGATCCCAGCCGTAGGATGAATGGACAAAGATGATGTAATCGGGGTCCTCCTTCTGCACCGCTTCCAGGATCAGCTTCTTGTGCAGGTCCGGATTATACTCTCCGCACGCAGTCGCGTCGGCCAGATAGATGGTGCCGCCGTAGAGCGGCAGTTGTGCTTCGCTCCCCACAAGCAGCATGGCGGTCTCGGCGCCGAGCTGTCCGGCAAAGCCGAGCAGTTCATAGGTGGAGTCGAGCAATTTTCCTTCGCGGTATTCGCCAACGAGTAAAGTTTTCATGGACATCTCCTATCTCAGTACCGCTGTTTTTTCTTTGAGTATCCCGATCAGCTGATCCACCAGAACTCCTGTTTCGCCTTCGAGAACGATCCCCCCGCCTTTTTTGGCCGGCGGATGGAAGCTGGTTGTGGTTGCCAGGGATTCCTCCCTGAGCAGGTCGGCTACCGGAATCGCGGTGATCTCTTTTTTCTTGGCCTTCATGATGTTGGGGAGGGTCGGGTAGCGCGGTATGTTGAGTCCCAGCTGGCAGGTGACGAGAGCCGGGGTTTTCAATCTGACGACCCCTTTGATGCCCCCCTCCAGCTCGCGTCTGGCGGTGATCGTGCCGCTGTCGAAGTCGAAGCCGACAATTGTCGTGGTGCAGGCGAAGCCGAGCAATTCGGCGATGGTGACGCCGACCTGGGCCGATCCGCGATCCTGGGACTGCATGCCGGTAAAGATGATGTCGAAGCCTTTGCCCCCGGCATAGGCGGCTATGATCGAGGCGACCTGCCAGGGGTCTTTACCCGATGCGGCAGAATCCTGGACATGGACGGCGTTGTCGCACCCCATCGCGAGGCCTTTCTTGATCGCTTCGACTACGCGGTCGGGGCCGATCGAAAGCACGGTCAGCTCACTGCCCTCTCCCAGCTGTTCCCGCAGCTGCACAGCCTGCTCCACCGCATATTCGTCATATTCGTTCATGCGCCAGGCGAGGTCGGTTTCGTTATACCAGACCCCTTCGGCGTTCGCTTTGAAGCGGGATTCAAGGTCCGGAACCTGTTTGATGCAGACGAGCAGTTTCATATAGTTGCCTCCTGTAAATGTCTAAAAACCTTAAAACCTTTAATAGAACGCGGATGACGCTGATTGAGCGAATTTTCACGGATTTTTTTAAAACCAAAATCTGTTTACTGGCTTAAGGGATGATGCAAATAGAATCTAAGAACAAAGAGCATAAAATCTTCCTGGTTTTAACAATAAGAATCCGGTTTGCTTTTATCCCGCTAATCCGCTCAATCCGCGTCATCCGCGTTCTATTGCCTATGATTTTTACCCCAATATCCGCTCAGCCACGATCTCGGCCAGGTCCCTGACCCGGATCTGCCCCTCCGCTCCGCCGGTTTTGATGCCGTCCTCGAACATGGTCAGACAGAAGGGGCAGTTGGATACCAGCAGCGGCGCGCCGGTGTCGACCGCCATCTTGACCCTGGCCTCACTGATCTTGCTCCCCAGCTTCTCCTCGGCGATGATGCGGCCGCCGCCGGCGCTGCAGCAGAAGCTGTCGTAGCCGCTCTTGTCCATTTCGGTCAGTGACCCGCCGGCAGCCTTCAGGATCGCCCGCGGCTGATCGATAATGTCCATGTAGCGGCCGATGTAGCAGGAGTCATGATAGGTGAAATCGAATGGTTCCGCTGTCAGCTGAAGCCTGCCGGTATCCAGCAGGGTGTTGATATAGGTGCTGTAGTGCTCGACCGGGAGATCGAACCCCAGATCCTTGTAGTCGCGTGCCAGGGTGTTGAAGCAGTGCGGGCAGGCGGTGACGATTTTTTTGACGTTATAGGCCTTGATCGCCTCGATGTTCTCGTTCGCGGTCATCTGGTAGAGGTATTCATTGCCCAGTTTCCGGACCGGTTCGCCGCAGCATTTTTCCTCTTTGCCGAGGATGCCGACTTTAATGCCGGCGGCGGCGCAGATCGTTATGAAGTTTCTGGCGACGGCCTGGTTGCGCTTGTCGAAGGAGGCGAAGCAGCCGACGAAGTAGAGGATATCGACGTCGCAGTCCTGTTCCATGATTGATACCGGCAGCCCCTCCATCCAGTCGCCCCGGGCAGCGTAGGCGAGGCCGAACGGGTTGCCGTTGACTTCGATGTTGCCCGAAGCGGTGCGGACTTCGTCACCCGGGAAGGCGCCTTCCATCAGGGCAAGACTCCTGCGCATTTCCAGGATCTTGTTGACGTGTTCGATGTCGGCCGGACAGACATCCTGGCAGGCGCGGCAGGTGGTGCAGGCCCAGAGGGCATCCTGGCTGACCGTTTCGATCAGGTTGCCGGAGGGGTTCCCCTCTGCCAGTTCACCGATCTGATGGACGATCTTCATCGGCGAAAGCGGCTTGTCGGTAACCCAGGCCGGACAACGGTCCTGGCAGCGTTTGCAGGAGGTGCAGGCGTCGGCGTCGAAAATATCCTTCCAGGTCAGATCGGCTATACTCGCGGCGCCGAACTGTTCGATGCTCTCGTCTTCGAGGTTGATGGTGGCGATGAAGCCTTTGGGTTCGAGCGGAGCCAGAAACGCATTGACCGAGGTGGTGAAGATGTGGCGCAGCTTGGTGTAGGGGATCGCACAGAAGAAGCCGAGCACCAGGACGAAGTGGAACCACCAGAGGATCTTGTGGGTAACGAGCAGGGTGCCGGTGTCCAAAGCAGTAAAGAGCTGCCCCGCCAGCAGGCCGCCGGGTGAAAAACGGGCCAGGCCGGGGTTCAGCTGCAGTTCGGTTGCAGCCATGCGGGCCCCTTCGATCAGGAAACCGGTTATCAGGATCGCAAACAGCAGTTGCAGCACGATGTAGTCGTCCTTGACGATCTCCAGCCCTGCGGGTTTGACCACGAAGCGGCGGATGAAGAGCCCTGCCAGCATGATGATGGCAACGATTCCGGCGATATCCAGAGCCAGCGAGTAGGCCTTGTAGAATTCGCCGGAGAGGAGGTTGACCTGCAGCAGCGGGGTGAAGAAATCGGCCTGGAACATGACCAGTATCGTGCCGGCGAAGAGAATCAGGAAGCTCCAGAAGAAGATGGAATGGAACACGCCCCCTTCGGTGACACGAAATATTTTCGACTGACTGAACACCTCGCCAATCATCCGTTTGACCCGCTCGTCGTAGCGGTCGAACCGGTCAAGCGCTTTGCCCTGACGCCAGATCGGCAACCGCTGCCGGAATCCCCAGACCATGACGCCGAAGGCGGCGAAGGCCAGAATATACATCGGGATGACAACGCCGTGACCGATGTTCCAATAAATTTGACGGGTAGCTTCCATGATCGTTCCTAGTATCGGTAGTGGTCAATTACGACAACAACAGTTTCGAGATGACAACCCGCTGCACTTCGTTGGTCCCTTCGTAGATCTCGGTGATTTTGGCGTCGCGGTACATCCGCTCCACTTCGTAGTCGGCGATATAACCGTAGCCGCCATGAATCTGTATCGCCTCCTTGGTGACGAACGTTGCGGTTTCGGACGCGTGCATCTTGCACATGGCCGATTCCATCGTATAGCTCTTCTTGGCATCCTTGAGGCAGGCGGCGCGGTAGGTCAGGAGTTTGCTGGTCTCAATGCGGGTCCACATGTCGGCCAGCTTGAACTGGATCGCCTGAAACTCGCAGATCGCCTGGTCAAACTGCTTGCGCTCCTTCGAATACGCCAGCGCTCGTTCAAAGGCGCCTTCGGCGATGCCGAGGGCCTGAGAGGCAATTCCGATCCGCCCGCCGTTGAGGGTGTCCATCGCAACGTTGAACCCTTTCCCCTCCTGCCCGAGCAGGTTTTCAACCGGCACACGAAGGTTGTCAAACGCGAAGGCGGTCGTATAGCTGCCGCGTATTCCCATCTTGTTCTCGTTCTTGAGAATTGTGACGCCGGGTGATTTCAGATCGACGATGAAGGCGCTGATTCCCTTGTGTTTCAGGCTGCGGTCATGGGAGGCCAGCAGTACGCCGGTCCCAAGATAACCGCCATTGGTGATGAAGGTCTTGCTGCCGTTTATGACGAAGTGGTCGCCGTCACGCGTGTAGGTGGTGGCCGTGCCGCCGGCATCGCTTCCGGCGCCCGGTTCGGTCAACAGGAAGCAGCCGATGATTTCGCCTCTGTTCAGCGCCGGAAGCCATTTTTTCTTCTGCTCCTCAGTACCGAAGGTATAGATCGGACCGCTGGCAAGGGAAGTATGAGCCGAAATCAGCACGCCACTGGAGCCGCAGGCCTTCGAGACCTCTTCGACAACAATGGCATACGATAACATGTCAAGCCCAGCCCCGCCGTACTCCTCCGGTAGATAGCTGCCGAGAAATCCCATCTCGCCCATCTTGGTTACCAGCGCATCGGGAATCATATGCTCTTCATCTATTTTCTTCGCGATCGGTTTGATTTCCTTCTCTACGAAGTCACGTACCGCGGACTGCAAAACTTTGTGATCCTGGCTCAGTTCGAAATTCATTGCTGGTTCCCTCCGTAGTGGAATTTATTTCCCTCTGAATGCTGCGGCACGCTTTTCGAGAAAAGCCCCCATTCCCTCGCGCTGATCATCCGTCGAGAAGAGTACGCCGAACAGGGAGGCTTCATAGCGGAAACCGTCCTCTTTCGTCATGTTCATCCCGCTGGCAATGGCGTCCTTTGCATAGGCAACCCCCAGCGCACCCTTTCCGGCGATTTCCTTTGCCGTTTCCAGCGCCTTCGGCAGCAGCTCTTCCGGAGGATACAATTCGTTGACGATGCCCCATGCATGAGCTTTCGCGGCCGTAATGATCCTCCCGGAGAAGACCAGCTCTTTGGCCCTCCCGGGACCGATCAGACGCGCCAGGTTCTGGGTGCCGCCGAAACCGGGGATAACCCCCAGGCCGACCTCGGGAAAACCGAACTTGGCCTTTTCCGAGGCATAGATGAAATCACAGGCCAGCGCCAGCTCGAGTCCGCCTCCGAGCGCATAGCCGTTGACGGCGGCAATGACCGGCTTGCGCATCCTGTTGATCAGCAGCATCAGGCGTTGCCCCCTGCGGGCAAAATCATGGGCATCAAAAGCGGAGAGTTCGGACATCTCCTTGATATCGGCCCCGGCAACGAACGCTTTTTCACCCGCACCGGTAATGACGACCGCCTTGACCGTCGCATCCAGATCGAGCTCGAACAGCGCACATTCCAGCTCAGCTATCACCGAGCTGTTAAGGGAGTTCAGCGCCTCGCGGCGGTTGATCGTCAGGGTCGTGATGCCGTCACTGGTTTCAAGCAGCAGATTTTTGTATTCCATATTTTCTCCTTAATCAGAACAGGCTAGAACCAAAATATCTTGTTTCACGCAACGACGCTACGACGCGACGAAAAGCCTTTAAACAAAAATTATTGGTTCTGGTTTTAAACGTTGCGTCGTTGCGTCGTTGCGTGAGTTATGTCTTGCTTTAATGTGTTTGTAACAACTGAAGTCGTAAGCAACTAATACGTGTAGAACCCTCTTCCCGATTTGCGCCCCATATATCCTGCGTTCACCATCTTGACGAGCAGCGGGCAGGGACGGTATTTGGGGTCCTTGAAACCGTCGTAGAGGACGTTGGCGATCGCCAGCACCGTATCGAGGCCGATGAAATCGGCCAGGGACAGCGGCCCCATCGGCTGGTTGGTGCCGAGTTTCATCCCCTTGTCGATATCCTCCGCGGTAGCGATGCCTTCATACAGCGCAAAGATCGCCTCATTGATCATCGGAATCAGCACGCGGTTGACGATAAAACCGGGATAATCCTGCGATACCGCCATCTCTTTTTCAAGCCCGGCGACCAGCTCTCCGGTCCGCGCAAAGGTTTCATCGCTGGTAGCGTGACCCCTGATGACTTCAACCAGCTTCATGACCGGCACCGGATTCATGAAGTGCATGCCGATGACCTTGTCCGGCCGTGCGGTAACGGAAGCAATTTTCGTTATCGGGATGGAGGAGGTGTTCGACGCCAGGATCGAGCCGGCCTTGACGATCCCGTCCAGCTTGCGGAAGATTTCCAGCTTGAGCGGCTCATGCTCGGTAACAGCCTCAACCGCAAAGTCAACTCCCGCAAGGCCGCTCATTTCCTGAGTTGCCGTTATCCGCCCGAGAGTTTCACCCACCAGCGTCTCGGGAATCGCCCCTTTTTTAGCCTGCCGCTCCAGGTTCTGGCCGATGGTCTTGAGCGCTTTATCCAGCTGAGCCGGGGCAATATCAAACAGAACGACCTGATAGCCGTACTGTGCAAAAACGTGGGCGATGCCGTTGCCCATCTGGCCAGCGCCGAGAACTCCAACAGTTTTAATCACGTCAACCTCCAACAATAATATTTACATGGATATACAGGATGAACAGGATAGGAGTGTTAAAATTCAAAATCCTGCTCCTGCCCATCCCTGTTCTAATGAATTCAGACTCTTTCAAAGATTACCGCGACCGCTTCGCCGCCGCCGATGCAGAGGGTGGCCAGGCCATAGCGCAGTTTGCGTTTGTGCAGTTCCCGGACGACCGTCAAAGCCAGACGGGCGCCGCTGGCGCCGATCGGATGGCCGATGGCGCAGGCGCCGCCGTTGACGTTGACCCTGGCTGGGTCAAGCTTCAGATTCTTGATCGAGATCAGCGGCACCGACGCAAAAGCCTCGTTGATCTCGAACAGGTCGATGTCCCCGATTTTCAGCCCGGCTTTGGCGCATACCGCCTCAATGGCCGAAACCGGCGCTTCCGGAAAGTAATCGGGATGCAGGCTGCTGGTGGATGAAGCGACAATGCGGGCTTTTGCCTTCAGGTTATGTTTTTTTACCGCATCAGCTCCTGCCAGAAGCAGCACGGCGGCGCCGTCGCTTATCGGAGAGGCGTTGCCGGCGGTTATCGTGCCGTCTTTCTTGAAGACCGGCTTCAGCGCGGCAATTTTTTCAACATCCCCCTTGAACGGCTCTTCATCATCGGCTACCACGGCCTCTGTACCGCGAACACTCTTGACGACCGGCACGATTTCATCCTTGAAGGTGCCTTCCGTGACGGCAGCCTGAGCCAGCCGGTATGAACGGACGGCAAAAGCATCCTGTTCGGCGCGGGTCAGGCCGTTGCGCTCGACGCTGGCTTCGCCGATATCACCCATATGGACTCCGGTATACGGATCGGACAGGCCGTCATGGATCATCAGGTCGAATAGTTCACCATTTCCCATGCGGTAGCCGGCGCGGGCTTTTTTAAGAACATAGGGGGCCATGGACATGTTTTCCATGCCGCCGGCCAGCACCACATCGGCATTGCCGAGCTTGATCGAATCGCTCCCCAGCATGACAGCCTTCAGGCCGCTGCCGCAGACCTTGTTGATCGTCATCGCGGGGACGGCGTCCGGCAGACCGGCCGCCCGCATCGCCTGGCGTGCCGGAGCTTGCCCGCAGCCGCCGGAGAGCACCTGCCCGAGGATCACCTCACCCACCGCATCGGCCGGCAGCAGATTCCGGCTCAGGAGTCTTTTTATAACCGCGGCTGCCAGTTGAGGAGCGGCAACGTCCGACAAGCCCCCCCCGAACGAGCCGAACGGTGTCCTCATGCCATCGACAACATACACATCTTCACTCATATCCCGCCTCCGCATCTGTTTTGATATTTCAAACTATATATTACGCTTACGTTCATGTCAACTAAATTTATAACACAATTCTAGTAATTCATAACTCTCCTAGAATCTTTACATCGGTACACCGCAAAAGCGGAATCGCAGGATTGCGAATCCGCCGATATGTTGCGCCGTCTGACAACAGAGATGAGTCGGCGGCAATACGGGAAACCGTTATAAAAAAACAATCCGGTCATCGATGGCGGTTACCTTCTCGCCGCCATCGTTCGTCACGGCGAACGTATTCTCGATGCCGATGACCCCTTTGTCGGGGAAGACAAACTTCGGCTCGATCGCTATCGTCTGCCCGGCCTGCAGCGGGACCTTGAACCCCTGTGCCAGCACCGGGAATTCATCAAGCTCCAGGCCGACGCCATGTCCGACAAAGCGGGCCTGTTCACCCGGCATCCCCATGAAATTGGCGCCGAGCCCGCCTCGTTCGGCGATTTCCGCGGCCTGCAGAAACAGTTCTTCGCAGACGGCGCCCGGCTTCAGGGCTTTCTGCAGATGTTCCTGAATCTCCAGCGAAAGGTCGAATGCCCGCTGCAACTCGGGGTCAAGTGTTCCGATCACGAAAATACGGGTCATATCGGTGATATAACCGTTGAAGACGCCCGTATAATCGAGGAAAACCGGCTCGTTGCGGCCGATGGTCTGCGTCGACGCCCCCTGCGGCGAAGCGTTGGAGAGCCCGCGTCCGGTCACGGCGCCATCGAAGAAGCCGTAGGAAGCGGCGCCGGCTGAAAGTGCCAGCCCCATGAACAGCTCCTGGTTGAAGGCCCGCATCCGGACGAACCCCTCGTTGCCGGCGATGCGGAGCCGGTGCTCGAATTCCGCCGCCAGGTCGAGCTCGCGCATGCCCTCCTTGAGAAACTGCGGCACCTCCCTGAACACCGAACAGAGGCTGGCGCCGGAGATGCGGAGCTGTTCGAGTTCATAGGCCGACTTGACCGAACGGACTTCGCGATTGGCGGCGGAGATATCGACAAATTCGCACCCCGGCAGCATCCTGGAGTAGTAATTGAGCTGCTGCACCGGCGCAACATCGAACGTAAAGCCGATCTTCTTCACCCCCTCGCCAAACAGGGAGGGAAACTCCTTGCCAGGCGGAAACGGCCGGATATCGGTCAGGGCGCTTTCGACCCTGGCGCGTGACAGGCTTTTGCGCACCATCAGAACCGGCTCGCCGGTTGCCGGCACCCAGAGGGTCGAATTCTGCCGGGTTCCGGAGAAGTAGTATACATCAATCGGAAAGATAAACAGCGCGCCGTCCAGACCCTTGGCCTGAAGCTGCGCCTGCATGTTGGTTACGCGCTGCATTGCCTCATTATTTGTCAGCATGATCGAGTCTCCATATTTTGGTATTTATTGCCACTCGTTAAAGAAAGCTATCTCCTGCAGCTCCTTGCGCGGCCTCGGCTTCGGCTCCTGGTCGGGATAACCGAGCGGAGTTATGCCGACGATCCGGATGTCGTCCGGAATGCCGAGTGCGCGTTTGATCCGCCCCTCATCGTACCACCCCATCCAGCAGGTTCCAAGACCGAGGGCATGAGCAGCCAGACAGAGATGTTCGAAGGCGATGGCGACATCGGCGACAAAATAGTCGATACCGTTTTCCACATCCGACTCGGCCGGGTTGCCGCAGACCACGACCACCACCGGCGCCGCGGCGATCGCCTTCTTGCCCGGGTTGTCGTCCGGGAACCCGTCAAGGACCAGCGCCCGCCTCTCCGCATCGGTCAGCACGAGAAAGCGCCAGCACTGCAGATTCTTCCACGAAGGTGCCAGCCGGGCCGCATCGAGCAGTTGCTCGATCTTTTCCCGTTCGACCGGGGTGTCCTTGTATTTTCTGATGCTGCGCCGGTCGCGAAAAACCTGAAAAATATCCATAAATAGTTCTCCAATCCACCCGCATTTAGACTTTAAGCCTCCCCTGATAAGGGGAGGTTTGGAGGGGTTTGCCTCGCCCGTCTACATATTCCTTCGGTACTTCCCGCCTACTTCGTACAGAGCATGACTGATCTGCCCGAGCGAAGCCACCTTGACGGTCTCCATCAGTTCGGCAAAGATGTTGCCGCCGGCGATGGCCGTTTCCTGCAGCTTTTTCAGCGCCGCCGGGGCCTTCTCCCTGTTGAGTTCCTGAAATGCCCGCAGATTCAGGATCTGCTGTTCCTTTTCCTCTTTGGTTGCCCGTGCCAGCTCACCGGTGACGTTGAACCCCTCTTCGTTGGCCCGCGGGTTAAGGAAGGTGTTTACCCCGACGATCGGCAGTTCGCCGCTATGCTTTTTGTGTTCATACAGCATCGATTCTTCCTGGATGCGTGACCGTTGATACTGGGTCTCCATGGCGCCCAGCACTCCGCCCCGCTGGTCGATCCGTTCGAATTCCGCAATGACCGCTTCTTCGACCAGATCGGTCAACTCCTCGATTATGTAGGAGCCCTGCAGCGGATTCTCGTTTCTGGCCAGTCCGAACTCCTTGGTAATGATCATCTGGATCGCCATCGCCCGGCGCACCGACTCTTCGGTCGGCGTGGTGACCGCTTCATCATAGGCATTGGTATGCAGGGAATTGCAGTTGTCATAGATCGCCATCAGCGCCTGCAGGGTGGTGCGGATGTCATTGAAATTCATCTCCTGAGCGTGCAGTGAACGCCCCGAGGTCTGGATGTGATATTTCAGCTTCTGGCTGCGGTCGTTGGCGCCGTACTTCTCCCGCATCGCCACCGCCCAGATCCTGCGGGCCACGCGCCCGATGACCGTGTATTCCGGGTCGAGACCGTTGGAGAAGAAATAGGAAAGGTTGGCGGCAAAATCATCGATCTGCATGCCGCGCGACAGATAATACTCCACGTAGGTGAACCCGTTGGAAAGGGTGAAGGCCAGTTGTGAGATCGGGTTGGCCCCCGCCTCGGCGATATGGTAGCCGCTGATCGAGACCGAATAGTAGTTGCGCACCTTCTGCTCGATGAAATACTGCTGCATGTCTCCCATCATCTTCAGGGCGAACTCGGTCGAGAAGATGCAGGTGTTCTGGCCCTGGTCCTCCTTGAGGATGTCGGCCTGAACGGTGCCGCGCACCGACTGCAGGGTACAGGCGCGGATTTCGAGGTATTCCGCCCCGGACGGCTCCCGGCCGTTTTTCTCCCGGAACAGGTCAACCTGCTGAAGGGTGGCGGCGTTGAAGAAAAATGCCAGCATCATCGGGGCGGGGCCGTTGATCGTGATGGAAACGCTGGTGTTGGGTGCGCAGAGGTCGAAGCCGGCAAACAGCTTCTGCATGTCGTTGACGGTGCAGATCGAAACACCGCTCTCGCCGACCTTGCCGTAGACATCGGGCGGATAATCGGGATCTTCGCCGTAGAGGGTCACGCTGTCAAACGCGGTGGAAAGGCGCTTGGCGTCGTCATCCTTGCAGAGATAGTGGAAGCGGCGGTTGGTCCGCTCCGGGGTCCCTTCGCCGGCGAACTGGCGCTTCGGGTCCTCTTCGACCCGCTTGAACGGAAAGACTCCCGCCGTAAAGGGGAAATAGCCCGGCGCGTTTTCCAGCATGCTCCAGCGCAGAATCTCGCCCCAATCGGCGAAGTCGGGGAGGCAGACCTTCGGGATGCGGGTTCCGGAGAGGGTCGTGCTGTAGAGATCGCTCTTGATCTCCTTATCCCTTACTTTCGTAACCAGCTGGTCACGGCGGTAGGAGGCCTTCAGCTCCGGCCACTCTTTCAGGATCCGCTTCGGCTCGACATCGAGCCTGGAATCAAAAATCGCCAGCTGCTTGTCGAGTTCCGCCTCTGCGGGAGATCCGCCCAGAACCTCGCGGGCGCCGCTCAGCTGAAAGAGCCGCCGGGCGACACCGGCCTGCTCACCGGCCTTCCTGCGATAATCGCGCACCGTCTGGACGATTTCGCCAAGATAATGAATCCGGTCGGTCGGGATGACATAGCTCTTCAGGCTCTCCTTTTCGGTAATCCGGAGCGATGAGTGCCACCCTGCCCCCTTTTTGCCGTTGATGACTTCGAGCAGCTCCCGATACAGGACGTTGGTGCCGGGATCGTTGAACTGGGAAGCGATCGTGCCGAAGACCGGCAGCGCCTCGTCGGGAACATCGAAGAGATTGCGGTTGCGACGGTACTGCTTGCGCACGTTGCGGAGGGCATCTTCGGCGCCTTTACGCTCGAACTTGTTGATCGTAACGATATCCGCATAATCGAGCATGTCGATCTTTTCCAGCTGGGTCGGAGCACCGAACTCGCAGGTCATGACATACAGGGAGACATCGCAGATCCCCACCACGCCGGCATTCCCTTGGCCGATACCGCTGGTCTCGACAAACACCAGATCAAAGCCGGCCGCACGCACGATATCGATGGCATCCCGGATCGCGGCCGAAAGCTCGGTCTGGGAATCGCGGGTCGCGAGCGAACGCATGTAGATCCGGCTGGAATTGATCGAGTTCATCCGGATCCGGTCCCCGAGCAGGGCGCCGCCGGAGCGCTGGCGGGAGGGATCGACCGCCAGAATGGCGACGCTCTTGTCCGGAAAGTCACGGGTGAAGCGGAGCACCAGTTCGTCGGTGATCGAACTCTTCCCCGCACCGCCGGTACCGGTAATGCCGATCACCGGCACATCCTGCGCCATTCCCCTGATGGTCTCCCGGATGGCTGCATACCCGCCTTCATTGTCGTGGACCGCCTGCTCGGCCAGGGTGATCAGCGTATTAACCGCCCGGATATCCTGCCGGGACAGCCGGGAAGTCTCCGCCACGACGTCCCGCTGGAGGGCGAAATCACACTCCTCCAGCATCAGGTTGATCATTCCCTGCAACCCCATCCGGCGGCCATCTTCCGGAGAGAATATTTTGCGGACGCCGTATCCTTCGATCTCGGCGATCTCGGCCGGCACGATCACTCCGCCGCCGCCGCCGAACACCTTGATATGCCCTTCACCACGCTCCCGCAACAGGTCGATGATGTATTTGAAAAATTCGACGTGCCCCCCCTGATAGCAGCTGACCGCGATTCCCTGGGCATCCTCCTGGATGGCGGCGGTGACGATCTCCTCCACCGAACGGTTGTGCCCCAGATGAATAACTTCGGCGCCTGAGGCCTGCAGGATACGGCGGATGACATTGATCGTGGCGTCGTGGCCGTCAAACAGGCTGGTGGCGGTGACAATCCTGACTTTGTGGACTGATTTGAACGGCTTGATTACCTCTGCACTCATATACCCTCCCCGTTATCGGCAATCATGGTGTTTCCAGAGCAAACTCCCACGCACACCAGAATGTGTCAGGATGTTCGTCGGGCGGACAGGCGATGCAATTTGTCTTGATGCGGGGATCAACCGCTTTCGCGAATTCGCCGTACTCCACGATCCCGACCGACTTGCAGGGGTGATCGGCCAGCCCCTTCCGTTTGCGGGCCGACTGCACCCGGCAGTCGAGCATCCGGAAGACGACCCGCGAATCGCTCTGCTCGATTACGTCCTGCAGATTGAGCCGCGCGTAAAAGCGATGTTTCAGACACTCCACCAACGCCGGAATACCGCCGCCGGTCTCTATGCCGAGACGGTCCATGATGCGCTTGGCCTCGATCACCGTAAAATAGCGCCAGGCCTCCGTATCGACATCGACCGCGACATCCATGCCGTAGCGCTTCTCCACCGCCTGGAACCAGACGCCGTCGTGAGCCAGCCAGTTTTTGGCATCGTCGACGATTATCTTTACCAGCTCTTCCTTGCTCAGGTCATAGAGAAGACTGACCCCTTCATCACCGGCACGTTCAGCAGTCGACATATGAGAATCCCCTTTCAGAGCGTCTAATAGAACATTATTTCACTACAGCAATGCGGACAATATATTATTCCGTTTACGTTCGAGTCAAGCACTAATAACATACTGATATATCTGGCAGAAATCATTGTCTGAAGCACGCGGCAGCAGACCTCCGAGGTTAATAAAACCTCGGAGGTATTGTACCATGTTAATGATCGCTTGCTCTGGAAATACCCAGGCCGGTAATCTGCCTGACTTCGATCTCGTCGAACAGCTCTTCGGCCCGTCGATCACGGAACAGCAGCGTCCCCACTATCGCCGCGATCAGCCCCAGCGGCACCGAGACGATGCCCGGATTCTTGAGCGGGAAGATTGCGGACTTGAGGCCGACCATCGAGGTCCCGCCGTCGTTTTTCGCGATATCCTGGCGCGACTTGTCCAGCAGCTTCAGATCCTTTTCGGCCAGCACGGCCCCCTCCAGCTGCTTCTTCTCCAGCGTTGAAACGATCTTCTTGGCATCATCGGCGATCTTCTGCGGATAGGTCATCACCGGCGATATCACGACCAGACCCAGGGCCGAAATCGTGCCGACCAGCAGGGCGGAGATGACACCGGCCGTATTAAAGCGCTTCCAGAAGAGCGACAGCATAACCGCCGGGAAGTTTCCCGATGCCGCCACGGCAAAGGCCAGGGCCACCAGCGCGACGACGTTCTCCTTCTCCGCCGCCAGCCCCATCAGGATAGCGGCCAGGCCGACGAACAGCGAGGTAATCCGGGCTACCTTGACCTGCGTATGCTGGTCGGCCTTGCCGTCCATCACGATGTTGACGTACACGTCGTGGGCGATGGCCGCCGAAGCCGCCAGCACGAGGCCGGAGACGACCGCCAAAATAGTGGCGAAAGCCACGGCGCAGATAAAGGCCAGGAACATGTCGCCGCCGAGGGAACCGGCGCCGCCTCCCAGCAGCTGGGCCAGGAGCAGGGTCGCCATGTTGCCTCCCTTGTCGACCGAGCTGATCAGCTGGGGCGAGAGATAGAGGGCGGCACCGAAGCCGATGATGTTGATCAGGAAGAAGAAGGTGCTGTTGATGAACAACGCGATTACGATGGATTTGCGGGCTTCCTTGGCGCTCGGTACGGTAAAGAAGCGCATCAGGATGTGCGGCAGGCCGGCGGCGCCGAGCGCCCAGGCGATCCCGAGCGAAATCTGGTCGAGCGGATTCTTCAGGAACAGCCCCGGCTCCATGAAGCGCTGGCCATAGTCAAAACCCGCCTTGGGCAGGGCATCCTTGAGTACGTTCATCCGGACATGGTCCTGGATCAGCTGGTTGCCGACGATATCGGTGAAGAAGCCGATCGGGTTGAGCCCGCTTTTCAGCATGACCAGAAACGCCAGCAGCACGGTGCCGCTCATCAGCAGACCGGCCTTGATGATCTGCACCCAGGTGGTGGCCTTCATGCCGCCGAAGACGACGTATCCGACCATCAGGATTCCGACGCCGATAACGGAGACGCGGTAGGGAATATCAAGCAGCACCTGCATCAGCTTGCCGGCGCCGACCATCTGCGCGATCAGGTAAAACAGCGACACGGTGACCGTGGAGACGGCCGCCACGGCGCGCACCGGCTTGGGAGCGGTTCGGAAGGAGAGGATGTCCCCCAGGGTGAATTTACCGGCATTGCGGCACGGCTCGGCAATCACCAGCAAGATGGCGATAAAGGAGAACATCGGGCCGACCGCGTACATGAAGCCGTCGATTCCGTACAGCGAGATCAGGCCGGACATCCCCAGGAACGAGGCCGCCGACATGTAGTCGCCGGCGATCGCCCAGCCGTTCTGCAGGCCGGTGATGCCGCCCCCCGCCGTGTAGAAATCGGAAGCGGATTTTGTCGAGCGGGCCGCCCAGATGACAACACAGAGTGTAATGCCGATAATCGTCGAAAACATGCTGATGGTTATCGCGCGGTTCGGTTTTACCTTGGTCGGGAGGCCCGCGGCTGGCGCCGGAGCAGCGGTTGCATGATTCCCGGCGGCCGGTGCCTGCAGCGCCGGCGCGGATGGCTGGGCGGCAACTACGCCCTGCGCCGCCGGTTTGGATGGTTCTGCGGCAACCCCGGCCGTGGCCAGGAAAAGTGTAAGCATCACTGCGGATAGAATGTTGGTAAACATGTGTCCCTCCTCCTTATTGGATTTCTCTTACGAGTTCTTCAGTCAGCCGGTCAAAGTCCCTGTTGGCGACTTTCGTGTAGTACATCGCGACAAAGATCGCCACGAGGAACTGGGACAGGATAAACAGGTAGCCGAAGTTGATGACCCCGATCAGCTTGATCTTGAACAGCGCCGGGAAATAGCCGGAAAGAAGCGGTAGCGAGAAGTAATAAATCGATGCCGCGATCCACCAGCCGAACAGAAACACCCTTTTCTTGCGCTTGAGTTCCAGGTACTTCGGATTCCGCGCGATTTCACTCCAATTGTAGCTTTCTTTTGCCATGACAATCCTCCGCTTTCATGATGAGTTGCAACTTCGGTTACGCAGCTTGCGATAATTTACTACCCGGAAAACAGCGATATCCGGCGAGGGCGACAAAACAATTTATTTCTTATTATTGAACTCTGGTTTTGGCGTAAGCAAAATATATATGCCGTTTACGTGCATGTCAATCAAAAATATAATACTTTTATATTATTTTATTTGCCCGGCAGACGACAATAGACACCAGCGCCATGGCGGGCCGCTTTCATGTGCTACTGCGGTACAGGAGCAGCGGTACCTGTTTGTGGATAGTGTTTTATAATGGAGCGGAGAATAGACGTTTGCATGCGGGCCGGGAACGCAGGGTGGAGGGGAGCGGGCTAGAAAAACAGCTTGTATTTGCAGGATTCAAAAGCTACTCTTTGCCGGAACGGGACGCCATCATACATTTACAAGGAGCGCCAATCATGATGACCACAGAAGAAGCGAGGGGATTCACCAACCGATGGCTGCCGAAATGGACCGGCAACAAGCCGGAAGAATTGATTGCTTTCTATGCCGACGACGCCTTCTTCCTTGATCCGGGGCGCCCGGCGGGCATCAGGGGAAAGGATGAGCTGTTTGCCTATTTTACCAACGTACTCAGCCACAATCCGGCCTGGGTCTGGACCCAGGTAGAGCCGATTCCGATTGAAGGCGGATTCATGAACAAGCTGGAGGCCCGCATCCCGGTCGGCGATAAGATCGTGGAATGTGTCGCTCTCTGTTTCCTGCAGTTTAATGATGAGGGGAAAATAAGGCGGAATGAAATCTATTTCGACAGGACCGAGCTGATCAGGGAGATCAACAAATACCGGCAGTCGTTTGCGCATTAATGATTAGTACCTTACCACCCCTAGCCCCTCCTGAAACAGGAGGGGGATTTTAAGCTCCCCTCCTTACAAAGAAGGACCCAGAGGGCCTAAACGGTTGGGGGTGGTTGGGGTTATGCTCCCAGGAATGTTTCCAGCCCGGCTTCCGCCTGCCGGTAATCCTCCAGCTCCAGCTCAAGATCCGGAGTCCAGGGGCGGTGTTTGTAGTACATCTTGTCGTAGTACCCTTCTATCAGCCCCCGGGCAATCCCCTCCACGTCCCAGCCGTCCAGACAGGTTTTCAGCTCGTCATAACGGGGTCCGCCCAGTTTCTTCCTGATCCGCTCAAGAGCCTCCAGCATCTCCCCCCGGTATTCGGGGCGGGCGTACTCGGCGGTAAGCCGCTTAATGCGGGTTTCAACAGCTGCGTGGCACCAGACCTTGCAGCTCTCCGCCATCTTCTGGTACAGGCGCCCCGGCAGGGAATATTTGCCGATGCGCTGGCTCTCTCCCTCCAGCACGATCGGCCGGTCGGCCGGCAAAACCCTGAAGGCATTCCAGAGGAGCGTTTCAAACCGCTTCTGGGTGAAATCCTGCTCCAGTCCGAGGGCGCCGAAAGCGGAACCACGGTGGCAGGCGATGCCTTCGAGGTCGATGGTTGCCCATTGCGCCGGGTCCAGGCCGTTGATGAACTCGGTCTTGCCGGTGCCGGTCATCCCGTGCATGACGATCAGGGGAGAAACGAAGTGGCATTTGTCGAAACAGTCGGTCACATGGTTGCGGAAGGATTTGTACCCCCCGGAAAGCTGGCTGGCCGGAGTCCCGCACGTTTCGACCAGCATCGCGACGGAATGGCTGCGCAGCCCGCCGCGCCAGCAATAGACGACGATCGGCCGGCCGGCTGACAACGAGATGATCCGCTCGACCATGCCGTAAAACCGGGAGCAGGTCAGCTCAAGCCCTCTCCGGCGCGCCAGGGTCGGCCCGACCTGTTTGTAGATGGTCCCCACCTCCACCCGCTCCTCGTTCGTCAGCAGCGGAACATTGTGCGCGTCGGGGATGTGGTCCTCCTCGAATTCCAGGGGGGTTCTCACATCGATCAGGCAGTGGCTGTCGATCAGTTCGGGGGTAAATATGATCTTTTCCGGCATTGCGTTCTCCAGTTGCTCGTCCAGTACCTGTTCAGACGGTGATGACGCTGTCGGCTTCCTTCATACCGGTGACGATTTCGAGCATATTCGTGACCTCGCCGACCTGTATTTTGTCGAGCAGGTGAAAAAAAGCCAGGCAGGCGCCGCACGCCGCGATCTGAACCCCACCATCGGCAAGCTGCAGCAGGATCGGCACCGCCTCGGAACCTTCCGCCGTGAAGCTGACGCCGCTGTTGACGAAGGCAACGCGCCAGAGATCGGGCCCCATCTCTTTCAGGGTTTTCAGAAAATTGAACATCAGCATGTCGCCCAGGCCATCGTCGCCATGCCCCATATGCGCACTGGTGACCAGGACCATGATCTTCTTCACACCCTGCCGTTTTTTCGCTGCGGGCACCTGAAACGCCATTTCGGGGAAGTCGTCCCCCTCCCCTTTTGTGCCGACCACCCGGAACTCATCCCCCAGCATCTCGGAACTGACCAGATAGTTTTGGTGTTCGAGGAAACGGCTGACATTCTGCCGCGCCGCCTCGTTATCGACAATCACCGTTATGGCGGCAGGAGCCTCCTTTTCGAGGACATCCCTGACCTGCAGCACCGGGGCGGGACAGTTCAGGCCGCGGCAATCGAGTTCGTTAGTCATGTAAATCTCCTATAGTACGTTATACCGATAAAAACAACTCCTCCCCCAAGCGGGGGGAGGTTGGGAGGGTGGCGCCTAGAAACCTGCACCCACTTCCCCCACCCTGCCCCTCCCCCGCTGGGGGAGGGAACTATCATTGTGCTTTACTCCACGACAATCCTGTCGACCGGTTCTTCAACCACTTCACCGACGATCGCGGCACTCTCGACCCCTTTCGCCTTCAGGGCGGCTACGAGCCGGTCCGCTTCTCCGGCCGCCACCGCGATCAGCAGCCCGCCG
>WNGL01001407.1_pt1 | contig 29453 bp, 21 predicted proteins | sample 5400591 | NCBI WGS metagenome assembly WNGL01 (sample SAMN13153377, study PRJNA577476) | soil metagenome | isolation source: 80 cm soil or saprolite under Garry oak tree replicate 1 | place: USA:California | collected 2016-06-15 | reverse complement strand
GGGGTGAAGTCGGCCAGGCCCTTGTCCGCCAGGACCTTGGTGATGGCCGCGGTGAGGGTGGTCTTGCCGTGGTCGATGTGCCCGATCGTGCCGATGTTCACGTGGGGCTTGGTCCGCTCGAACTTCTTCTTCGACATGTGTGGTCTCCCCTACTCTCCCCGAACCCGCGCGATGATCTCGCGCGCGAGTTGCTGCGGGACCTCCTGGTACGCGTGGAGCTGCATCGGCGTGTGCGAGGCGCGGCCCTGGGTCCGGGACCGCAGCTCGGTCGCGTAGCCGAACAGCTCCGCCAGCGGCACCACCACGCGGATGGCCCGCTGGCCGCTGCGCTCGTCGATGCGCTCGATCCGGCCCCGGCGGGCGGTGACGTCGCCCATGACGTCGCCCATGAACTCCTCCGGGGTGATGACCTCGAACTCCATGACCGGCTCCAGCAGCACGGGGTCGGCCCGCCGGGCGGCCTCCCGCAGCACGATCTGGCCGGCGATCTTGAACGCCATCTCCGACGAGTCGACGTCGTGGTAGGACCCGTCCACCAGCGTGGCCCGCACGTCCACCAGCGGATACCCCGCCAGCACGCCCGACTCCAGCGCCTCCTGGATGCCCTGGTCCACCGCCGGGATGTACTCCCGGGGGATGGTGCCGCCCACGATCTTGTTGACGAACTCGTAGCCGCCGCCCGGGCCCGTGGGCTCGAGGTCGATGTACACGTGGCCGTACTGGCCGCGGCCGCCAGTCTGCTTGATGTAGCGGCCCTCCACCTTGTGCACGGGCTTGCGGATCGTCTCGCGGTACGCGACCTGGGGCTTGCCCACGTTGGCGCCGACGTTGAACTCGCGCACCAGCCGGTCCACCAGTACCTCCAGGTGCAGCTCGCCCATGCCCGAGATGATGGTCTGGCCGGTCTCGTCGTCGTGCTTGACCACGAACGTGGGGTCCTCGTCGGCCAGCTTGGCCATGGAGTTGGCCAGCTTGTCCTGGTCGGCCTTGGTCTTCGGCTCCACCGCCACCGAGATGACCGGCGTGGGGAACGTGATCGACTCCAGCACGATCGGGTTGGCCGGATCGCACAGCGTGTCGCCGGTGGTGGTGTGCTTCAGGCCCACCACCGCCACGATGTCGCCGGTGAACGCGGCGTCCATGTCCTCCCGGTGGTTCGCGTGCATCTGGAGGATCCGCCCGACCCGCTCCTTGCGGTCGCGGGTGGAGTTCTGCACGTGCGCGCCGGTGCGCAGGGTCCCCGAGTACACCCGGAGATAGGTCAGCCGGCCCACGTAGGGGTCGGTCATGATCTTGAAGGCCAGCGCGCTGAACGGCTGGTCGTCCGCCGGCTCCCGGACCTCCTCTCCGCCGCCCGGGACCTCCCCCGTCAACGGAGGGACGTCGAGCGGGGACGGCAGGAAGGCCACGACGGCGTCGAGCAGGGGCTGGATGGCCTTGTTCTTGAAGGCGCTCCCGCACAGTACCGCCGTGCCCTCGGTGGCCAGGGTGGCCCGGCGGATGGCCCGGCGGAGCTCCTCCGGCGTGGGCTCTTCCTCGTGGACGTACTTCTCCATGAGCTCGGCGTCGTGGTCGGCCAGCTTCTCGAACAGGTCGTGGCGAGCCTGGGCGGCGGCGCCACGGAGCTCCTCGGGGATGTCGAGCGTCTCCCACTCCTCGCCCATGCCGCTCTCGTCAGCCCAATGCAGCGCCTTCATGTCGATGAGGTCGATGACGCCGATGAAGCTCTGCTCCGAGCCCCACGGCAGCTGCAGGACCAGCGCCGGCATGCCCAGGCGGTCCTCGATCATGCCGACGGTGCGGGCGAAGTCGGCCCCCGTGCGGTCCATCTTGTTCACGAAGCAGATCCGGGGCACGTGGTAGCGGTCGGCCTGGCGCCACACCGTCTCGGTCTGGGGCTCCACCCCGGCCACCGCGTCGAACACGGCCACGGCGCCGTCCAGGACGCGCAGCGACCGCTCCACCTCGACCGTGAAGTCCACGTGGCCGGGGGTGTCGATGATGTTGATCCAGTGGTCCTTCCACCGGGTGGTGGTGGCGGCGGAGGTGATGGTGATGCCCCGCTCGCGCTCCTGGACCATCCAGTCCATCTGGGCCGTGCCCTCGTGGACCTCGCCGATCTTGTACGCCTTGCCCGTGTAGTACAGGATCCGCTCGGTCGTGGTGGTCTTGCCCGCGTCGATATGCGCCATGATCCCGATGTTGCGGGTCCGGGCGAGCGGGTACTCCCGGATGACGAGGCCCTTGCCGGCCCCTCCGGTGTGCCGTTCCTTGGCTACCTGCGCCGTCTGTGCCACGTCCTGTTCCAGCTTCCTCGCCGGGGTCGCCACTAGCCCGACCCCCTCACCGATCCGCCGGACCCGAGGGTCCGGCGGCCGAATTCCTCCTCGATCGTCACCATCGGTAGTGCGCGAAGGCCCGGTTGGCCTCGGCCATCTTGTGCAGGTCCTCGCGCCGCTTCACCGAGGCCCCCTGGCCGCTGGCCGCGTCCATGATCTCGCCCACCAGGCGCTCGGCCATGGTGTGCTCGCGGCGCGCCCGCGTGTAGTTCACCAGCCACCGCAGGGCCAGCGTGGTCCCGCGCGACGGCCGGACCTCCACCGGGACCTGGTACGTGGCCCCGCCCACCCGCCTCGAGCGCACCTCCAGCAGCGGCCGGGCGTTCTCCACGGCCTTCTTCAGGGTGATGACCGGGTCGTTGGCCGTGCGCTCGCTGATGACCTCGAGGGCCTTGTACACCGTGCGCTCGGCCAGGCTCTTCTTGCCGTGCAGCAGGACCTTGTTGATGAGCTGCGTCACGAGCGGGTTCTGATAGATCGGATCCGGCTCGACCTCGCGCGTGACCGCTGGTCCCTTTCGAGGCATCTGGTGGCTCCCCTACGCGTTCTTCTTGGCGCCGTAGTGGGACCGCGCCTTCTTGCGGTCCCGGACCCCGGCGGTGTCGAGCGTGCCGCGGACGATCTTGTAGCGGACGCCGGGGAGGTCCTTCACCCGGCCGCCCCGCACGAGCACGATGGAGTGCTCCTGGAGGTTGTGGCCGATGCCCGGGATGTAGGCGGTGACCTCGATGCCCGAGGTCAGTCGGACCCGGGCGACCTTTCGGAGGGCCGAGTTCGGCTTCTTCGGGGTGGTCGTGTACACACGCGTGCAGACGCCGCGCCGCTGCGGAGATCCGCGAAGAGCGGGGCTCTTCGTCTTGCTCCGCGGGCGCTCTCGCCCGTTCCTGACCAGCTGTTGAATGGTGGGCATGGCTCTCTCGTCTGCAACGCTCGCCTTCTGCTGCCTCGGGGGACCGTCAAAAAGCCGGACCCGCAGGCCCGGCCTCCAGGGTGCTGCCCTTGCGACCGAAGCTCCCTTATGGGTCCCCCCTTGTACGTTCTGGGATTGACGGCCCGTGCCCGGACCGCAATCGTCAAAGGTACTAGTCCGCAGCGCACGCTGTCAATTTCAGCAATGGGAGCAGGACAACCGATGCGCCTCGGGACCGACAGTGTACACGCACGGAGGGCCGCCTGACCGGGGGCATTTGCTAGCGTGGACGCCCATGGCGGACCCCCGATCGCTCGAGCGCATGCTCGCCGCGGCCCGGGCGGCCGCCCTGGTCGGCGGGGAGGTCATCCGGGACGCCGGCCCGACGGCGGAAGCCTCCACCAAGAGCGGTCCGGGCGACTACGTGACCGAGGTGGATCGGGCCAGCGAGCGGGCCGTCCTCGAGGCCCTGGTCGAGGCGGTCCCGGACGTCCCGGTGGTGGGCGAGGAGGAGGGAGGCCACCGGGGCGAGCGGTACTGGGTGGTGGACCCGCTCGACGGCACCACGAACTTCCTCCACCGGTTCCCGGTGGTCGGCGTTTCCGTGGCCCTCGTCGAGCACGGACGGCCGGTGGTCGGCGTGGTCCACGCCCCCTTCCTCGGCGAGACGTACACGGCGACCCGAGGAGGAGGCGCGTTCGTGGACCGTGACCCCGGAGACCCTGGAGCCAGCCGTCTGCGCGTGTCCGACCGCGACCCGGGACACGCCGTGGTGGCGACCGGGTTCCCGTTCCGGCACAAGGAGCTCCTGCCCCGGTACGGACGGATGCTCCTGCAGAGCCTGGAGCGGTTCGAGGACCTCCGCCGGCCCGGCGCGGCCTCTCTCGACCTGGCCTGGGTGGCGGCCGGCGTGTTCGACGGGTTCTTCGAACTCCGCTTGAACGCGTGGGACGTGGCCGCGGGGGGACTCCTGATCGAGGAAGCTGGCGGCGCGGTGACGGACTGGGAGGGCGGCCCGGACTACCTGCTCGGAGACATCCTGGCCGGCCCGCCGCAGGTGCACGCATCGCTGCTCGAGCTGGCCAGGGAGACGGCCTGAAAGGGAGGAGCCCGTGGTGCGACGCTCTACAACTGGCTGAAGTTCTTCCACGTCCTGGCAGCGATCGTGTGGGTGGGAGGCGCGGCATCACCCTGCAGGTCCAGGTCACGCGGAGCGACCGGGCGGGCAACCGGGAACGCCTGTTCGAGATGGCCGGCGACTTCGAGTACATCGGGACCCGGGTGTTCACGCCGGCGTCGCTGCTGCTGCTGGGCCTGGGGATCTGGATGGTGGTGATCGGGCCGTGGAACTTCGGGATGACCTGGATCGACCTGGGCCTGGCCATGTTCGCGTACTCGTTCGTCTCGGGCGCGTTCTACCTGGGGCCCCAGCTGTCCAGGGTGAAGGCCATCGCCGCCGGGGAGGGCCCGGGTTCCGAGCAGGTGGCCATCCTGGTCCGGCGGCTGTTCGTGGTGTCGCGCCTCGAGCTGGCGTTCCTGGTGCTGATCGTGCTGGACATGGCCACCAAGCCGTTCCTGTAGGGACCCGCGACGGCGGCGTTCAGCTGGCGCCGCGACGAACGTGCTCGGCGAGTTGCGCCGAAAGGCCGTCCATCCGCGCGGCGAGGCCGTCCATGCGGCCGTCCAACCGGGCCCCCATCTCCTCGACCGCTCCGACAGGCCGTCGATCCGGCCGGAGAGGCCGTCGATCCGCCCGGAAAGGCTGCTGGCGAGGCCGTCGATCCGAGCGCCCAGGCTGTCCGCGCTGTGGTCGATTCTGGCACCAAGGTAAAACAGCGTGCCCAAGGCCAGAGCGGCGACCAGGCCGACCGCGGTCCACTGGGCGGCTTCCATCCCGAACGCGACTGTAGCACCCACCTCTGACACGAACCGGCACGCGACGAGGGCCGGGGACGAGCCCCGGCCCTCTCGCCTTGATCCGCCCGCCGCGCAGCCCGCGCGGCCCGTCCTCAGTCCTCGCCGCCCTCCACGGGGGCCAGGCCGCCCAGGGCCCGCTCGGCCTCCTCGCGGGTCATCCGGCGGTACTCGCCGGCGTCCTCGGCGGGCTCGCCCATCTCCTGGGCCAGCTCGCGCTGGCGGACGTGCCAGTACTCGGGGATGAACTCCGGCTTGATCTTGACCATGAGGTTCCGGTACCGGCTCATGCCCGTCCCCGCGGGGATGAGCTTGCCGATGATGACGTTCTCCTTCAGCCCGAGCAGCGGGTCCGACTTCGCGCTGATCGCGGCGTCGGTGAGCACCCGGGTGGTCTCCTGGAAGGAGGCCGCGGCCAGCCACGAGTCCGTGGCCAGGGAGGCCTTGGTGATCCCCATGAGGATGGGACGGGCCGACGCGGGCTCGCCGCCGCCCTCGACCACCTCCGCGTTCTTCTCCTCGAAGCGCTTCCGGTCCACCAGCTCGCCAGGCAGGAAGTCGGTGTCGCCCGGCTCGATGATGTGCACCTTCCGCAGCATCTGCCGGATGATCAGCTCGATGTGCTTGTCGTGGATGGTCACGCCCTGGCTGCGGTAGACCTGCTGGACCTCCTCCACCAGGAACAGCTGGAGGGCCTGAACCCCCTCGACGCGGAGCTTCTCGTGCGGGTTCACCGATCCCTCGGTGAGCTGCTGGCCCACCTCGACGACGGCACCGTTGGAGACCGATAGGCGAGCACGCAACGACACCGCGTACTGCACCTGGTCGCCGTCCTCCGAGGTCACCGTGATCCGGCGGACCTTCTTCTCGTCGTCCTCCTCGATGGTCACGGTGCCCGGCAGCTCGGTGATCTGGGCCTCGCCCTTGGGCCGCCGGGCCTCGAACAGCTCCTGGACCCGGGGGAGGCCGTGCGTGATGTCCTCGCCGGCCACACCACCGGTGTGGAAGGTCCGCATGGTGAGCTGGGTGCCCGGCTCGCCGATGGACTGCGCGGCGATGATCCCCACGGATTCGCCGATGTCCACGAGGCGGCCCACAGCCAGGTTGCGGCCGTAACACATCCGGCACACGCCGTACTGCGCCTCGCACGTGAGCACGGACCGGACGTACAGCCGTTCCACGCCGCTCTCCACGATCTTGGCCATCAGCTGGTCGTCGACCAGGTCGCCCTTGGACGCGACCTTGGTCCGCCCGACCTTCACGTCCTCGGCCAGCACCCGCCCGAACATCGACGTGCCGACGTGCGCGTTGGGCACCTTGTCGCCCTTCGGGGTGAGCGTGTTCACTCGGGCGGGGATTCCGCGGTCCGTGCCGCAGTCGTCCTCGCGGATGATGACCTCCTGGGCCACGTCCACCAGCCGCCGGGTCAGGTAGCCGGAGTCGGCGGTCCGCAGGGCGGTGTCGGCCAGGCCCTTCCGGGCGCCGTGCGTGGAGATGAAGTACTCCAGCACGGTGAGGCCCTCACGGAAGTTCGCCTTGATGGGCCGCGGGATGATCTCGCCCTTCGGGTTGGCCACCAGGCCACGCATGCCGGCGATCTGCCGGATCTGCTGGATGTTCCCTCTGGCCCCCGAGTTGGCCATCATGTAGATCGGATTGGTCGGCGAGAACTGGGCCTCCATGGCGTCCTTGACGTCGTCCGTGGCCTGCGTCCAGATCTCGATGAGCTCCTGCTTGCGCTCGTCGTCGGTGATGATCCCCTTGCGGAACTGGTGCTCCACCTTCTGGGCGCGCTTCTCGTACTCGTCCAGGATCTTGGCCTTGTCCTTCGGTGTGGTGACGTCCTCGACGCCGAGGGTCACCCCCGCCCGCGTCGCGTAGTGGAAGCCGATCCGCTTCAGGTCGTCCAGGATCCGCTGGACCGACGCACGGTCGTACTTGTGCACGCAGTCGTCCACCAGCTCGCCCACGTCGCCCTTCAGCACGTGGCGGTTCACGAAGGGGAAGTCGAGCGGGAACGCCTCGTTGAAGATGACCCGCCCCACCGTGGTCTCCACCAGCGGCACCCGTCCGTTGGACTCGGCGCCGCCGTTCGTGGACGGCACCATCTCCGGCGGCAGGGCCTTGCCCGGCAGCCGGACCTTGATGATGTCGTGGAGGTGGACCATGCCGGCGTCCTCGGCCAGCAGCGCCTCGGAGGGCGACGAGAACCGGGGGATGTCCTGTTCCTTCTTGGGCCGGTTCAGGGACAGGGTCAGGTAGTACATCCCGAGGACCATGTCCTGGGTGGGCACCGCGATGGGACGCCCGTGGGCCGGCGACAGGATGTTGTGCGCCGACAGCATGAGCACCCGGGCCTCGGCCTGCGCCTCGGCCGACAGCGGCACGTGCACGGCCATCTGGTCGCCGTCGAAGTCGGCGTTGAACGCCGTGCACACCAGCGGGTGGATCTGGATGGCCTTGCCCTCCACCAGGACCGGCTCGAAGGCCTGGATGCCCAGGCGGTGCAGCGTGGGAGCCCGGTTCAGCATGACCGGGTGCTCCCGGATGACCTCCTCCAGCACGTCCCACACCTGCGGGCGGGCCCGCTCCACCATCCGCTTGGCGGACTTGATGTTCTGGGCCAGGGCCTGGTCCACCAGCCGCTTCATCACGAACGGCTTGAACAGCTCCAGGGCCATCTGCTTGGGCAGGCCGCACTGGTGGAGCTTCAGCTCGGGACCGACCACGATGACCGACCGGCCCGAGTAGTCCACCCGCTTGCCCAGCAGGTTCTGGCGGAACCGGCCCTGCTTGCCCTTCAGCATGTCGGACAGGGACTTCAGGGGGCGGTTGCCCGGACCGGTGACCGGGCGGCCCCGCCGGCCGTTGTCGAACAGCGCGTCCACGGCCTCCTGGAGCATCCGCTTCTCGTTGTTGACGATGATCTCGGGCGCCTGGAGGTCGAGCAGCCGCTTCAGCCGGTTGTTCCGGTTGATGACCCGGCGGTACAGGTCGTTCAGGTCCGAGGTGGCGAACCGGCCGCCGTCCAGCTGCACCATGGGCCGGAGGTCCGGCGGGATCACCGGGATGGCGTCCAGGACCATGCCCATGGGCGAGTTCTTGGTGCCGATGAAGTTGTTGGCCACCTTCAGCCGCTTGATGGCCTTCTGGCGGCGGGTGCCCTTGGCCGTCTTGATCTGCTCCCGCAGGAACTCCGCCTCCTCCTCGAGGTCGAGGTCCTGGAGCAGCCGCTTGATGGCCTCCGCACCCATCCCGCCGTCGAAGTAGTCGCCGAAGCGCTCCCGGAGCGTGCGGTACACCGCGTCGTCGGCCACCAGCTGCTTGACCTTCAGGTCCCGGAACGCGTCCAGCACCTGGTCCAGCTGATCGGTCTCGCGCTTGGCGGCCTCGGTGATCCGCTCGATCTCCCGCTGGGCCTCCCGGCGGGCCGCGGAGAGCTGGGCGCCCTTCGCGCCCTCGCCCTCCAGCTCGCGGAGGCGCTCCTCCAGCTCGGACAGTCGGTCCTGGATCTCCTCGTCCCGGCGCCGGTCGACGTCACGCTTCTCCTCCTCGATCTCCTTCTCGATCTCCGGGAGGTCGCGGTGGCGCCGCTCGGTGTCCACGCGGGTGATCACGTACGCCGCGAAGTAGATGATCCGCTCCAAGTCCTTGGGGGCGATGTCCAGCAGGTAGCCCAGGCGGGACGGGACGCCCTTGAAGTACCAGATGTGGGTGACCGGGGCGGCCAGCTCGATGTGGCCCATACGCTCCCGGCGGACCTTGGCCCGGGTGATCTCCACGCCGCACCGCTCGCAGATGATGCCCTTGAACCGGACCCGCTTGTACTTCCCGCAGTGGCACTCCCAGTCCCGGGTGGGACCGAAGATGCGCTCGCAGAACAGGCCGTCCTTCTCCGGCTTCAGGGTCCGGTAGTTGATGGTCTCCGGCTTCTTGACCTCGCCGTTTGACCACGCCCGGATCTGGTCCGCCGTGGCCAACCCGATCCGCAATTCATCGAAGTAGTTCACGTCGAGCACTTAGGCCCACGCCCCCTTCAGGTCACTCGTCGCACTCACACGCACGCTCACGCTCGTCCGCTCGCCCACCGCTAGTCGAACTCCGCTCCGGCAGGCTCGCGGCGCGACAGGTCGATCCCGAGCTCCTCCGCGGCCCGGAACACGTCCTCGTCGGTCTCCCTCATCTCGATCTCCTTGCCCTCCGCCGACAGGACCTCGACGTTCAGGCACAGGGACTGCATCTCCTTGATCAGGACCTTGAAGGACTCCGGGATCCCCGGTTCGGGGATGTTCTCGCCCTTCACGATGGCCTCGTACACCTTGACCCGGCCCAGCACGTCGTCGGACTTGATGGTCAGGAGCTCCTGGAGGGCGTAGGCCGCGCCGTAGGCCTCCAGGGCCCACACCTCCATCTCCCCGAACCGCTGCCCGCCGAACTGGGCCTTCCCGCCCAGGGGCTGCTGGGTGATCATCGAGTAGGGGCCGGTGGACCGGGCGTGGATCTTGTCGTCCACCAGGTGCAGCAGCTTCATGATGTACACGTAGCCGATGGCCACCGGCTCCTCGTAGGGCTGGCCGGAGCGGCCGTCGAACAGCCGGGCCTTGCCGGAGTCGTCGATCAGCCGGTCGCCGTCGGTGTTGGGCAGCGAGCTCCGGATGGCCTCCAGGATCTCGTGCTCCCGGGCCCCGTCGAACACCGGCGAGGCCACGTGGATCGGCCCCTCCTTGATGGTGCCGTCGAACTTGAAGCCCATGGCCGCCGCGTACCCGAGGTGGGCCTCCAGGACCTGTCCCAGGTTCATCCGGGACGGGACGCCCAGCGGGTTCAGGATGATGTCCGTCGGCGTTCCGTCCTCCAGGAACGGCATGTCCTCCTCGGGGAGGATCCGGGCGATGACGCCCTTGTTCCCGTGGCGGCCGGCCAGCTTGTCGCCGTCGGAGATCTTCCGCTTCTGGGCCACGTACACCCGGACCAGCTGGTTCACCCCGGGGGCCAGCTCGTCGCCGTCCTCCCGGGCGAACACCCGGACCCCGATGACCTTGCCGGACTCGCCGTGAGGGACCTTCAGGGAGGTGTCCCGGACCTCCCGGGCCTTCTCGCCGAAGATGGCCCGCAGCAGGCGCTCCTCCGGCGTGAGCTCCGTCTCGCCCTTGGGCGTGACCTTGCCCACCAGGTAGTCGCCGGGGTTGACCTCGGCCCCGATCCGCACGATGCCGCGCTCGTCGAGGTCCTTCAGGATCTCCTCGGAGACGTTCGGGATGTCCCGGGTGATCTCCTCGGCCCCCAGCTTGGTGTCGCGGGCGTCGACCTCGTGCTCCTCGATGTGGATCGAGGTGAGCACGTCGTCCTTCACCAGCCGCTCGGAGATGACGATGGCGTCCTCGTAGTTGTGGCCCTCCCAGGGCATGAACGCCACCAGCAGGTTCCGGCCCAGGGCCAGCTCGCCCATGTCGGTGGACGGCCCGTCGGCGATGACCTGGCCCTTGGCCACCTTGTCGCCGACGCCCACGATGGGCTTCTGGTTGATGCAGGTGCCCTGGTTCGACCGGCGGAACTTGAGCATCTGGTAGGTCTTCAGGTTGCCGGTCCGGCCCCGGACCACGATGTCGTCGGCGGAGACGTCCTCCACCACCCCGGCCTCCTCGGCCAGGACGACGTCGCCCGCGTCCACCGCAGCGCGGAACTCCACGCCCGTGCCGATCAGCGGCGCCTCCGACTTCAGCAGCGGGACCGCCTGGCGCTGCATGTTCGCGCCCATCAGGGCCCGGTTGGCGTCGTCGTGCTCCAGGAACGGGATCAGGGCCGCCGCGACGGAAACGAGCTGCTTCGGCGAGACGTCCATGTAGTCGACCTCGTCGGGGGCGACGTAGTCGACCTCGCCGTGCTTGCGCCGCACCAGGACCCGCTCCTCGGAGAACTTCCCGGTCTTGGCGTCGTGCGGCGTGTTGGCCTGGGCGATGACGTGCAGGTCCTCCTCGTCGGCCGACAGGTAGTCGATCTGGTCGGTGACCCGGCCCTTGACCACCTTGCGGTACGGCGTCTCGATGAACCCGTACGGGTTGATGCGCCCGAACGAGGACAGCGACCCGATCAGGCCGATGTTCGGTCCCTCCGGCGTCTCGATGGGGCACATCCGGCCGTAGTGCGAGGGGTGGACGTCGCGGACCTCGAACCCCGCCCGCTCCCGGGAAAGGCCGCCCGGGCCCAGCGCCGACAGGCGGCGCTTGTGGGTGAGCCCGGCCAGCGTGTTGGTCTGGTCCAGGAACTGGGACAGCTGCGAGGTCCCGAAGAACTCCTTGATCGCCGCCACCACCGGGCGGATGTTGATGAGGGTCTGCGGAGTGATGGCCTCGACGTCCTGGGTGGTCATGCGCTCCCGGACCACCCGCTCCATGCGGGACAGGCCGATCCGGATCTGGTTCTGGATCAGCTCGCCCACGCTGCGCAGGCGCCGGTTCCCGAAGTGGTCGATGTCGTCGGGCTCGTAGCCCTCCTCACCGGCGTGCAGCCGGACCAGGTAGCGGACCGACTTCAGGATGTCCTCGTAGGTGAGGATGGTCTTGTCCTTGGGGGAACCGTGCCCGGACTCGCCGGACTGGAGCGTGGCGAACACCCGGAACCGGGGCTGCTCCCACCCCTTGCGGTCGGGGTTGTCCAGCTCCTTCATGGCGTTGAACTTGGCCTTCAGCTGCGAGGCCAGCGCCGGGTCGGCCTCACCCAGCTTCTTGGAGACCTTGTACCGGCCCACCCGGGCCAGGTCGTAGCGCTTGTGGTTGAAGAACAGGTTCTCCAGCAGGGTCCGGGCCGACTCCGCCGTGGGGGGCTCCCCCGGACGGAGGCGCCGGTAGATGTCCTCCAGGGCCTCCTCGGCCGAGCCGACGTGGTCCTTCTCCAGGGTCAGCTTGATGGAGGGGGCGTCGTCGAACAGGGACAGGATCTCCTCCTCGGTCCACCCCATGGCCTTGAGCAGCACGGTCACGTGCTGGCGGCGCTTGCGGTCGATGCGCACGCCGACCGTGTCCCGCTTGTCCACGTCGAACTCCAGCCACGCTCCCCGGCCCGGGATGACCTTGGCCAGGAAGACGTCCTTGTCGGAGGTCTTGTCGATGGAGCGGTCGAAGTAGACGCCGGGGCTCCGGACCAGCTGGGAGACCACCACCCGCTCGGTCCCGTTGATGATGAAGGTGCCCTTCGAGGTCATCATGGGGAAGTCGCCCATGAAGACCTCCTGCGTCTTGATCTCGCCAGTGGTCTTGTTCTGGAACTCGCACTCGACGAACAGGGCCGCCGAGTAGGTCATGTCCTTGTCCTTGCACTCCTCCTCGGAGTGCTTGATCTCCTTGAAGTGGTGGGCCCCGAAGTACAGCTGGAACTGCTCGGTGAAGTCCTCGATGGGGGAGATCTCCTCCAGGACTTCCTTGATGCCCTCGGACAGCAGCCAGTCGAAGGACACGCGCTGGACGCCGACCAGATCGGGAAGGGGCAGGGGCTCCTCGAGCTTCGCGAAGCTCACACGTTCGCGGCCAGGAACGAGCAGGTCAGGCAACAGATTCCCCCTTGCTGTGAGGACGACGAACTACAGGCGTGAAAGATGGGCACGCGGGAGACGGCACGGCAACCGCTCAGTGTAGGAAAAGAGGGCGCAAGTGTCAACCCCGGGCTCGCGACTGGGGGCGTCGGCCCGGTGGCACGGGCCGGAGGATAGCACTCATCCAATCGTTGCGCCACCTGGAATTGTCACTCTCACGACTCGCCGGCTCGAGTGGGCCCCGCCCGTTTCTGACCACCGGCCGGTACCGTGGGGAGCGTGCGCACGCCGGCCCGGAACGGGGGTGGAGTCGTCGACGTCGCCCTGTGGGGAACCGGTGTGGGCCTGTTGGCGGCGACCCTGCTGCTGTCGCTGGGCCCGGCCCCGCCGGGACTGAACGCGTTCTTCGCATCGGACAAGCTGGTCCACGCAGCCGGCTATGCGGCGCTGGCGGGCTCGTGGCTGCTGGCCGCGGTATGGCGCCCGGGCCGGGGGGACGGCTCGTTCCCCCGCGCCGCGAGGATCGTCGTGTCCGGGGCGATCGTCCTGGGCGCCGCGATCGAGGTTGCCCAGCATTTTGTGGATCGCACCGCCGACCCCTTCGACGCCCTGGCGGGCGCTGGCGGCGCGCTGCTCGCCCTGTGGCTATGGGGTGTCCTCAAGCGCCGGACCGGATCCGGGCTCGACCGGGCTGCCTGAGAACCCTTCGGCGGGCTCCAGCGCTTGTCCTCGTTTGCTCGGTCGGCTCCGAACCCATGCTCCGCGGCGGCACCCGCGAACGCGGAGCCGTTTTGGGCTCCCCCAGCTCACGCCCTGGTCCGCAGGCATCCCCTGGATGCGAGTCATCGACCCAGGGCGAGCACCCTCCCCATTTCTTCAAGCAGATGGAATCCGTGTTCGTGAAGCAAGGATGCCCTCATTTCTTCGACCGAGACCACCCGTCCGAGATATCGAGTTCGGTGGAGCTCGATCACTACCCTGTTGGCCCGGCTCAACGGCTCACGCGCCTCAGCGATGATCGCCGCCTCAGCTCCTTCGATATCGGCCACGAGGGCATACTCATCCATACCCGAAACCAGCGCGGAAAACGACACAGCTGGCACGTCCACCGTACTCGGAGAGCGTGCCGATCCCTTCGCGGCCAACTTGGCGCTTACATTCGACCGCCCGTAGGCCAATCGGGCAACTTCGGCGTCCTCGTGAAGCGCGCTGGAAACCGCGGCGTGCATCACCGTCGCGTGTCTCCCCGTTCGCCGCTCCGCGGCGGACACAGTGGCTTGAAGAGCATCGAGCAACAACGGGTTGGCCTCGACGCACGTCAGTGTGCCGCCGCGGGTCATGACATCGAGGATGTGTGCACTGGTGATGCCCAAGCTTGAGCCAAGTTCGACAACCTGCGATGCACCCCCCAGATACTTCCGGATGAGGCGAATCTCGGCACCCTCATAAAGGCCGAAGAACATCCTCGCCTTCATCGATGGAGTGAACTCCTTCCTCGACGTGTCGAACACAATGCCCATTGCTCGAACACGGTCACGGGTGACGACAGCCACAGCTCGACCAACTGGATCAGTTGAGAGAACCCGACTCAAAGCACGTTTCAGACTTCTCACTGGGGACGTCGCGCGCGAGCCAATCACGACGCAGCCCGGTCTCGAAGGTCAGGGACCACCGAGGAGGTGCGATCGTCAGGTCGGGCCGAGTGGCCTCTCCCCCGCACCGAGTTCATTTCCCCACGCCGCGACGAGCCATCGCCATCCAACCGTGAGCCTGCACGGACGGCATCCCGTCCGCCAAAGCGTGCAGCACCGAGCCGTTGGTCATCGGGGGAAGGTACCAAGGAAGGGCTACTCCGTCACGAAGAGGGCGCTTCCCCCGACGGCTCCTTCGCACCGAGCCACCAACGAGTTCGAACCCCACACATAGCTAGAATGGGTGCCCTTGAAGCAGATAGTCCCTGATGCCCGAAGTGGAACGTCTCCCTTGAAAGGCGGAACCAGCTCGGGCCACACTGCACGAGGTAGGAGGAGATTGGTTCGGCGGCAGATGCTGAGATCCATCTGGGGTGACCGAGGCCGGTGATTCGAGTCGCGGAACGCGGGGACGGACGTGGCCCTCGTCAGAGTGGAGCGACCGCCGTGCCGTCACTCGACAATGAATCGGTGGCAGGATGATTCGACCGAGGACTCTTGTGAAGGGTTCCCTGTTTCGAGTCAATCGGGCCCTTTTCCAGGTACACGCGCGGCGGATCCTGTCCACGCCTCCGGTTCGTGGAGATTCGCAGCCACTCGTCACGATGACCCTGATGTCTCACCGTGACCTGCTTCCGTATCTCTGCGCCGTAAAGAGCTTCCGCCGTTTCGTTCCGTTCGGTCACGTCCTCGTGATCAATGATGGGACGCTCACCGACGAGGACAAGGCTGTCCTGGACCACCACCTCGCCAACCCCGAAATCATCCACGTCGGAGCGATCCCGCTCGGGAAGCTACCCGACAGCCTGACGTGGCGGCGTCTGGCGTGCGCCTTGGACCGCGCACAGCGCGAGTATGTCATTCAACTCGACAGCGACACCCTGACCATGGGAGACGTTCCAGAGGTTCTGCAAGCCGTCGAACGGAACCAGTGTTTCACGCTCAACTCCAATTCGAAGATGGGGAAGTCAGTCTTCTCCATGGCTGCCGTGAGTGAGAAGGTGAGGACATATGTTGCTGGGACGAACCACGTCCAGGCTCTGGCTGAGAGCAGGCTGGACGACATCGAGGGCCATGAGACCCTGAGGTACACGAGGGGAAACGCCGGGTTCGCCGGCTTTGCCGTGCGCACGTGTGACCGCGGGTTGGTCGAGAGGGTTTCCTCCGAGCTCGAAGGCTTGCTCGGACGATCGAAATGGCACGAATGGGGTGGCGAGATGGTGGGTTCCAACGTCGCGATCGCGAATACACCCGATCCCCTCGTGCTCCCGTGGCCGCGATATGCATCCTGGAATCCACGAACCGTTCCCGCGGAAGGCTCGGTATTCATGCACTTCATCGGGACCCATCGATACGAGAAGGGCCTCTACGCGAGACAGGCGAGGGCCTTGTGCGCCTCGCTCGCCGCTCAAGGCCTTTGATGGGTGACCCTGGTCCGGCAGCTCTTGTGGCATCGGGGAGCACCGAGGATTCCCTCCGTCGGTGGCGAGGGGCGGATCAGCGGTAGGTCAGGGTCGTGGTGAGATCTCGGGTCAGCACAGCGTGGAACGTGGCCAGGCCGTTCGCCACCTTCCACCCGGGGTCGCTGGCCACGACCCTCACGCCCTGAGGAAGCAGCAGGTTCACCGTGATCTCGGCCGGGTTGGCCAGCGGCTGGTGCTGGATGGTGAGCCGGTAGACCTCGCCCGCCGCCGTCGCCTGCACGACGTGCGGCAGGGAGTAGTGGAACGTGAGCTCGGCGGGGTTACCCGGCCACGCTGCCACCGTCTTGGTCAGGACCAGCCAGTCCTGACTCTCGGTGTGGGTCAGGAAGGCCTTCGGGCGGGTCTTGAACTTCACCGGGACGTCGGGCTCCACGCCCGCGTTCGTCGCCCCGGCTGGCACGTACAGGTTCAGCATGGCCACGTTCAGGCCGTAGGGCTTCCACGGGCCGGCGATGTACGCGGGCTCGCGCGCGGGGGTGTCGTTGGTCAGGCGGATCTGCGCGGAGGCCTCCGCCGACCCGGACGGATCCAGCTTGACCGTGTAGTGGATCGACTGGTGGGTGTAGAAGTCCACCTTGTTCGACAGGCGCTTCTCGTCGACCAGGAACAGGTAGTCGCCGTTCGGTTGCTTCAGCGCTCCGTCCCATCCCAGCTCCGCCAGCAGCCCCTGCAGGTCCGGGTCGGCCGACCACACCTGGATGCGCTTCTCCGCCAGGGAGGTGGTGAGCTCCTTGGTCATCAAGGGGACGTTGTGCGGGTTGGTCAGGACGCGGAACGCCGCCTGGACCAGCTGCGCGGTGAACTCGACCTGGTCCGCGTGGGGAAGGGCGTACTGGTCGTGCTCGGTGACGTCCACCAGGTTGTGCGCCGTGATGGGGTCCGGGAAGGCGTGGATGTGGATGGGGGGCTGGTCGCGCAGCAGCCCGGACACGGCCACCGGATCGAGGGCGATGACACCGTCGATCTGCAGGTCCGCCGCCTTCGACACCTGCTTGGCCCACGTCGCGGCGACCACGGGGAAGTCCGGCGTGTAGTTGACGCCGTTGTCGATCCGCGGCGGGACGTTGGCGTGCCGGAGGTACCAGCGGATCGGCCGCGGCGCGCTGACGTGGAAGGCCTTCCCCTGGCTCAGGCTGCTGATCCCTCCTCCCTGCACGAGCTGCATCCGGCCCTGGTCGATCCGGACGATGCCGTAGCCGAGGGAGGCTCCACCCGTCGCTCGCTGGTCGGCGTTGTTCTGCAACGCCAGGAAGTAGTTCTTGGGCCCGTCGGCCCCGAAGAACCCGGGCAGCAGCCGCACGCCCGTCTCCACCCGGTGGCCCAGGCGAAGCGCATCGGCGCTCTGGGCCAGCGCGGTGGCCTTGAGGGTGTCCAGCCGGTGCACGAACGGGATGTGGGGGATGGCCCGGAGGTACCGGTCGCCGGCATCGAGGTGCGCCACCAGCGCCTCCACCTGGGGGGTGAGGCGGTCGATCAGCTTGAGGTCGACCACGCCGTCGTGCAACAGCGGGCTGGCCCCCTTCCCGCTCCCCAGGACCTCGCCGTAGAGCTGCCGGCCCAGGGAGAGCGCGGTGTCGCCCTCCGCGGCGGCCAGCGCCCCCAGGCGCGCGGCATCGACCGGCCGGCCCAGGAACGGGAGCACCCCGGTCCAGCCGAACGTGAACCGCTCCCCCCGGAGCGCGGCCTCGATCCGATCGACGGCGTCATTGGCAGCGGTGAAGGCTCGCTCGGAGTGGATCTCGCCGTGCCCCAGCTGGCTCCGAGCCGTCTCCAGCTTGGGCAGGGCCGCCTCCACCTGCTTGGCCAGGCGATAGGCTTGCCAGTACCCGTCGGCCACCATGGCTGCCCCGGCCACCAGGACCAGGGCGGCCACCAGCAGGGCGAGGCGAAGCCACCGCCGGCGACGGCGCCGCTTGCTCCCGCGCTTGCGCACCACCGTTCGGGAGCGCTGGGCGGCCTCCTCGGCCGCGGGCTCGCCTTGCTCCGTGGCCGTTTCCGGGGGGACGGCCACGACCTCGGCCGGGCCGAAGCCTTCTGAGGCCCGCTCCTCCGGCTCGGCCGGGTCGGCGGGCTGTAGCGGCGTGCTCAGTGAAGCTCCCCTCTCACCGGTCGCTCCAGTCTAGGAGAGGAAGGGAAACTGGGAGCGCCCAACCACGCGGGTCCTGATTCAGAATCCGGCCTTCATCAACGGCAGGATGCCCGGCTTCGGGACGCGGTCATTGCTCTCGGTCATGAACGAGCCCGTCCCGTAACAGCAGATGCCCCACCCGATGTGCGTCTGCTTCGCGTAGTCGAACACCGCGGTCGTGTTCTGCTGCCAGTTCGGATACGGGTTCCCGAGGCCCAGCGTCTCCCCGAACATGGTGAACTCGCCCAGGGTGAAGGGCAGGTTCCAGCCGGCCGCCCGCTGGTCGTAGCCGGACAGCCGCTCCTTGCCCTTGGGCAGCCAGCTCGACCCGTAGAACTCCGACCCGTACACCTCGTTGGGAATCTTCGGCTTGTGGACGACCGCGTAGAGCTTCGTGAACGTGCTCTTCTGGTCCCAGAAGATCACCAGCAGGTTGGGGTTCGCCGCGTGGATGGCCTTCCCCACCCGCGTGTAGAAAGCCGACAGGCGGAAGTCCTTCGGTCGAAGGCTCTCCGTCCCAGGGAATTGCACCGCCAGGATGTCGTAGGCCTCGGTGAGCGGCACCGCGCCCACCACCAGCGGGTCGTCCCGGTACCGCGCCGCCACCATCTTCCATGCCTGCACGAAGCCGGCCTGAACATCGTTCACGTTGTGGAAGAAGTCGAGCTCGGCCTGGATCATCGCGGAGAGGCCGCCCCCGGCCGGATACAGCCACCGCGGCATGCCCTGGCCGCAGGCCTGGGACTTGTTTCCCCACCGGAGGTTCTGGAACGCCGTGGACCACCGCGACTGGTACATCATCAGGACCACCGCGACGCCCTGGTCGGTGAACTCCTTGATGACCTCGTCCAAGCGCTGGAGGAAGTCCTTGGCCCAGTAGTGGGTCACCGTCCCGTCCGCTGAGGTGGTCGGTGGGGTGGGCTCCAGGTTCTGCCACGAGATCATCAGCTCGACCGAGTTGAACCCCCACGAGGCCACGTCGGCCGCCGCGTAGGGACGCACCCCGGTCCAGTGGCCGCACACGTCCGGCGTCTTGGGGTCCGCGTCGCCCTTCCCGAAGCCGCCGAGCTGGAGAGAGATGAGCCGGACCAGGTGGTCGTTCGCGTCCAGGATCAGGGTGCCACACGTGTGCAGGGGCGGCGTGAAGTGGTGCACCTCTGGCGGGTTCGAGGGACAGGCCGGCGTGTCCTTGGCGTGGGTCGCGCTCGCCGGCTGGCCCGAAGCAGGAAGCGCTGCGGCCATCGACAGCAGCGACAGGAGCAGCGACAGGATCCATGCAGCCAAGCGGCGGCTCCTCGACGGTGTCACGTGATCGATTCGATCCTCTAGGACGGGGCGCTCCCCGCGGGCGGGGGAGCAATCTTGCCAGGCGACGTGTTCCGTTGGCAAGTATCGGCGGGAATGTCCGGATCCTGAACCGCTGGTGGCGTCGCTCAGGCCGTACTGGAGCCGTTCAGCGGGCCTTCGGGCACGAAGTCGCCGACGCGCCGGGAGACGCCGCGGACCGACCACGTGGCCGTGGTGGAGCCGCTCCGCCGGAGCTCCGCGGCGTGGGAGTGGTCGGTGAAGACCTCCATGTCGGCCCGGACGCACGGCCCGAGGTACACGATCCCGGTGACGGCGTCGTGGCGGACCTTTCCCGTCCCGAAGATCTTCTGGAACACGAACGCGGTCATGTTCCGGGCGTCGATCAGCCCCCACACGGGTTCCTCGGAGCGCCGGACCACGTTCAGGAAGTCGAAGTCGAACGTCTTCTGGCCGTCGGACGGGAGCACGGGGTCCGGGCCGTCCACCCAGGCGAAGGTGTACGGGCGATCCGGCACCTCGGCGTAGCCCGCGCCGCGAAACATCGCGTAGGTGTACTCGGTGCGGGGGCTGAGCACCAGGTCGACGTGGCCCTTCAGCTCGTCCGGGAACAGCTGGACCGCCATGTCGTGCCAGGGCTCGACGTCCTCCATCGAGGTCACCCGTCCGGGCCCGTGGCCCTCCCGCTCGTTGTCGGCCAGGGCGGCGGCCAGGGGGACCGTGGTCAGGCCGGTGCCGCACTCCAGGACCTCCCGCGGCTTCAGCCGGCGGACCGACTGGTACAGCGTGAGGTAGTCCCACTGGTCCGCTCCCCGGAACTTCGACTCCCGCTCGTACCGGTCCAGCAGCGGCCAGAACCACATCCCCTCCAGGGTCCGCCGGGCCTGCCGGTTCAGCCTGGCCCGGTACCGCTCCAGGGCCGGGTGGTGGGGATGGCGGGCGTACAGGAACCGCAGGGGTGCCCGGACCCGGCCGCCGTCTATGGCGACACCGCCACGCGCTGCTCCTTGGCCAGGGGGCCCGAGACGGTGAGGGGGCGGGCGAATCGCCGCGTCTGGAACCCCGGGGTCCGGTACATGCAGTAGTACAGGATCCGGTCGGCGTTCCGGGCCTCGCCGCCCTTGTGGAAGCCGCGGGTGTCCGCCAGCACGACGGTCCCGGCTGGGCCAACCCCCTTCACCCACCGCTCGGGCGGCACCACGGCGGCCATCTCCTCGTCGGTGGTCCGGTCGGCGCCCTTGACCCGGGTCGAATGGGGCTGCTGCTTGACGTCGCCCTGGGAGTGCGTGCCGGCCGCGTACATGAACGGACCGGCCCCCTCGTCCACGTCGGTCAGGTACACGAACACCTTCAGCAGGTGCTCGTCGTTGGCGGGGTCCCGGTGCCACAGCTGGGAGTCCCGGGCCGGCCGGGTCGAGGCGAACGTGTGCCACACGTCGTACGTGCGCAGGCGCACGTACAGGCCGTAGTAGGCGTTGGCCACGGAGAGCAGCGGCTCCTGGAGGGCGAACCGGGCCAGGACCTCGTTGTCCGGGGTCACCGTGATCGGCCCGGAGGGCAGCAGGCTCAGCAGGTAGCTCTTTCCGGGGCCCTCCTCGTCGGCGCCGCGCCGGGCCTCCTCGATCTCGCCGGCTCTGGACGTCTCCAGGTGGTCGGCGTACGCGCGGAGCTGCCCCCACAGGCCGTCCGCGCCGAGGAGGGCGTCGACGCTGGTGACCGCGGCGCCGTTGCGCTGCAGGTCGTCCAGGACCCGGCGGGCCTCGCCGGTCAGCTCGGCGTGCTTCCCCATCCGGTAGGCGAGCTTCGATCCCAGGTTCTTCCAGGCGGTGGAAACGCCGGACCGGCCACGCCGTCCGGCAGGTGCCCCGTCCTCCATCACGTCCCTCCTTGTCTCACCGGCTCGCCGGCCGGGCCGCGCGTGCTTCCGAGAAAGGCGACCAGCTTACGAGCCATGAAGACCTCCGTCGCTTCCATCGATTCCACGGTGGCGCCGCCCAGGTGCGGCGTCACGATCAGGTTGTCGTGCTCCCGGGCATACGAAAGGAGGAGGCTGGATGCCCGTGAGGCCTCGTCGCGCTCCCCCTGGATCACGTCCACCGCGGCGCCGGCCAGGGTGCCGTCCGCCAGCGCGCGGACCAGGGCCTCCTCGTCCACGATCTCCCCGCGGGACGTGTTCACCAGCACCGCGCCGTCCGGCAGCGCGGCCAGCTGGTCCCGGCCGATCAGCCCACGGGTGTGCGCCCGGAGCGGGACGTGCAGGGTCAGGACGTCCGTGTCGCCCAGCAGCTCGTGGAGCGATCCAGCCCAGGTCACGCCCTCCGGCGTGTGCTCGACGCGGGGGTCGTGGCCTGACACGCGCATCCCGAACGCGAGGCCGTACCCGGCCACCTGCCGGCCCACCCGTCCCAAGCCCACCACGCCCAGGCGCTCCCCGGCCAGCTGGTGGCCCCGGAACGCGTCGCGGTCCCACCCACCGGCGGCCACCGATCGAGCGGCCGCCGGGATCCTGCGGACCAGGGCCAGGAGGAGGGCCCACGTGTGCTCGGCCGTGGCGGTGATGCCCCGCAGGAACTCGGTCTCGCCGGCCAGGCTGAGCACGGCCACGCCGCGGGCCTCCGCATAGGCCACATCCACGTGGTCCAGCCCCGTGGTGGCGGTGACGATGGCTCGCAGGCCGGGTGCCGCGTCGATGACCTCCCGGTCCACCGTGTGGCCGAGACGGACCACCAGGACGTCGAACCCGTCCAGTCGCTGGAGCAGCTCGGCTTGGGTGAGCTCCTGCTCCACCACCTCGCCGGCCTCGGCCAGGATGGCCCGTGCCGCGGCCGAGTACCCCTGGGGCTCGACGTTCAGGATCCGGGTCATTCCCGACAGTTCACTCCAGATGGGACTCGTCGATCAAGGTGTCGGCGGGAAGATCGATCCGCGCCCGCCGGCCCACCACCGCCGCGAGCCCTTCCGGCGGGATGCCCCCGCCGGGCTTCTTCACGGCGAGGTGCTCGGCCAGCAGGACGGTCCCTGCCGAGACGTCCACCGCGGCCACCACGCTCTTGGTGAACACGTCGCGGACCCCCGCGAGCTCCTCCGCCACGGCGTCCTTGTCCACGGGGTTGGCCAGGGCCCGTTCGATGAACCGGACCCCTTCCACCAGCAGCTTCAGCTCCTCGGGGGTGAGGGAGGCGGGGGCGTCGGGGCCGAACATCTGCCGGGACAACGCGACGTGCACCTCCAGCATGTCGATGCCCAGGGCCGCCGCGGCCAGCCCGGCGTGGACGGTCCCGGAGTGGTCCGAGAGCCCCACCGCGCAGCCGTAGCGGTCGCGGAACAGACCGATCACGTTCAGCCCCAGCCGCTCCGGCGGCGTGGGATACATCGAGGTGCACTGCAGCAGGGTCAGGTCGAGGCCGCGGTCCCGGACCGCCGCCACCACGGCGTCGATCTCGGCCATCGGGCTCATCCCCGTGGACATGATCATGGGCAGCCCCGTCTCGGCCATGCGGTCCAGCATGGGCACGTTGGTGACCTCGCCCGAGGCGACCTTCCACCCGGCCACGCCGACCCGGGCCAGCAGCTCGACGGCCTCGATGGAGAAGGGGGAGCTGTAGAACCGCAACCCGCGTTCGCCGACGTGGGCCCGGAGCCCGGCCCACTGCTCCTCGGAGAACTCCATCCGCTTCCAGTACTCGTACCGGCTGGCGTCTTGGCGGCTGAACCGGACCCGCCACGGCTCGGCCGGGGTGCTCTCCGCGTGGGCGATGTGGGTCTGGAACTTCACCCCGTCCGCGCCGGCCTCGGCGATGGCGTCGATGAACGCGTGGGCCGTCCCCAGGCTGCCGTCGTGGGCCTGGGCCACCTCGCCCACGATCACACAGCGGCCGGCGCTCGGGTCCTCAGGCATCCCGGCGGTCCCGGTCGGTGGCGGCCACGGCGGCCGGACGGGAGGGCCGGTAGCCGAGGTCGCGCATCAGCTCGGCGCAGATCTCCTCCACCGCCACGACGTCCTCGTCGGCCAGGAGGTCCCGCCACCGTTCGGCCCGGGTGGGGTCGGTCTCCCGCTCCACGAACTCGATGAGGGGCTCGGCGGGCTCTTGAAGGAAGGCCAGGATCCGGGCGAACTCGGAGGGCGGCTCGGCCAGCAGCCGCTCGTAGCGAACCTCGAGATACCGGCCGGGCGGCATCCGGCCGCCCCTGCGCACGGCCTTCCCGACCAGCGTGTTCCAGAACCGGGCGCCCTGCTCGACCGTGGCCCGGCCCAGCCTGGCCTCCCGGGCCTCCTGCATGCTGGACACCACGGCCCGGGGGTCCCGGACGATGTGGAGGAACTGGGCGTCGGGGAAGCAGGCCAGCACCCAGTTCATGACGTTGACGTTGGGCGGGGTCTTCTCGAGGACCCGGGGCTTCCCGGTGGTGCGCCGGTAGGCGTCCAGCCAGCCCGACACGAACCGGCGGCCGATCTCGGCCTTCTGCTCCGTGGTCGCCTGGACGCCGTCCTCCATCCACCGGAAGAACCCCCGGAGCACGCCGGTCTCGCTGGGGAAGTGGGCGATAGCGGGGTGGCGGCCAAGGGTCCGGGCCAGGTAGGTGGTCCCGGAGCGCCAGCATCCCACCACGAAGATGGGCCGGCGCAGCGTGTCGGGGTCTCGCCGGCTAGCCACGTTCGTGCGTCCCCAGCTCCGGCTGGTCCCGGGGGTCCAGGTACGGCACTACGTCCTGGAAGTCCGACGCGGTGAGCATGCGCATGGCCATCATCTCCCGGCCGCACACCTCGACGATGCGGTGGCGGTCGTCTTCGCCCACGCCCCCCGGGGACGCGTCGGCGAACGGGCTCGGCGGTCGCGCGCCGTCGCGGACGCCGATTGCGTCCAGGACGGGGGCCAACGACGAGCCCAGCTCACGGAAGGCGATCCAGTGCGCCAGCGGAACCGTACGCCTCGGCCGGGCGGCGAGGAGCAACGGCTGTGGAGGCCGGAAGTCCTGCAGGTGGATCGCGTAGCGCGCCCCGCGGACCAGGACGAAGGACCCGGGCGCGCGGTCCAGGGCCACCCGAAGCCACTCACGGGCGGCGGCGGCCCATTCCAGGGCGAACGCGTCCACGGCCAGGCCGGGGCGCCGGGCCGCCGCGTCCGCGAATTCGTCGAAGGGATGCCTGGCCACCAGCAGGAACACCGCTTCCGGCAGGAGCGCGGGGACGATGGTGGCGGCCTCCAGGTGCCCGGCCGCGTCGGCGCTCGCCTCCAGGGGCAGCACCGGGACGCCCGGGCCCCCGGCGGCCAGGACGTCCTTCAGCATCCGGCGGACGTGGAACGCGGCGCTCTCGTTGGCCTTGGGGCGCAGGACGCTTCCCACCAGGCGGTCCATGTTCGGGAACCACCGGCACAGGCCGGGAAGGAACTCCAGGGAGCCGCCCACCCGCAGGCCGGGCGCGTTCCCCAGCAGCGAGACGACCTCCTGGCGGCCCGAGGACGCCGTGCCCACCGCCACCAGAACCGGCGGGAGGGTGAGGCGGCGTTCCCTGGCCTGCCGGCGGACCGACCGGGCCCGGGTCCGCAACTTGTCCACCGGGCCTGTCCTGCGCCGGGTCCCGGCCCGGGCGTTCACGGCGCCCCCGCTCGGGCCGGCGCGGGCAGGCGGGACAGCTTGCGGAGCACGTCGGCCACCGGGCGCCGCTGAGGCGCACAGCGCAGCCACGACCGGACCTTTCGGACCGCCGTGGGGCGGCGCCCCGACAGCTCGTAGCCGAACTCCTCCATCTCCCGGCCCAGCAGCGACTCGATGACCTCCAGGTCCTCGGGGGCCAGCGCGTCGCGCCACCGTCCAATGGGCCGCGTGCTGATGCCCCCGAACCGGCCGTCGAACATGGAGTTCCCGTGCCAGGGCTTGCCCAGCTTTGTCGGACGGGTCACCTGCTCGGAGAACTCGATGCCCAGCCAGTCGCACACCCGCCGCAACTGCGCAGGCGGTTCCTGGAGCAGGTCCTCGAACCGCAGGAGCATCCGGCGGCCGCCGGCGGGCTGCCGCTTCCAGTTCCACACCGACAGGCCCCACGTGGCCACGAAGTTGCCTAGCCCCAGGGTGGCGCCGCCCAGCTCGCGGTTCCGGGAGTAGGACACGTAGACGTCGCGCGGGTCGCGGACCAGGTACAGGGCCCGGGCCGACGGGTACCAGCGGTTCACGGTGTCCAGGTGGTACTCGGTGCGGGGGGTCTTCTCCACCCAGTACGCCCGCCCGGGCTGGTCCGACGCGTCGGCGTACGCCGCCATGACCGCGTCCAGCAGCGAGCGCATGGAGCCGTCCCCGCCCAGGAACCGATCCTCCAGCTCCCGCCGGAACCGGGGATGGTCGAGGTCCCGGAAGTCCCGGTTGCCCTCGGGGCCGTCCTCGTCCACCAGGTGGCCGAGCCGCTCCACGTGGGTCCGTTCCAGGAGGAACCGCAGGGCGTCCTGCCGGGAGGCGAACTCGCGGCCGGCCATCCACCGCAGGATGGAGGTCTCCTCCGGGAACACGCAGACCAGCGGGTGGCCGTCGAGCAGTGCGGCGGCCAGCGAGGTGCCGGACTTCTGGTAGCCGCACACGAACAGCGGCGTGGGGGCCGGCGCGACGGTGGCGCCATCCGCCGTCACGGGACCCGCACCTCCAGGCCGGCGATGGCCTCGGCCAGGCGCATGCTGTGCACGGCGTCGGCCAGGTCCGATGCGGGGTCGGACAGGGGCTCGGCCCGACCGACCGCCTCCACGAAGGCCCGGTCCTGGGCATAGAAGCCGGGCTTGAACTCGGCGTCGACGGGGTCCCGGGGCAGCGGCTCGGTGCGCCCGTCCTCGAACCGAAGGGACCCTCGCTCGAAGGGCTCCAGCACCGCCTGGACGCCGGTGCCGTCCAGCTGGAGCCGCCACCTCCCGGGGGACCGCCAGTGCGAGGAGAACTGCCCGAGCGCGCCGCTCTCGAACTCGATCAGCGCGCAGAAGCTGTCGGTGCGCCCGCCGGCCCCGCCCCGGCGGACGGCGTGCACCGCGCCCACCGGGCCGCCCGCGTAGCGCAACAGGTCGATGGCGTGGATGGTGTTCGCCACCAGCCACCGGTCCAAGAGCTCGGGGGGCCTGCCCGGCGCCCGCGCGATGTGTGCGATGGGCTCCGGTGCGTCCACGCTCACGCCGACCAGCGGCCCGTTCGCGGTCACCCGGGCCAGGGCCGCCTGCACCACCGAGTACCAGCGACGGTTCACCGCCACCAGGTTCGGCACCGCCCGCGCTTCGGCCAGGGCGGCCAGCTCCTCGGTCTGGGCGGAGGTCATGCCCGGCGGCTTCTCGATCAGGGCGGGGATGCCCAGGCCAAGGACCCCGGCCGCCACCTCGACCATGGACAGGGGATCCACCAGCACCAGCACGCCGTCGGGTTCGGTCTGCTCGACCATGGCCCGCCAGTCCGAGAAGGTCCTTCCAACGCCGAACCGGGCCGCGGTCCCCTCGATGGCGGGGCCGCCCCGGTTGGCCAGCCCCACGAGCTCCACGTCGCCGAAGGACGCCAGGACCCGGAGGTGCTCGGGCGCGACCCGGCCCGCGCCGATCACGCCGATCCGGACCGGCGTGGCGAGCGGATCGACGCGCCGGCGTAGGGCGCTTGCTGCCGGGCGAGGTGACCGCGCTGCCAGCAGCTTCCTGGCGACGCTCCGGGCACGTGCCGCCGCGCTAGGCAAAGGCCACCTCGAACGCCACGTCGTCGCCCTCCAACGGAAGCGCGACCGGGCGGTGGTCCCGGGCGTCGGACAGGTGCGCGGCCACCGCCATCTCCGTGGCCGCCAGCCCGTCCCGGGGCCCGCACGCCACCGCCGCGGGCTCGTCCAGCAGCTCCCGCACGGCCAGGCCGAACAGGCCACCCGGCGACAACGTTGCCCGGAAGGGGAACGCCAGATCGGGCGAGAACGACGTGGCGGCGCGCCACACCCCGGCCCGCTCGTCCACCACGATCCGGCCGAACTCGCCCTGGATCACCACCAGCCTGTCCTCCCGCCGGACGTCGCCGGACAGGTCGAGGAACAGGCGGACGCCGTCGCGGAACCCGGCCAGGACGTACCCCTCGGGGTCGTGGAACTGGTCTCCCCGCGGATTGGGCCGCCCGGAGGCATGGAGGTGCGCGGTCACCCAGTCCGCCTCGGCCCCGGTCAGGAACCGGGCCAGGTCGAAGAAGTGGGTCCCGGTCATGCCCATCCCGCCGGCGCCGCCGGTCACCGAGAGCTGCCGGACGGCCCCGATGTGGCCGCGCCCGATGTATGCGCGGATGGACCGGTAGTCGGGCGACCACCGCCGGCCGTGGTCCACGGCGACCAGGGCGCCCGCCTCCTCGGCCAGCTCGACCAGCTCCCGGGACGCCGCCACCGACACCGACATCGGCTTCTCCACCACCACCCGGCGCACGCCCGCCTCCACGGCCGTCCGGGCAAGGGCCACGTGCGAGGGCGCGGTGGTCGCGATGCACAGGACGTCCGGGGATTCCTTGTCGAGCAACTCGGCGGCATCCCCGTAGAACCGGGTCCAGGGCAGCTCCAGCTGCTTGGCCAGCCGCTCCAGCGCTTCCGGCCGGAGGTCGGCCACCGCCACCAGCTCCACGCCCGGGATGCGGGCCAGGGCCACGCACTGGTCCCGCCCCATCCCTCCGGCCCCGACCACCCCGACCCGCACCGGCGGGCGGCCGGCCCGGGCGGGGGACCCCGGCACCGCCACCGCGGGCGGGCGGCGCTCTCGGAGGGCCAGCCCCAACCGCCTTCTCGCTCGCCACGCTCGGGAAGCCAACCGACGAAGGTTCATCGGCCGGGGGCGCTGACGAACAGCGCGTCCACCTTCCTCACCGCCCCGCCGAGCCGGCGCCAACCGGGGTCCGGCTCCATCGATCGATGGCCTTGGCCGACAGTATCCCGAACCGGTCCTTCGCGGCTGTGGCCAGGTACTGGCCGAGGAAGGTGGACCGGCCCCCATCCCCGATCATGGCGGCCAGGACATCGTTGTCGAGCAAGCGGCTGGCTGCTTCGACCCACTCCTGGCCGGAGGAGGCCACCAGGCAGTTCCGGTCCGGCTCCAGCGCGGGAAGGCCCGCCGCCGTGGAGGCGTCGGTGACCACCGGCACCGCGCGGGCCCACGCCTCGACCAGCCGGGTCCGGAACCCCAGCCGGACGGGGATGGGGACCAGCATGGCCGCGGCCCGTTCCCATTCCGCCTCCAGGTCCTCGGCGAACCCCACGAACTCCAGGCCGGGCTCGCTCTCGATGCGGAGCCGCGACGGCAGGCCCCCCGCGCCGACGATCCGGACCACGGACCGGCCGGCCAGCGAGCTGCGGCGCCACGCCGGCCACACCCGGCGCTGGAAGAACTCCAGGCCATACCGGGTCTGGAGGGTATTCAGGTTCCCCAGCAGCAGGAACGTCCGGCCGTCCCCCCGCGTGGCCCGCGGGCCGAAGTCGGGGAAGCCCAGCTCGCACAGGGCCACGTCAACACCGGACGTCCGGCGCAGCACGTCCACGTCGCCGGGCCCGTAGGCGGCGGCGATGCCGCGGGTAGCGGCCTCCCGCAGCGCCGCGGATGCGGCACGCCGAAGGGCCCGGGACCGCCGGCGCATGCCCACCCAGGCCGCGGCCCGCCGGGCCGGGTTCGAGGCGGCCGCCGGGCCTTCCCACCGGAACCGGAGGCGCTCGATGTCGCCGGGCGGGTCGCCGGCCAGCAGGACGTGCGGGGCCTGCCGGGCCAGGGGCCGGAACGCGGGCCAGGCCTTGACCCCGTACACCCACACCACGGCCGGATCGGCCGCCGCGATCCGTTCCGCGACCCGCGGCGCGGCCTCCGGGAACGAGGGGGCCGAACAATCCCATGTGGGCCACGACGCCGCGGCCACGTCGGGGCCGGGCCGCCCGCAGTAGCAGGCCTCGACCCGGTACCCGGCCGCCTCCAGCGACGCCGCGATCCCGTGTGCCGCGATCTCGCCGCCCGAGTTAGTGTCCCGGGGGACGAAGGGCGTGAGGAGCAACGCCCTTGCGGTCATTGGTCCACGCTCCCCCACATGAGCAAGGGACCGTGGTCTCGTTGAAGTCTCGGTGAGGGTGGGGGTGACGGCCGTTGTCGGTCGCCCCTCGAGGGCCAGCGTGACACCGCCGCCCTCCGCCCCACCGGGGT
>WNGL01003030.1_pt1 | contig 29456 bp, 20 predicted proteins | sample 5400591 | NCBI WGS metagenome assembly WNGL01 (sample SAMN13153377, study PRJNA577476) | soil metagenome | isolation source: 80 cm soil or saprolite under Garry oak tree replicate 1 | place: USA:California | collected 2016-06-15 | reverse complement strand
TCTGGCCTCGGTGGACCGTTCCAAAGGCCGATTCCGTTCCTTCCTGCTTGCCTCGCTCAAACATTTTCTCGCCAACGAATGGGACAAGGCCCGCGCGCAAAAGCGCGGCGGCGGCCAGATTCTGATCCCGATCGATGCCAAAACCGCCGAAAGCACCTGTGGATTCGAACCGGCCGACAATCTGACTGCCGAAAAAATTTTCGAGCGGCGCTGGGCGCTGGCCTTGCTGGAGCAAGTAACGTCCCGTCTTCGGGCCGAGTATGTTGGCACGGGCAAGGCCCCGCTGTTCGAGGGATTAAAAGCCACTTTGACCGGTGAAAGGAGTTCCATTCCGTATGCTGAAATCGGCGCGGCCCTGGGGCAGAGAGAAGGCGCAGTAAAAGTAGCGGTCCATCGCTTGCGCCAACGCTATCGCGAATTGCTCAGGGAGGAAATCGCTCAAACCGTTTCGCGGCCCGATGAAATCCAGGAGGAGATTCGCGCCCTCTTCTCCGCGCTTCAAAGTTGAAGTCTTTACCAGAGACCTGCGTCTATTCCAACCATTCAGGCCACAGGATCCCGGCGCGGCTCTGCCGGCAGAACCGCCACCAAAACCGCACACCGTCGGCATCCTCCTTGTAATCGAGGAAGCCGATGATCGATTACGAGGACGAAAACGAAAATTTGCGCGCCGTGCGAAGATTCTGACAGCGAGCAACCCAGCGCGACGGGATTTTCCTGTAACCTTTCTGCGATTTTGCTTCTGTAAGGGGTGAAAGACAAAAACCAGCTATGGACACCATACGACTTTGCAAAGAATGCGCCGCTCCGCTGGCGGCGGACGCGCCCGAAGGGCTTTGCCCGAAGTGCCTGCTGAAAGTAGGTCTCGGCAGCGAAGGCAGCAATCCGGGTGACCATACCAGGAAGGAGAAGCCCCGCGCGCCGTCGCCCGATGAACTCGCCAAATGCTTCCCGCAGCTTCAAATTCTTGAACTGCTCGGCCAAGGCGGTATGGGGATGGTGTATAAGGCGCGGCAGCCGCAGCTTGAGCGGCTGGTCGCGTTGAAAATCCTTTCACCCGAGTTGAGCCGCGACCCGGCATTCCCAGAACGGTTCACTCGCGAAGCCCGGGCGCTGGCGCGGTTGAATCACCCGAACATTGTGGGGATTTACGATTTCGGAAAGGCCGGGGATTTCTACTACCTCATTATGGAATACGTTGATGGCCTGAATCTCTGGCAGATGGAGCAGGCTAGGAAGCCCCTGGCGCCCGAACAAGCGCTGGCCATCGTCCCGAAAATTTGCGACGCGCTGCAATACGCTCATGAGGAAGGCATCGTCCATCGCGACATCAAGCCGGGCAATATTCTGATCGACAGGAAAGGCAGGGTGAAGATCGCCGATTTCGGCCTTGCCAAAGTGGCGGGCCGGCAGCCTCAGGACTCGAATTTGACGCAGTCGAAAATGACGCTCGGCACCCCGCAATATATGGCCCCGGAACAACTGGCAGATCCGCAGAAGGTGGACCATCGGGCGGACATCTATTCCCTGGGCGTGGTGTTTTACGAGATGCTAATCGGGGAATTGCCCATGGGGCGCTTTGCGCTGCCCTCTCAAAAAGTGCAGGTGGACGTGCGGCTCGATGAAATCGTGTTGCGAGCGCTGGAGCGCGAGCCGGGGCGGCGGTACCAGCACGCCAGCCAGGTGCGAAGCGACGTCGAATCGCTCTCAGGCGTGATCGAGAAACCGCCGCCGCACGTGCGCCACGCCCTTCCGAGACAGCCATGGGGGAAACAAAGGTTTCCGCCGGCGGTCGCGCTAGCGGTTGCCCTCGGTGTGGCGGTTGTGGCGTGGCTGGCGGTAGGTCCGTTTGTGCGCCACCAGCGCTCCGCGCCGATCGTGAATCCCAGCGCTGTGACCGTGTTGAAGTCATTTACGACGGACGATAAACCAATTTCGGCAGACTTGACCCTGGCGCAGAACAACGCCTGGACCGCGACTTGCACCACTACGCAGACTTTCCGCCTGTTTGAGTTGCCGCATCCAGGGGTGGAACATTGCGTCGTGACCTATCGCGCCAGGATAAAGACCCAAAGTCTGGTTGGCCGCGCCTATCTTGAAATGTGGTGCCGGTCTCCGGCTTGGGGCGAGGCATTCTCGCGCGGTCTGGATAACGTCGTCGCCGGTTCGAATGACTGGGCGACGTACCAAACGCCGTTTTTCCTCAAAGCAGGCGAAAAGCCCGATTTAATCCGGCTCAACCTGGTCGTAGAAGGCAGCGGCAAGGTTTTCATTAAAGACGTCGAATTGCTGGCCGCGCCCCTGAACTGAAACTGGTTTTGCTCGGCCAGGGTCGGACCAATTAACCCGGAGCGTCTAAGTCAACATTGAGCTGCTCAAACACGCTGCCAGGTTCAACTGCTGACTGGTGTGACTTCTTGCGGCGCGATGGCATCAATGGGTTCTGCCGATTCGGCAGATTCGGCCTGCTCCCCCTCACCAGTCTGGCGCGGCCAGATGTGGAAGCCGCCGTGACTGCGGAACGCGCCCACGCTAATCTCCCACTTGCCCCAGATGCCTTTGCCATCGCGAAACCCACGATAGAAAACATCGTGGGCGCCGACATAACTCTTCGTCCAGTAACACTCGCGGTTGGCGGCATCGTATCGGCCTTTTATCAGGAACCGGCCGAGGTCATCATTGCCATCGCCACTCACTGAACCGTTCGCAAAGGCAAGGTGGAGGTCCATCCGGTGCCGGTCGCCCGGATGATAGTTATAGAACCCTGTCCAAGGCCCGGAAGGAAAAAGGGCTTCGCTCACGCGATTGGTGACTGGTGATCGGGGGCGATTACTGTTACCTGGTTACATGAGTTACATGAGCGTGCGCGGCGCCGCTGGCTTTTGTAACCAGGTAACTCGTGGAGCTTGCTTAACCCGTTAATGCACCAAGTGCGGAGGGCGAAAGTCAGATATGCCCTCTCCCATCGGATGGGAGAGGGAATGCAATGGAGGATCAAGCTGCTGCTGGTGGCGAAGCTTTCGGCTCATGCCGTCCTTTGAACGTAAGTTCGGCAATTCCTGACTTGTCCATTTCGCCTAGCCCTTCTGCGACCATGCGGTCGTATTGTTTCTTGGTTGCAGCAGCCAGCGGCAGGTTCAGGCCTTGGGTCTTGCCCAGCTTAAGCGCGATGCCGGAATCCTTCGCCGCATGGGCAGCGGAGAAGAAACAGGAATGCTCGCGGTTTTGCATATCTTCGCCATCGGTCTCCAATACACGCGAGTTGGCGCCCGTTTGGGAAAAGACCTCGCGCAACATCGCCAGGTCAAGCCCGAGGACGTTGCCCAGCGCCAGGCCCTCGGCCAGCGCGGCAGTGTTGATGTTCATGACCATGTTCACGAGGGCTTTGACTTCGGCGGCTTTCCCGGCAGAGCCAATGTAACGCATCGACGCGCTCAATTTCTCCAGCAGCGGCTTGGCGCGCTCGAAGACTTCGGGCTTGCCGCCGCACATGAGATAAAGCGAGCCTTGCCGGGCCTGTGTGATGCTGGAGGCCATACAGGCCTCGAGCGATTGCGCGCCAGCCTTCTCGGCTTTGGCTTCAACCCACCCGTGCACTTCAGGGGTGATGGTCGCACAGTTGACAAAGAGTTTGCCGCGCGAGCGGCTGAGCAAGCCGCCGTTGTAAATTTTCTTCATGGCTTTGTCATCGGTCACGACGGTGATGATCACATCCGAAAGTTTGGTGACCTCTTTCAACTGCTCGGCGACGGGACAGCCCAGTTCCTGCGCGAGCGATTGCGCCGCCGTGGTGCTCAGATCATAGACCGCGCCGATTTCGTAACCGCACTCTTTGAGGCGCCGCGCCATGTTCGAGCCCATTCGGCCAACGCCGACGAATCCAATTTTTTCAGCCATAGTTCAGTTCCTTTCGCTTGATTTTTTTTTGCACCCTACCAGTCCTGGCCCGCTGTGGCGAGGACGGATTTCATTGGTCGGCTTTTTCCTCCTCGTGCCGGCGCCCGAACGCCTGGGTCATGGATTTGATTTCGCGTCCGCCTTTGAAGCCGATGTAAAAGAGCAAAAAGCCGTACCAAAAAATGGACGTGAAAATCATAAAGGTCCAGAACACGACAAACAAGTCGGTCATGCGACCTCCCGCGGTGTGGCGATTTTGCCTTCTGCCGGACCGGGCGTGAGCGCCGAACCGGCGAACATTCCCAGGAACGCCAGTGCGAAAGACGAGGCCCCGGCCAGAGCAGGATCAATCGGTGTTGCATTCGGAAACCAATGGTTGAAGCGGAGCAGCCATTCCTGAGCCAACGAAGCCGCTGCCGTCGGGTGCGCGCCCAATTGCTTTGCCTTTACCACTACCAGGTTCACAACCAGAAAGGTGATCGGCCCCACCGCGCCAAGCACCAGCGCCGCGTAAGCGCCGTTGGCGTTGGCGCGCCGCCAGTAAAGCCCTGCGACCAACAACGTGAACACGCTGGCCAGATAAATGTTGCCCGTTACCGCCAGATAGTCCCAGGCGTTGCCCGGCATTTCATACCACAGTCCATAAAACAGCAGGAATACGCCGATGGCCAACACCATGGAGCGAGTGATCAATAAGCGCGCCGCGGACGAGAGCGGCTTCTTCACACACGGAAGAATCAAATCGTTGTAGATCACCGTCGCCCACGTCAGCAGATAGCCGCTGTCGGTGGACATCTCCGCTGCCAACGCCGCGGCCAACAGCAACCCTATGAACCCGGTTGGAAGCAATAAGCCCAGGTAGGCCGGCGTCGCGCGCAAACTGGCTTCGTTGGCCGTCAGGCCTTGCAAAGCGGCGGGCAGGCCGCCGTGCTGCGAAAAATACACCAGAGCCGCGGCGCCCCAAAGCCCAGGCAACCCGAACCGGCCAACGAAATAAAAAGCCGCCCGCCGATACATCCGTTTGGCGGTCGTTTCATCGCGGGCCGAAAGCACGCGGGAAATCTGGGTTTGCCACGTCGTCGCAACTGCAAGTTGAAAGACCAATTGCCAGAGCAGATAACCCCAGCCGAAATTCGTGGGATGAAGCGGGTTGAACGGGTGCGCTTTGAGCATCTGCCCCACGCCCGCCAAGGTGCCGTCCCAGCAAAGCCACAGCCCGCTGACCAGGTTATCCCATCCCAGGCTGGCGATGACGAGAATCGAGGTGACGACGATGCCCATGCCTTTGACGATGAATTGAAGATAGTCGGTCACCAGGACCGACAACATCCCGCCGAGCACCGTGTAGAGCAGGATCATGCCCAGCAGCACCGTCATGACCCATTCCAGCCAGTGCGCCGGCATGCCTGTGGCTGCCACCAGGAACTCGCCGCCCAGGCGCAGGAAGATCCCCATGTTCAGCACCCCGCCCAACACGATGAATAACCCGGCCAACCACCGGACCTTGCTCCCAAACCGTTTTTCGAACAACTCCGGAATCGTCATGACTCCCGCGCGTCGCAAAGGCCCAATCACGAAACCGGTGCGCCCGACCATATACATCGCCGCGGCCATGAGCACGCCAATGGTCGCTCCGGCGAACCCCTTGGTGAATCCCAATTGCCCCGTGTACATCACCGTGACCAACCCCAACTCCGTAGCGGCCAGGGAAGCGATGCCCAGATTCAAGTCCATCGCCCGCCCGGCCACTGCGAAGTCCTCCACGCCCCGTACAAACCGCCGCATCCATATCCCCGCGGCCATGCAGCCGGCCAGGTAGACGGCGATAATGACCCAATCAATTACCGCTAGATGCATTCGCTCGAAGAAGTCTAAGGGCTTGAAGGCTAAGGGCCGCAGTCCGATGCCCTGTCAGGGGGAGATCGGGTTCGAGTCTTGCGCGATCGCTCATAGAATTGCCAAGCTCCTAGCAGGAAGTGCCGCCGGTGTCACCGAAAGAATTTATGAGAACAGCCTTTTCCATCAACTTGGTTTGGGTCTCTGCCTTGGCCGCAGTCTGTTTGTGCGCAACTCCTCTAAGAAATGGCGCCCAGGACACCCCGGTTCCGGCGGGAACTGCGGTCCCCCAATGGCCCAAGGCGTTCCCGGCGCAACTCCCCACTGACGGTCCCTCCGTCCACTCAAGAGAACTCCAACTGATTCATTCACGCGACCCGGAGGGCGGTTTTGGCATCCGCGTTGCGGGAAAGCCGATGGCCATCGGACTGCGCCTGCCGTACATCGCCTATTCCAATCACGGGCAGTTAATCTGGCTGGACCTCGCCCAGGCCGCCAACAAACGCTTCGTGTTGCGCGCTGGCCGAAATTCTCTTCGCGTCACCTTGACCTGTGCCGATGCGGATGGCGCGCAGTGGGAAATCCGACAGCAGTTCAGCGCGGCTGCCTTTGCCGGGGCTATCGAAGTGAGAACCGAAGTCAAAGTGGACCAGAACCGCGCAATAATTTTCCTGCCGATGCTCATGATCTTTCCTGGGGTTGGCGCTTTCGGAGAAACCAAAGGGCAGGGGCTTTTCGCCGGATTGGAATACCTGGAAAACGAGCCGAGCAGTTCGGAAGCAGACGTGGTCGGCGCCGCTTCCAAACGCCAGGTGCCGGACAACCTGAAAATCACCTTTCCGCTCATGGCCATCCAGGCCGAGGGCCGATACGTAGCCTTGACCTGGGAAATGCAGCCACAGTTCAGTGCCGTCTTCGATTCGCCTGACCGATTATGCAGTTCCGGCGGCCATGTGATGGGCCTGCTTTTTCCTGGCTCAGACGGAAAGAATCGCGAGGAAGGCAGTTTGCTCCCGCGCGCAAGTCAACTGCTTCCAGCAAACCAACCCCTCGTCCTGCGAGCGACGCTGCTGGGCGGCCTCGGCAACAGCGTCGTTCCCGCAATCCAGCAATACGTTTCCCTGCGTCCACTTCCATCCTTGCCGGAGGTCAAAAGCGATTTGCAAGAATACGTTTCCTTGGCGGCTGGCGGCTGGCTCGATTCGGCCATCGGCGAAGGCAATTTGTTTCGGCACGCGGTTGGCGCGAATTTCAATCCTGCCCCCGCTGCCGATGCCGCGGTATGGATGGACTGGCTGGCCGCCCGGACGCGGCAACCCGCACTGGCCAGCCGTCTCGATCAAGCAGCCAGGGGCGCCCTCAGTCAAGTCCCGCCCCAAGATTGGAACCAGGCCGCAGTCGGCCACACGCGGTATCCGTTGGCAGCGCTGGTTTATGGCCACGTGGCAGAGAATGCCACGCGCGCCTCCGAAAATGGCCGGCGCCTGCTCCAGAGTTTCGATCCAGACGGTTCCGTGCGGTATCACGCAAGAGAGAGCGGGCTGGACCTGGGCAAAACTCATTTCACGAACGAGGCCAGTGGTCTGACCTCGGGTTCTGTGGAAAGTTTGCTTGAGGCGGCGGGCTTTTCCGGAGACAGGGACTTGCTGGAGGCGGCTTTGAACCGTTTGCGGGGGATGGACAAGTTCCGCAACGGCGTGCCGCGCGGCGCCCAGACTTGGGAATGTCCGCTGCACACCCCGGACATTCTCGCCTCGGCCCACTTGGTCCGAGCCTACACCTTGGGCTACGAACTGAGTGGCGCGGGAGAGTTTCTGGACCAGGCGCGTTACTGGGCCTGGACGGGCGTGCTGTTCGTTTATCTGGTGAATCCCACGGCCGGGCCGATAGGTCCCTACGCAACCATCGCGGTCTTTGGCGCGACCCATTGGCAGGCGCCGGTTTGGATGGGGCTTCCCGTCCAGTGGTGTGGGCTGGTCTATGCCGAAGCACTCTATCGCCTGGCCCGGCACGATGCGACAGGACCATGGAAACAGCTCGCCGATGGCATCACCCTCTCCGGCCTCCAGCAAACCTGGCCGCTGGCTGACCCAAAGAACCAGGGCTTGTTGCCGGACTCTTTTATTTTGCGCGCGCAAAAGCGCAACGGCCCGGCCATCAATCCGGCTACCCTGCAAGCCTGCGCGGCGCAGTATTTCTGTTATACGCCGGTTTATGATTTCTTTTCGTTCCGCAAAAATGGGTTGCTCGTCCACGCGCCGGGCGAAATCAAGAACGCCAAAGAGGTGGCCGGCCAGGTGAGTTTCCGCGTCGAAAGTTGGCTGAATCGGCCCTACTTTGTTCTGATCAACGGGTTCACCCGCAAACCACAGTTCAACCTCAATGGCAAACCAGGCGATGCCGCTGGCCGCCATCAATTTCTGCAAGAGAAAGGCTCGTTGATCTTGGAACTGGAAGGAACGGCGAGGCTGGAGATTATTCAAGGAGGAAAAGGAAATTGAACAGCGATTGGCTTTTGCACCGAACCCCTAATCCTCCCGGCGTGGCGCGATCCTGAATGCATTCCTCAGGAGGGCAAAGGGCGAGTCCAGGGTAAGTCACGGCTGGCTCACGCGGAAGAATTGCGCGGCGTTGGTGGCCGCGACACTGATTTGCTTTAAGATGCCGTCGGCAATGAAATTGCTGTAGTCGAGCCAGGTGGCGCTGGTCAGGTCGGCTTTTCTCCAAACCGTGTAACTGTTGTTGGAGACGGTGGCAAAACTAAAGCTGAAAGCACTCCCCGCCACCCGTGGATCGGTCAGTCGAACCGGCAAGAGTTGCCGAACGACAATTGCCGGGCCGTTGGCGACATCCGTCACGCCGATGTCGTTGGTGGCGATGAGGAACGGGAAGAAAGTACCGCCGCCAGTATAAGTGTGCGCTGGATTCGACGTGGAATTGGTTGTGCCATCGCCGAAATTCCAGTTCCACCTGGTGAGGGTGTGGCCGTCGTTGTCAACGCCGGGAGAGGTGAACTGAACGGTCAGCGGAGCCGTGCCGTTGGTGGGGCTGGCGCCAAATTGCAAGGAAACCGGAGGGGCGACGCTGATGTCGTCCAGGCCCAAGTCGCTTGGGTCATCTCGGAAGCCGAATTGGATGACCCCGGTGGTGCCGGTGGCGGTGACCGAGAACTGTAGATTGGTCCAGCCGATGGCAGGCAGATTGGTCTGATCGAAGAGCGTGGCGCCGTTCCAGGACACCAGGAATTCATTGGGGAATTCATTGGTGGTTGGGCCAGCAGGGCTGTCCAGCCAAAATGAAAGCACATAGGATGCTCCTGGAGTCGTTGCGAGCGTTTGGGAAATAAAACCCAGCAAGTCGATGGACCCAAGTTTCGCGCCATTAGTGCCCGAGTGGACGTACGGAGCGTTGGTCGCCAGTAAAGTCGAATCTTCATTTCCAGATTTTGTCCAGCCGGAGAAGGCCATTTCGAAGCCGCCGTTCTCAACCAATTCGCCGACCTTGCCGCCACTCGGAAACCATGCGGTAATTGGAGCAGGGCCGCTGGCCCTGATCCGGGGACCGACGTTGGCGCTCATGACCAGCAGACCGTTGAGGAACGTGCCGATCGTGGCGTAGATGTGCGAGGGATTTTGAAGGGGGCTGTGGGGCGACCCGTCGCCAAAGTCCCACTCCCGGTTCGTGATGGCATTGCCGACGCTGTCAACGCTCGGAGAAGTGAATTGAACAGTCAAGGGCACTGGACCGCGCGCCGCGCTGGCCGTGAACTGGACCGTCGGCAGGGATACGACAATTGACGGCCCGCCGCCATAATCGGTCATGCCGCTGCGGTTGGTCGCTATGAGGCTGGGTGAGAAAGTAGCGGCGCGTCCGTAGAGGTGAGATGGATTCTGCCCGGTGCTGCTCGAGCCGTCGCCGAAATCCCAGTTCCAATTGGTCAGGGCCTGGCCGCCACTGTCAATGCTGGGAGAGCTGAATTGAACGGTCAACGGGACCGTGCCATTGGTGGGACTGGCCGTGAACTGGACGGAGACGACCGGAGGGGCCAGGCTGATGTCATCGAGGCCGAGAAAGCTCGGGTTATCCTGGAACCCGAATTGGACAATGGCCGTGGCCCCGGTGGCAGTAACCGAGAACAGTAGATTGGTCCAGCCGATGTCAAGCAGATTGGTCTGATCGAAGAGCGTGTCGCCGTTCCAGGACACCAGGAATTCATTGGGTGTATAGCCATCAGGGCTGTCCAGCCAAAAGGAAAGCACATAGGGTGCTCCCGGGGTCGTTGAGAGCGTCTGGGAAATAAAACCAAGCGCGCCGTAAGGCCCAAGTTGCGCGCCATAAGTGCCTGAGTGGACATAGACGTACTGAGGATCGGAGACCACGAAAGTCGAATCGAGATGTCCAGACTGAATCCAATCGGTGAATGTCCCGCTTTCGAAGCCACCGTTCCGGATCTGCCCGCTGATGCTCGAGGGAATGTAAAGTGTAAGATCGACGTTATCTATCACGAAGTTCGTCCCGGTGCCGCTATAGCCGGCATGATGCGAGCCTCCGGAAGAGACCAAATCCACCTGGTCAACCCCAAGATAATTGAACTGGATCAGGGTGCGCGCAATTGCGCTCAAGGTGTAGGTTTGGTCGTAGCTCAGCACGGTTCCAATGTAACCCTTGGCCTCCACTTGCAGGTTGTCGTTCCACGCCGCCGTCAGATACGCCGAATTGAGATCAAACAGTCCCCCGACAATGCTGGCCGGATTGGTCGAAACACTGTAAGCCACGTTGTTCGAGGAGACCACGGCGGCTTGGAACCCGCTCGGATTGCTCACATAATTCACCCCGTCAATATAGAAAAAGTTGCCCCAGTTGAGGCCGGCATAATTGGCTGGCACCGCCAAGCCGCTGGCAGTCTGTGTGAGCTCGTCGAAGGTGACCAACGAATTCGTATTGGCAAAAGCCAGGCCGCCAAGGGTCAGAACCGTTTGTGTAATCAGGAGGGTGCGGATAGATTTCATCATATTCGGCAGGGTTATTTTCTCTGGACGCTGGCCAAAATCTGCCAGTCTTCCCTTCTGCGAAAGCATCCAGGCTCCGCCAGCAGATCGCTGTTGACTTGCCTGATCAGCGCAGGCATCGCCGACAACAGATGTTAAGCTAACCGCATGCGTCGCAATCGTCAATGGACAAGTCCGAGGCTTCCGAGACTCCCGGGAGGAGATGGGGTGACTTGGCCCGGCAGAGACGGTTAAACGAAATTAGAAGGGGCGATGGACTTTCCGGAGCATGACAGGGCTGGAAGGGACCGGACCCGTCGTCCGAGTTGAACCGGGCATAGCGAGCAGAAGGAGAAACTCTTGCGTTAATCAGAGCTCATCAGATGCAGCAGCGAATTTTTGATGGTTAGGGCAAGGAGATCATTGATGACGTCCAGCACGATGAATTTGCGCACCTGTCCCCAGATTTCCGTTTCATAGGCTGTGCCGATGTGCAAGAGCAGGGAATCGAGCATTTCTCGAGTATCATCGCGCGCCAGGAGACGCTCCAAGCCGCGCCTGATAGCGGGAAAGGATACATGCATGATATTGGTATGCTCCAGGGTTGGCTCCAGGGCGAGCCGAAGTAGAACACGAATCTCCTCTGAGGAAAGCCCGGCTTCGCCCGGCGTCGCGCGATTTGTCGCCCGCTTGGAGAGGAGCAAATATAGGGCGCGAAACCGAAGTCTTTGCGTCGGCGGTTCAAGCCAGGGCTCGGGACGCAGCAGGCCGAGCACAGCGCGGGCAGGCTCGGCGGGAGCGGCCAGACGCTCCACCAGAGGCGTTCCTATGATGCGCTCGTCTTCCCACCAACCGGGTATCTCTTCAAGTTTGCAGCGGGCTTCGCGCGCCATGCGCAGGTCAAAGTCCCGAACCAGGCGCAGTTCTCTGTGAAGATAGCTATAGCTGAGCGGCGCCAGGACTGCCTTGCGCAGTCGCAGCGGCAAAGGCACCAAATCCGGAAGAGTCAGACGCACCTCGAGCTTGCCGCCGTGACGCTCCAGGGCGGTGCGCACGCACAGCTCCCAGCAGCCCTCGATTCTGGGCAGGTTCTCGTGCAGATTCATGCCCGCCAGCAGCGAAACCGCGGCGGTGTGGGTTATCTCCCGATTCAGCAACGGGGTAAGGCCGTGCCGGCTGGCGACGCCATAGAGAAAATCATACGGAGTAACCTGTGGTTGGACTTTCCGGCTTGCCGACCACTCAGAGAATTGCTTGCGGGTGCACTGCCAAAGAACCTGTTCTTCTTGGCTGCAAATTGAGCCAAGGCCGCTTTCATAGAGCGCAAAGGCGTAGGCGCTCCTTAGCAGCGCGCGGCCCCGCGGCCCTTTCCATTTTCCATATTCCTGCTCCACCTCCCAGGGTTTGAGTTGAGCGCAGCCCCACCCAAAATGTTCTGGCGCCACCCGACGCAGAGCGGTGAAGGCACACACCCCGAAGCGAGAGAGAATTTGCGGAGAAACTTCGTCGAAAAGCCTCGCCCAACGACGAAAGGACCGCGCTCTTTCAAAGTCCAGTTCCCCGCCGTCCCGAAAAAGCTGAGGCTCGGAGGCGCGGACTTCTTCCATGACCGTGCGAGCAACCCGGTCGAGGACTTCCCAGATGGCTTGACGGTCATCGTGACAGATGCGCTGCGGCCAGGCAGAAACCTTTCCTAGAACTTCCGGCGGAAGATTGCCGCGGCCGATTTGCTCGATGCAGCGAGTAAGCACCGCTCGCCAATCAATCAACCCGCTCTCGCGCATCAGCGAGGGAGCAACCCGAACACCCAGAGAAAGAAAAGCGTCTTCCCAATCCGTGCGCCCGAAGGCGCCGATATTCCAGTGGGGCACGCCCTTCTCGACAGTCACCAGCCGCAGTTCGTACTTTATCTTCCACAGCGCCGCAGTAATGAGCAGCTCAGCGGCGCGCTCATCGCTTAACTCCTGCCTGAGCGTCAGCTTCCAAGGCCGTACGGGCGGATCCTCTCCCTCAGTAATACCGGGAAAGGCAACCTCAGCAACCGCGCTCGAGCGGACGAGGCGAAAACCCGTGCTCCTGAACAGATGGCGCAAGTCCGCATTTTCAATGTCGGCGCAGGTGCGCAAACCAAATTTGTCGCAGAGTAAATAGCGCAGGTAAGCGGGTGCGCGCCGCTCGAAAATGGATTGCTCTCGCGCAGAGAGGGAGGCCAGAGCGGTTGGCGGGGCGGTATGAGACAAGGGGCAGAGCAGAGCTTTAGGGTAAGAACCTAAAAACCCTTCAACCTGGGGTCTGACTGAGTGCCAGGCCGTGAGTATCAACAGTTCGTCATAGTCTGGGGCCTCCTGCACGTCGGGGACGCTGGCGATGGCGGCTGCAATGCGAAAGACCCTCTCAAAGTGTGGAATCTCAAGCTCCGGAGCGCCTGGTTCTTCCCGGCGCGAGTTCCGGTATTCGGCCTCGGCAAAAGGGAAGCGACTGGAGATTACTCGCGCTTTCTCCAGCAGGAAAGGGTCGAACTCCGGTAACTGAATGGCAGCGCGCGCTTCGTCAGGATTCAGAGACAGCGATGAAGGAAGCGGCCAGCCATAAGGGCCGATCAGCCTGGCCTGGACCTCGGGCGCCGGCGATCGGAGGTCTGAGAGCGGAAGTCGGCGCCGGCCTCCGGCCTCCGACCTCCGACCTCCGACCTCCGGGCGCTCAGGCTCCAGGCACCCCGGCTGGGTCCGTGCAGAGTCAGTCCACTCGGCCATGAAAAGTCTTTAACACAGCTCCCACCAAAAGTCACCTCTTCAATTAACCAGTTACCCAGTCGTGAGCGCTGCTTTGGTTGCCTCCTGCAGCGCCCGGAGTCGGGGCCGTAGTTCTTCCTTGGTGACTTTGGTCATCCGGTCAATGAACAAAATCCCGTGGAGATGATCGATTTCGTGTTGGATAGCTCGAGCCAGCAGACCCCCGCAGCGAAACTGGAGCTGCTCACCTTGCTGGTTCATGGCCCGCACGTCTGCGCTATCTGCCCGGGCGATTTCGGCGAATATCTCCGGGAAGCTCAAACAGCCTTCCGGACCGGCCGCCGGTTCGCCCAGCGGTGTTACCTCGGGATTGATCAGGACCAGGGGCATCAACCCACCCACCTCAGCGGGTTGGCCGGCCAACTCCAGGGACGATGGCCGGTCGGTTATACCGCGCACGTCAAGCACGGTCAGTTGCAGCCCCAAGCCAACCTGGTGGGCGGCCAGGCCGACTCCTTTGTGCGCGTACATCGTTTCAAGCATGTCCGCAATCAGCTTCCTGATGGCGGGCGTAATGGTTTCTATCCGCTCGCCTTTTTGGCGAAGGACAGGTGTGCCGTATTTGACCACTGGCAAAATCATCTGGGTTCCGTACTCATCTATTCTGTATCCACTTTATTCTACATCCATTTTAATTGCGGAAATGAAGGAATGCCACTCGCCGCTCCCCCCGAGGTGCGGCCACGGGCTGGCGCCCCGTAGCAGCAGCTTGTCGCTTGCAGTTTCCCCGAAGCTTGAGGTTTGGAGTTTGAAGCTTTCATTCTTCCCCCTCACTCGACACTCGCCACTCATCACGAATCAGGCCAGTCGCGCAACATTTTGGCCAGGTCGGAAGTCCCAGGGCTTTGTCCCGTCCGCACGTAATAGCCGCTGGTGGTTACTCCGGTCAGCAGGCACAGTTCGGTGGGCCATCCGAGTAATTTGCCCAGACAAAAGCCCGAGTTGAAATGGTCGCCCGCCCCGGTGGTGATCTTCGGTTTGGGGGTGAATGGCCCCGCAATCATTGCTGTGCCATCGGCGCCGGAGGCCAACGCATAAGTGGTCGGGTGAATGATTATGGTGTCCACTCCCACGCGCAGGTGGATTTCTTTGCACAGTTTCATCAGGTCTTCCGGCAAGTGGCCGCCGGTGTGCAGACCGAGGTTTTGCCCGATTTCGTGACCCTCCTTCTCATTCAACCCCAGGACGACGTCGAAATGCTTTTGGAAGGCAGCTATCAGCTCCAGTGCCCGCGAAATGTCTTCACTGGTGCGCTTCTCAGGGTCAGCCAGGTCAATAAAGAGCTTGCGTCGCGGACCCCGCAGGCTCGGGCATATCTCCTTGAGCACCGCGGCCCAGATGTCGCTCATATAAGTGAGCATGGTCCAGTTGACGAACCCCACCAGGTCCGCAGTGGCGAATTTTTGAGCGAATTTGTCGTGTCCGAACCGGGCCTTAACGTTGTCCCAGTTCATTTGCTTCAAGGACTGGTGTCTGCCCAGCATGATCTTCCCATCCTCGAATTCCAACGCGTCGGTGTAACCCGGCTCAGCAATGGAATAGACCTCAGCCCGCCGGGCGAAGTCGGCGAAAACCGGGTGCAAGTTCGGGTAGCCGAGCAGGCCCAGGTAAGTCACTCTCAGGCCCAAGCTGGCCAGCGCATCGGCCATGATCGGGCCGTTCCCCCCGAGTTTAGTCCGTTGGCTGACCAATTCGACGTTGGTACTCCGCCCGGCTGCCGCCGCCAGGCGGTCCGCCAGTTGCGCGATGGTCGGCAGGCGCACGTATCGCTCCGCGGTTTCCCGCTTGTCCACCACGTGCAGAATCTCATCCACGAACCCGTCCAGTCCGACGAAAGCAGACATCTGGCTGATTCGGCTGACGGCCGCAAGCAGTTGCGCAGCGCATCGCGCGCGCAGCTCAGGAGTATTCATGCTGTAGGAGACCACGTAAGGAGTCTCTAACTTCCCTCCAGCGCATTGCTGGCCCAGCTCAAGAGTATCCATGCGGCTGGCCGCTGAAAATGAGTGATGGAGCTGTCAAGCGATCGAGTGCCGAAGCTTCGGGCTGTTGGTGTTTTCTCGCCGTCCATGTTGCCTTCCTCATCATGAGGGAGAGCGGAGAGAGGAGAGGGGAGAGGTAGGGCGTGTCACTCCGTGCGCCCCGCTCTTCCCTCTGCGCTCTTCTCTCTTCTCTCTTCTGGCGGGCACTGTGTCACTCCAGTTCCTTGTCACTGCGTTTTCACTCCCAGAATCTCGAGAATCCGTTGAAGCTCGTCGTCACTGAAGAAGGAGATCTCCAGAGCGCCTTTGCCCTGGGCGTATCGCAAATGAACTTTGGTTCCGAGACGCTCGCGCAATTGGTTTTCCAGGTTATCCACATGGGCATCCGGGGTCGCCGCCCTCAGAGTCCCACGTCTCGAGGCGCGGCTGCCTTCGCGAGTTTGCAAACGAACCACCAGTCCCTCGGTTTGACGCACATTCAGCCCTTCTTTAATCACCCGCTCGGCGGCGAGCTTTTGATGCTTCTCGCTGAGCAAGCCTAATATGACCTTGGCATGGCCCACCGAAAGGCGGCCTTCACGCAAGTAACCCTGGATGGCGGGCGCCAATCTCAGGAGGCGCAAGGCGTTGGTCACAACCGCTCGGCTCTTGCCCACCTTCGTGGCCACCTCTTCCTGGGTCAGTTGAAACTGCTCGGTGAGCTGCGCATAACCCTGGGCCTCTTCAATCGGGTTAAGATTCTCCCGTTGCAGGTTTTCGATCAGCGCCAATTCCAGCACCGCTCGATCGTCGGCTTGTCGCAGGATGATGGGCACTTCCGGCAGCCCCAGCAGTTGGGCCGCCCGCCACCGCCGCTCACCGGCGATGAGTTCCAGATGTCCATTGCGTTCGCGAACGATCAGCGGTTGGACGATTCCTTGTTCTTTGATCGAGTCGGCCAGTTCGCGCAGGGTTTCAGCGGAAAAATCTTTGCGCGGCTGAAACGGACAAGGATGAATCCGCTCCAGTGGGACCCGTTCCACCCGCTCGCCCCGGGCCGGAGAGAGGAGAGGGGAGAGGGGAGAGGTAGGGCGTGTCACTCCGTGCGCGCCCTCGCTGCTTTCTGCGCTCTTGTCTCTTCTCTCTTGTGGCCAGGCGGCGGGCGGCGCCTCCGAAACTGTCGTTGACGCCGACGCCGGCACTGGCGGTTTGGAGACCGGACTGCCGCCCAGCAACGCCCCGAGCCCGCGGCCCAAAGCTGGTTTAGCCATACGTTGAGAGTGCCGCAAGGTGGCGGCCTCTGTCAATTTGGACTTTAGCCTCAGCGGCCGGAGGTCGGAGGTCTGAGAGCGGAGAGGTAGGGCGTGTCACTCCGTGCGCGCCGCTCTGCCCTCCGGCCTCCGACCTCTGCCCTCTTCTCTCTTCCCTCTTCTGGTAGGGGCCTTTATGATGTGCGCATGAGCACCAAGAGCGCCAAGGTTGCGGCTTTGGTTGCGCCATTTCGAGGACGCGGCCTTGACCCCCATTATCTGGGGTACTTCGAGTGCTTTAATCGGCAGCTCTTCTACGAGGCGCACGAAGTGTTGGAGGAGCTTTGGCTCGGCCAGCGGCAGGGGCCCAATGCTCTCTTCTACAAGGGCCTCATTCAACTGGCGGGTGCATTCGTCCATTTGCAGAAAAGCCGGCCTCAGCCGGCGGCGGCGCTCTTCAGATTGGCTCAGGCGAATCTGCAAAAGTATCCAGGCGTTCACGAACGGCTCGATGTCGAGGGCACCCTTGGAATGATAGCCGAGTGGCTGCCCAGGTTGGAAACGACTGGCTTCAACAATGAGGCGCTCACGCGGGCCAATACCCCCAGCCTCCGCTTGATACGCGCAATGGGTCAATAAGGGCCAGCGCATTTGGCGCAGCGCGCCGCTGCTTCCAGCGCACCAACTCAGGATGAACGCAATAAATCTCATTGTCCCTTACCGATACGAAGGCATGTGGGTGTTTGATGATCCGCGGGCTGGCTTGGACAAGGAACCGTTCGTCTCGGGCGCAGACACCATGATTGATGTCCTTGTTGCCAACATACCCAATGCCAAGAAGGGATTTCGGCTGCTGTTCTCGGCGACACCCTTCCCCGGCCATGCGGTGAAATTGGAATGGAGCCGAGAGGAGTACGGAGGCAACTGGTATTTCTCGCCACAGTTTAAGATGGAGGGCTGGTTGTGTCCTGCGCTTTTCAAGTACTTCGACACTGCCCCAAAAGAAATCTACGTCAAAGCGGAGCCGAAGGCCTAAGGATATGGACAGGGTTGAGTGGCCTCGCCCGCTCATCCCTTGCCGATAGCCGCTTTTCCCTTGTTTTCCAGAGGCGCCAGGCGTAGGAGAATACCATGCCGATTCATCTGCCACCCATTTCGCGGCGCCAGTTTCTGGTTCGTTCTCTGGCCGCCGGCGCGGGACTCGCACTCAGTCCTCGGCTGGCGGCTGCAACCAGGCCGGCTGATGCAAACTCCTGGGCGCTGCTGGCAGACACCCATCTGGCGGCGGACCGCGCGCTGCTGGAACGGGGCATCAACATGACCGACCATTTCACCAGCGTATCCCGCGAGTTGCTGTCGCTCCCCAAGCGGCCTGCTGGCGTTTTTATCATCGGGGATTGCGCCTTCGATAGTGGTGAGAAGGGTGATTACGGGGTCTTGACCGATTTGCTGGAGCCTCTCCGCCAGGACCAAATGCCGATCCACCTGGCCTTAGGCAATCACGACAACCGCGAGCGGTTCTGGGAGGCCTTGTTGGCGGAGAAAGCCGCCAAACGACCGCTGGCGGACAAACAGGCCGCCCTGCTACGCACCTCGCGCGCCAACTGGTTCATTCTTGATTCGCTCGAGAAGACCCTTTCGACTCCAGGTTTGCTTGGCCACGAGCAGTTGGATTGGCTGGCCAAATCACTCGACTCAAATCGCAATAAGCCCGCGCTGGTGCTCATCCATCATAATCCCGGCATCAGCGGGAACATGGGGCTCAAGGACACGCTGGCACTTCTTGAAGTCATCAGGCCGCGCCGGCAGGTCAAGGCCTACATCTATGGCCACACGCACGCGTGGAAAGTGGAGCAGGACCCCAGCGGCATACACTTGATTAACCTGCCGCCGGTCGCTTATGTGTTTCACGAGGGCGATCCGGCTGGCTGGGTCCATGCAACGCTCGAACCCAAAGGCCTGCGACTGGAACTGCGCTGTGTTGACCTCACGCACAAGGCCCATGGGCAGGTCGTTGCTCTAACCTGGCGCGCCCAGGCCGGCTAGATGGTCACTTCGTTATTCCATTTCGCTTTCAGGATGAGACTAAACCCGCATCGAACCCTCTCCCTTTGGGAAAGGGACAGGGAGCAGGCATCGCCCGTCCAGGCCGCAGAGATGGCCTCATCTCATCTTGAAACACAGTGCAGAGTTTTTAGACTTGCATCGTCAAGTTTTCCGTTTACAATGCGGCTTATGCACGCCAGGTGTTCCCAGAGTTTGGTGCAAAGGAGTTGAATAGCAGTGCGCCCGTATTTTGTCCTATTGTGTACCAGCCTTGTGGCTGCGTCAGCCCAAGCGACCGTTCAAGTGTTCGTTCAGGCCACCAATGGAGCGGCTTGGCTTAAGTACCAATGCACCGCGGGGGAAGTCGTCCGGGCCTTTGCCCTCGATGTCTCTGTGGATAGCGGCGTGATCTTCGCCGTTTCCGATTTTTTTGTCGGCCCGAGCCGAGTCGGGGCGCAAGGGTATGGGATCTTCCCGGCCTCATTTCGCGATCACGCCACGGTCAGTTCCGGAACCAATGTGGCCTATGACCTGACCCAATACAGTCCCCTGGCGGTGGTAGCGGACAACCCGGGCGGGACGTTGCCGGGCCTCAACTCGAGCGGGGTGACACTGGAACTGGGCGCTCTGTGGGATCCGACTTTGCCGGCGGCGGCGCCGGGGTCCACGGGGACGTTGTGTGCGCTGCATCTGAGCCGCGCTGCGAATGTTTCGGTGGCGGCAAACCTTACCCGTGGAGGGATTGTTTTATCTCCGCCGGATATAGTCACCCCGCTATCATTCACGGGAGCATTCGTCGATGCCAATGCGGTCATTACAAGTCAGAAGCTCGTCAACGGGATCCTGACCCTGACATTCAAAGGGGGCGTGTTGGAAACAGCTCCATCGCTCTACGGCCCCTGGACCAGCACAGGCAACAGCACGGGCACATATACCCAAAGCATCGGAAGCTCCGGAGCGAAGTTCTACCGCGTTCATCATTTCTAGCGAGCAGAATGTTTATTGAAATGCCATTACGACGGGCGCGGTTGGGCACTGCCACGGTAGCGCAGGGTTCCAAGTCTGCCGTGTCGCGGGTTTCCAAGCCCGCAGGCCGTGTATCCTCCAGCGCCCTGCCGACTTGGAAGTCAGCGACCAGCCCCCAGAGCCTTCGGGCTGCCCAGATTTGGAAGCCTGCGGTACCAGCCGCCACGTTCCGCCGACTAGCAGCACTGCCGAACTACGCCCGACTGCCACTTATGCTGGCTTTGGCCAGCCTGCTGATTGGCGCGGCCAGCTCCGCTTGGGGACAATCAATCGGAGTCAGTTTTATCGGCAGAAATGCCTCGCCGGCTGACAACCTTGCCCCTACCGATGTTGCCGGCGTGGTCGGTCAGCCAATGTCACCGGTGTCACCCTCACTTACAATGCTGACGATAGTTGGGACAGTGACGGAGGCACCGCCACGCCCGATGAAAGATTGATGAAAGGCATCATTAAGGCCAATCCTCATGGCGCGACCAGTCCGCCGGCCTTTACGACCATGACGTTTGTGTTCAACAGTGTACCGGCCGGTTCGTACGATGTGTATGTCTATGCAATGGAGAACCTCACCGGCGCCAAAATCAGCGTCAACGTCGGGACAACGACGTATTACATCGCTGAGGAGAACATCTTCAATGATCAGTTCATCCAGGCGACCTCTACGACGTTAAATAGTTATCAGGATGCAAACTATGCCCTGTTCAGTAGTCTGTCGCCAGCGTCCGATGGGACCCTGATGATTACCGCCACAAAGTACCTTGACAACCCGCAGCTCAACGATGGCGCGGGTGTGGCCGGCATCCAACTCGTCCCTTCGGGAACACCGATTGCGCCGCGCATAACGACGCCCCTGAAGCAGTGGTTCAACGAAGGACCTGTGACCGTCCGGTTGACCGCGACGGCGAAGGACGACGGCCTGCCGCTGCCGGCCAACCCCAGCAACCCCGATCCGAACGATCCGAATAAGCTGCGCTGGGGCTGGACGGTTCTGTCCACGCCGTTGGCCAGCAGCGGTGTAGTCTGGTCTGGCAATACCAACAGCGGGGAGGCGTTTTCCTACCAAGGCTCGCCCAATCCTCCGTGGACAGTTTTTACCTGCAATCCCACAGCCACATTTGATGTGCCCGGAATGTATTTGCTGAATTTTTTCGCCTTTGATGGCCAGCTTGGCTCGACCAATCAGATCAAGGTCTTCGTTAAATCCACCGGCGTTTATCGACAGTTAGGGTACCAGTATTTGTCTCCTATCCCAGGGTCGGAGTACTGCTCGCCGCAAACCCGGTTCGTTTTGGTGCGGTTCACCAACATCTCGCCTGCCGCCGTGACCAATCTTAGCTTCATTAAAGTAACCGGCGCGAGCAGTGGAAATCATCCGGGCCAGACGCATATTGCCAGTGACAATCGGACGGTTATTTTTGCCATGTCCACGGATTTCGTGCCGTACGAAATCGTCACGGTAAGCCTGGCGCCGGGTGTTGGTGGCGGGGAGGCAACCGTTGCGCCCTATCAATATCAGTTTGTCGTCTCGGGCCACATGCCGGATCCTCCGCTGATTATGGCTCGAGGCGACAATCCACCGAATCAGACGGCCAATAAAGCCTTTGACGGCAACGCCAGCACTGAATGGCGCGATCTGGTAGTGCCGGACGGCATCAACAATTTTAGCTGGATCCAATATGTCTATCCAGACGCCGGAGGTCACGTCGTCACTCAGTACGCCGTCACGTCGGCCATGGATCACCCCGAGCGCGATCCTGCGGATTGGAATTTGTATGGCGTGGACGGGGCGGGAAATCTGGCGTGGTTGGACTCGCAAACCGGCCAGACATTCGCGAATCGGCAGCAAACCAATATCTATAGCTTCAGTAATGTCCTTGCCTACCGGGGTTACCGGTTTGAGATCACCCGGGTCAATGATCCCGCCAGCGCCGACTCGGTTGCGGTGGCCGAGTTGGGCTTCATTCCCGCCAGCGGATCACTTTTGCGCGAATATTGGCTCAACATCTCTGGCGTGGCGGTCAGCGATCTTACTGGCAATCCCAATTACCCGGCCACTAGCAGCGGCAGCAGTCAACTGGCCAGCTTCGAAGCGCCGACCGATTGGGCGTATAATAATGGCGAGCGGGTACGCGGATATATCACGGCGCCGGCGACTGGCAGTTACGTGTTCTGGAACGCTAGCGACGACGCCAGCCAATTGTGGCTGAGCACCGACTCGACCCCGGCCAACAAGGTTCAGATCGCTTATGTGGCCGCCTGGACCCCTCCGCGTCAATGGAATGAGTACGCTTCGCAGCAATCCGTGCCCATCATGCTGACTGCGGGCCAGATGTATTATGTTGAAGCGTTGCACAAGCAGGGTCCGGGCGGCGAAAATCTCGCGGTGGGTTGGGCCAAACCGGGCCAGCCTACCGCGGCTCCGTCTGAAGTCATTCCGGGCGAGGTGCTCTCGCCTTGGACCGGTGGCCCGGTGTCTGTAGCCACTGTATCCCAGACCGTTCCAAGCGCGGTGAGTGAAGGTGGGGCGCGTCCGTCCAGCGCGCCAAAGCAAACCTCGGCACCTTCGACTTGGTCACAACCCGGCGCGCTGAGGACTGGCGCGCCCGACCGTCGCGAAAGAGTGGCGGCAGGCATGACCTCCCTTGGCGCCAATCCGCTCGCACCCAGCCCACAAATTCGCAGTGGCGGGCAACGACACCCGCTGGCAACGACCATGGCCAATGGCGTTTCTGTCCCCAGCGACTTTCCCTTTATCAACATCACTACCTCCACCACCAACGCGGACCGGGATCCAATCTTTTTGGATAACCGTGGCGGCGGCGGGCATCCCTACAATGTCATTTTCGATAACTCCGGCTCGCCGATCTGGTATAGCCGCTACCCGGACGAGCGACGCGATATGAAGGTGCAGCCCAATGGATTGATGACTATGCTCGCCCGCGACAACGGCAACCACTTCGATGGTTTCAACACCAATTATCAGCAGATCACCAGCTACTGGGCCAGCAATGGCTACGGGGTGGATGAACATGAATTGCTGGTGCTCAAGGATGGCACCTACTTGTTGATCGCCCTGCAGACTCTAACTGTAGATATGAGCCGGTATGTCGCGGGGGGCAATCCAGCCGCGTCGGTAACCGAACAGGTCATCCAGCAGTTCACCCCACAGGGCGAGCTGATTTTCCAATGGCGCGCCTGGGACCAATTCGATATTCGTGACCAGGGTAATTTCATCGATAACACCGGCAGCGGTTTCGATTTCCCACACATGAATTCGCTCGATTTGGACAGCGATGGCCACATCCTGCTTTCCAGCCGCAGCACCAGTGAATGCACGAAAATCAATCGCGACACGGGCCAATTCATCTGGCGCCTGGGTGGTGCGCACAGCGACTTTGCGTTTGTTAACGATCCGCTCAATGGCCCGCGCAACCAGCACTCGCTGCGCCTGGCCGGCACCAATAACTGCATCATGTTCGATAACGGGGATTTGCATAGCCCCTCTGAATCGCGTGGCGTCCAATACCAACTCGATCTGACCAACAAGACCGCGACGGTGGTTTGGCAGTACCCCGCAACACCGACCCCGAGCATTTATTCGTTTTATATGGGCGATGTTGAGCGTTTGACCAATGGCAACACCCTCATCAATTGGGCCGTCGGCTCTTTACCGAAGCTGACGGAAGTGCGGCCGGATGGAACCAAAGCCTACGAGATGAATTGGGTCAACCAATGGGAAGCTTATCGAGTGTGGCGTTGCCCCTGGCACGGCGTGGCCCTTCAACCGTATCTCATTCTTGAGCCATATCCCGACAATTTGACACTGATTTTCAATCAATTTGGCGATACCAATGTCGCCTATTATCGCATTTACGGGGGAACCTCTCCGCGTCCGACGACACTCCTGGCCGAGTCAGGCGCAACGCTCAAGCAACTGTCCAATCTACAAAACGGAGTTTGGTACTTCCGGGTCACCGCCGTAAACAAGAATGGAGTGGAAGGACTTTTTTCCAACGAAGCAACCGTCACCGTCAATATCATTGAGCCGGGCCAGAATATGGTCCAAAACGGAGATTTTTCCCAGGGGACAAACTTGTGGACTTTTACGGTGAGCGGCACGGCCAGCGCCACCTGGGCCATCGAGAGCGGCGCCAGCCATATTTATATTACCAATGGCGGCGCCACGCTGCCCAGCATTCAACTGCTGCAGCCAGGCAAGGCCCTAATCCAGGGAAAGACCTACGTGTTGCAGTTCGATGCCTGGGCCGCTCAGAGCCGTTACCTCGATGTCAAGCTGGCGCAAAGCATCTCTCCGTTCACCGATTACAGCAGAATCACCTCCCCGTTTCTCACTCCTAACCGAACCCACTATCGCTACGTGTTCACGATGCAACAGGTCTCAGATTTCTCCGCCAACCTGCTGTTCAACCTCGGCGCTTCGAGCGCCGGCGTTTATCTGGCCAATATTTCCTTGTTCAACCCGCCCGTGGGTGATCTAAACCAGGATGGCCGGGTGGATTTTTTGGATTTAGGGATTTTGGGGGGAAGCTGGCTCAAGCAACAAACCGGTCTGCCGGCGGATTTGGACGTCAGTGGCCAGGTGGACTTCAAAGACTTTGGGATCCTCGGCGAAAACTGGTTAACCGGGTGGCATTAGTGTTTGCAGAGCTTTAGGGGTATGAAAAAGCTTATCTGGTGGCTGATCAGCACTTCGATGGCTGCTGTTGGTTTGACGGCCAACGCGCAACTGCCAACGAATTTCCCGGCCCTAACAGTGATCACCAATTACTCGCCGGCGGTGGCCAACGGTTACATTTTTCAAGGGGTGAATTTGCCCGTGGCGGGCGTCGGCTACTATGCGATGATTCTCACTAACGACGGCGCGCCGATTTGGTATAAGGAGCTGACCAACGGCTGCTGGGATTTTAAAGTTTTGCCCAACGGTTACCTGCATTACGCCCAAACGATCAAAGCACTGACCTACACCGGCGGTGCCGATGTTATCCATCAGATCCTGGACGAAAATTATAACCTCGTCGAGACGATCCAGGGGGGCAACGGCTATGTCGCCGAGGCGCACGATTTCCAAATGTTGCCTAACGGCAATGTCCTCCAGTTCGGCTATTATCTGACCCAGGTGGACATGAGCCAGGTTGTGCCCAACGGCAATCCCGCAGCCCTGGTCTCGGGCGCGATCCTTCAGGAGCTGGATGCGCAGAGAAATGTGGTATTCCAGTGGCGCTCCTGGGATCATTACCCTTTTACCAGCCAATGGGTGAACTCAACCGCCGCTGTGATTTCCGAGTTCCACGTCAACTGTATCTTCCAGGACAACGACGGCAACCTGGTGGTGAGCACCCCTGATTGGGTTAAAAAGATCAATCGGCAGACCGGCGACATCATGTGGCATCTGGGCGGCACGGAAAACCAATTTACTTTTGTCGGCGTGAGCCAGCAGGCAGGCACCAACGATTTCCGCAGCCACGCGATTAATCGTCTGCCCAACGGCAATGTCTTGCTCTACAACAATAGCCGGTTCGGTATGCCGGGCAGCACCTCATCGGTTCACGAATACGCGCTGGACGAAACCAACAAGATCGCCACGCATATTTGGACCTATACACCGAGTCCCGGCGTGGCGGGGCCATTCCAGGGCAGCGCCCAACGGCTGGCTAATAACAATACCTTCGTGGGCTGGGGCGGCCTTGGCGGGGTGACAACGCTGGCTTGCACTGAGGTCGCCGGCACCGATGTCGTCTTTCAGATGAAATTCAATAATACCAACGTCGTAAGCTACCGCTCCGTCCGTTCTCCCTATCCCCCGCAATCGCAGGCCAGCGTGGTTTCCTTAACGGAACTGGCGACCGGAAACACGTATGATTTCGGGGCGACGGGCGTGTCGATCGAGGTCCAGAGCGGTGGTGGCGGCTACAATCGCGTGACGGTGACTCGCGCTCCTTATGCCCCGGTGTACCCGCTGTTCCAGAGAAAGGCTCCGCGCGTGTTACCTGTCAGGGTGAGCATGAGCGAGATTTCAATCGACACCATTACTGCCACGATAGACTTCGACGCCGCGAGCTTCGCGTTGGCCAATCCTACCAATCTCACCATCTATTACCGCGGGCAGTCAGGCCAAGGCCTGTTCCTGCCGCAACATACTGCCTACAACCCGGTCACCCTAAAATTGAGCGCGACCATGACGCTAACCAGTCAGGGCGGAGATTTTGGCGAGTTTATCTTTTGCTACCCCGATCTCGCCGACGTGCCTTATCCGCCAATTTTGGACCGGGTGGAGAACTATCGGGGAATCCAGCCCTACAATGTCATTGAGCCGATGATGGCCACCACGGGCGTGACCTACAGTGTGAATCAACAGTTGCCCATTCTGCTTTCCTGGTCACCGAAAGGCCTCGCCCGCTCTTACCAACTCCAGGTCACAACTAACCAGGACTTCTCCACGACCGTCCTGGATATTTCCTATCAAACAGATGCTTACTATGTCTGGAGCGGAGCGGCTTCCAATACAACTTATTTCTATCGCGTCAAGACTGTGAATGAGGGCGGCGAAAGCGACTGGTCGACCGGCGCATTCACCACCGTCGCTCCGTTCATGAACCTTTCATTCCCCAATGGCGGCGAGGCCCTGGAGCGCGGGCTGAAATATTATCTTCGATGGGCTGACAATATCGCCGAAACCGTAGTCATCCAATTGTACAAGAGCGGCGTCCTGGCCAAGACCATCGCCACTAACGCGACCAGCAACGGGGCCTACCAATGGCAAATCGGCTTCGATCTCACCCCGGGCAGCGATTACTCGATCAGGATTAGCAGCGCCACCAACGCTGCCTTATTCGCTCTGAGCGCGTCAAATTTCAGCATCATGGATCCGCCGCAGATCATCCCTGGCTCGGTGGTTAGCCTCTCGGACGGACGAGTGCTATTTGGCATAACCGCGCCGGGCGCGGCGGAAGTGTCGGTGCTGGGCTCGACGAACCTGTGGGTGTGGCAGTTGCTGCAAACCGTGCCGTTGACCAGCGGCAGCGCGGTGTTCACCGATGACACGGCCACCAACTTTACCCAGCGGTTCTATCGACTCCGTGCGCCGTAGTGGAGGAGGTCGGAGGTCGGAGGTCGAAGATCGGAAGAGCCGACCTCTGACCTCCGACCCCCCGTTTGGCTGTGCCCAGACGCTCGGCGACGCTGACAGAGAACCGGGTTCAGGACGGCAGGCCAAGCGGTCGGAAGTTGGAGGATTGGGAGCTGGTCTTGATGCGCAGGAAGTCGGTGAGCTTGCGGCCTTGGAAATCGCCGCTGGAAAACGTGTTGAACCACAGGCCATCGGCCACGCGCGTGCGGGTCAGGGTATAGGCGAGTTTTTTGAGGGAACCGACTGCGCCCCAGAGCAGGTTTACTTCGGAGCTCAGGCGGACTTCTGCGCGCGCGATTTCAAACTCCTGGACATCAATCCAAACCGTGCCGGAAAGGCGATTGAAGAAGCGATCGAGCACCCGATGCTCAGGCCCCTCGGGGCTCCTGGGTTCGAAAGCAATTTGGTAGGCCAGTCGCCCATTGACCAGTTCCTGCCCCACCAGCTTAAAGTTATATCGGGCGACCAGTTCAGTTGTCAGAAAGTTCTCGCGTGAGTCGCCCTTGCCTGATTTGGATTGTCCGAACCAATGCCGGGCGTTCATTTGGTTGTCGGACTGTTTCTTCACCTCGGCTTCATCAGGCCGACCGCCATTGACCGTTACCAGTTTCAAACAAGTCGAACCGCCCTGGAACAGGACTTGATAGACCCGTTGCTTGCGCTCCTTGACTTTGCCCTGAGCATCGATCTCTTCGGTAAGAGTCAGCTTGGTGTAAGTGTACCCCGCCCGGGCTTGGGTGTCCGCGTGCTGGGCGCGGGCGACCGCGTTTTGGATCACTTCAGTGGCCGAAAGCGACGTTGCGGCGCGCACCCTGGAGGGTCCAATTAAGCCTAAACCCAACAGAACCGCCCACCCGCCTACGCTCGAAGCTACGGCGCGGCAAGCCCGCCGCCTGCCGCGCCATAGCGAAGCGAAGGCGGGACCGACGCAAATTTTTGCTGACCTGACTAAATTCAATTTCATCGCAAGGCAAGTCAGAAAAGACCCTATTTGTGCGATTTCCGGGCTTTGTGCATCGCAAGGCGCAAGGCGGAAAGCGGGAAGCGCAAAGCGCAAGGCGCAAGGCGCAAAGCTGGAGGCGGGAGGCGCTTCCCGCTTTGCGCTTCCCGCTTAGCGCCCCACGGCTTTCATTTCAGCCGCTTGCGTTCGACCAGGAACAAGGCCAGCGCGTGCCAGGGGTTCTGGTCGGTGCGCACAACGCAGTGGGACATTTCCAGGCTGCGGAACAGTTCGATGTGCCCTCGCATGAAAGCCTTGAATCGCGCCAGATACTTTTCACGAACGGCAGCAGGGGAAACCACACGACGCGATCCAGTCTCCAAATCCTCGAACACTTTTGGGTCGGTGAAGGGAAATTCGAGTTCGTCGCGGTCCAGCACTTGGAAGATGATGACCTCATGGCCGTGAAAGCGGAGTTGCTTGAACCCCAGTTCAATCGCCGCATAGGGTTCCAACAGGTCCGAGAAGAACAATATCACGCTGCGGCGATGGACCAGGCGCACGGTGTGTTCGAGCAGTTGGGACAGGCAGGCCCCGCCCGCAGCGCGCAGTAACTCCAGTTGCCGCAATATAAGACCAAACTGGTTGGGCCGTTGCGACGGACGAATGAACTCCGGCACTCGACTGCCCTCCCCCGCCTCTCCGTACGGAGGGGCGGGGCGAAGCGCCACCAGGCCCGCGGCGTCGTTTTGTTTGAGCAGAAACCACGTCAGCGCCGAGGCCAGCACTTTGGCGCATTCCAGCTTCGAGCCCCAGGCGGCTGCGCCCCGATAGTTCATCGAGGCGCTGGAATCGCAAACAACGTAGAAGCGGACATTGGTCTCCTGCATGTAACGCTTGATACACAGCCGGTCGCTGCGCGCGTAGAGCCGCCAATCCAGGTGACGCAAATCGTCGCCGGGCTGGTAATTGCGGTAGTCGCTGAACTCGACGCTAAACCCGTGAAAAGGGCTGTCATGCAGCCCGCTGAGGAAGCCTTCCATGACGTAGCGCGCTTTGAAATCCAGTCCCTCCAACGCCGCCAGCAGTTTCGGGTCGAAGCGCTCGGACAAGGACTGGACAGGGGTGGCCATGGATCAAGCGCCGAGGTCAGAGGTCAGAGGTCGGAGGTCGGGCCGGCCTCCGATCTCCGGCCTCCGACCTACGACCTTCGCCAGCTTTTCGGCCCAAGAACGGCGAAAAACAAACTTCAAGCTTCAAGCCCCAAGCATCAAGGAAACTCCAAGGCCAAAAGCTGAAACTCTGAAACTGTGAAATGCTGAAACTCGACATATATTCAGCTTTTCAGCTTTTCAGCTTTTGTGGCTTGTGGCTTCCCTGGTGCTTGGAGTTTGGGGATTGGAGTTTTCATTGTGAGTGCCTTTGGGTCGCGTCATGCGGTTTTCGGAATTGGTGGCGCTTAGCCGCTCGACACGTCTTCCAATAATTTGGCGATGATTTCGTCTGTCGTTTTGCCTTCCGCATCCGCCTGGAAGGTGCGGATCAGGCGATGCCGGAGCACCAGGGGCGCCAGCGC